>Ga0136621_1000373_pt1 | contig 17441 bp, 15 predicted proteins | sample AntDryUQ445A2306_FD_104673 | JGI IMG/M metagenome (GOLD analysis project Ga0136621, IMG submission 104673) | Polar desert sand microbial communities from Dry Valleys, Antarctica - metaG UQ445A (23.06) | ecosystem: Environmental > Terrestrial > Soil > Desert | place: Antarctica: Dry Valley...
CGCGTGACGATCGACCGCTCGAAGCTCTGGACCGGCGACCTGAACGCGAAGGCGCTCGAGCCGCAACCACGCGTCACGGTCGGTCTCTACGACACGACGCTCCGCGACGGCGAGCAGACGGTCGGGGTCGTGTTCTCCCCCGAGGACAAGCTCGAGATCGCACGCGCTCTCGACGCGGCCGGAGTCGACCGCATAGAGGCGGGCTTCCCACGCGTTTCCGAGGACGACGCGCGCGCGATCTCGCTCATCCTCGAGGCGGGGCTCGACGCAGAGATCTGGGGCTTCTCCCGCGCCGTGCGCGGCGACGTCGAGGCGCTCGTCGATCTCGGCATCCAGGCGTCCGTGATCGAGAGCCCGATCTCGGACGGCAAGCTCGCCGCGCTCGGCGTCTCGCGCGAGACCATGCTCGAGCGGATCCGATCGGCGATCTCGTTCGCCGTGGAGCAGGGCATCCGCGTCGCGTTCTTCGGAGTGGACTCGAGCCGCGCCGAGCTCGAGTTCATCCGCGCCGCGTACGAGAACGCAGTCGAGGCGGGCGCGGCGGAAGTCGTGGTCGTCGACACGATCGGCATCGCGACACCCGAAGCTGCGGCCTTCCTCGTGAACGAGGTCGCCGAGCGGCTCGACTACGACGTCCCGGTCCACTGGCACGGGCACGACGACTTCGGCCTGGCCACCGCGGCGGCTGTGGCTGCCGTCCAGGCGGGGGCGACCTGGGTCCACGGAACGGTCAACGGGATGGGAGAGCGCGCGGGAAACGCCGACCTCATAGAGGTTGCGCTGGCGCTCGAGGCGCTCTACGGCATCCCGACTCGGCTCCGGCTCGAGCAGGCGCGCAAGCTCGCGAACCTTGTGCAGGAGCGCTCGGGAACGCCCCTCGCACCGTGGAAGCCGGTGACGGGCGACAACCTCTTCACACGCGAGTCGGGTGCAGTCGCCGCTCAGTTCCACGATCCTCCGGCGATCGAGCCCTACGCCTCGGAGCTCGTCGGCGCCAAACGCGGGATCGTGCTCGGGAAGAAGAGCGGGCTCGACTCGATCCGTATCAAGCTCGACGAGCTCGGCCTCGACCTCCCGCAGGAACGTCACGCCGAGCTCCTGGAGGCCGTCAAGAAGGCAGGGACGAAGAAGCGCGGCCTCGTCATCGACGCCGAGTTTCGCCGGCTCGTGAACCGAAGACGCGCCCGTTCGAGTATTGACTGATATCGGGCGGAACGGGATACTCGAGCCCATGGTGGATCACGCGGCGCGGCGGGCGTGATCGACCGAGCCTGCATCGTCGGCGCAGGAGTCATCGGAAGCCTGTTCGCCGGGCATCTCGCACAGGTATGCGAGGTCTCGGTCCTGACCCGGCGGCGGGAACACGCCGACGCGCTGAACCGTGACGGTCTCCGCGTGAGCGGGAAGAGCGAGCGGCGAGCAGCGGTGAAGGCATCCACCGACCCGGCTGCTCTGCCGCCTCCCGAGGTCGCCATCGTCGCGACGAAGGCGACCGGCCTGGGACCGGCGATCGAGGCGTTGGCGGGCTTCTACCCGGATGCGACGATCATGACCGTCCTGAACGGCCTCGGCGCGGAGGAGGTCGTGCGCGAGCAGGGCGAGTGGCCGATCGTCTCCGCGGTGACGTTCATGAGCGGGACGCGCCATTCGGACACGCATGTCGAGTACATCCTCGACACGGAGACCTGGCTCGGCCCGTACGAGGACACGCCGTTCGAGCATGTCCAGGAGATCGCGGACACGATCGTGGCGTCGGGACTACGGGCCGAGGCGCTTCCCGACCTGCGCCCGGCCCAGTGGTCGAAGCTCATCTTCAACGCTGCGGTCAATCCCGTCGCGGCGCTGACCGGCCTCTCGCACGACCCTCACTTCGCTGCCGAGCAGGCGCCCACCGACCTCGGCCACCTCGTGCACGACCTCGTCGACGAGGGCAAGGCGGTCGCCGAAGCGGCCGGCATCGAGCTGCACGACGACCCATGGGAGATGAACGTGCTCGCAACGAAGCGCGGATCGGCGCACTACCCTTCCATGCTCGAGGACGTCGACGCACACAGACAGACGGAGATCGACCTCATTACCGGCTCGCTGATCCGCGAGGCGAAGCGGCACGACGTGCCCGTACCGCTCCACACCGCGCTCCACGGGCTCGTGAAGGCCAAGGAAAGCTCATGGTGACAACTCAAACTCAGGAGGAGAGAGTGTTCAGAGCAAGGAAAGCGGTACTCGCGCTCGTCGTCGTGTCGGCCGTAGCCGTTGCCGCCGTCGCGGGCGGCTCGGCCTCGCCACAACAGGCGAACACGGTCACGATCGGGTGGGCATACGACGGCAGCGGAGCGATGGCACCGTACGACGGGCCCGCACTCGCGACGGCCAGGGGTTACCTCAAGCAGGTCAACCGAGGTTCCGGCGTGAACCTGAGGATCACAACCTGTGACACCCAGGGCAACAAGCCGGCAACTGCCAAGGCCTGCGCGGCCAAGCTGCTCGGCCAAGGCGCCGACGTGATCTTCACGACGTGCGACGTCGACTTCGCCGCTCCCGTCGTGCAGGAGTCCATCAACGCCGGGAAGCTCACGATCGCGCCGTGTATCGGCACGGATCAGATGGGTCCGAAGCGGTTCGGTGCCAAGGGACGCCTCGCCTTCTCGTTCGGCAACGCCGCACAGGACGAGGGCTCCGCGATGGCGGAGTACGCCTGGAGGAGGGGCTGGCGCGACGCCGCGCTCGCCACGGATACGGTCATCGTGTACTTCCGGAACGTCGTCCAGGCGTTCGAGGCGCGCTGGAAGCAGCTCGGCGGAAACATCGTCGCCGAGGAGACGTACCAGTCGCTCGGAGGCAACCCCGCCTCGTTCCAGAACGTCGTCACCCGCCTGAACGGAGAGGATGCCGACGTGATCGTCACCTCGACCGCTGCGGCGTTCGGCGCTCAGGTGCCGATCCTGAACGGCCTCCGCACCTTGGGTAACAACACACCTATGCTGAACTCGTGGGCAGGTGACGGCAACTACTGGTACACGCCGAACCCGAAGATCACGAACTACTACTACGTGACCTTCGCTTCGGCGTTCGGAGACGATCCGGTTGCCGCGGTGAACGCCCTCGCCAAGCGGAACAAGACGGCGATCGCGAAGGCCGGAAGCACAGGTGCGTTCGTGACCGGACCCGCCGCGATCGACGGGCTCGTCACCGCGCTACGCCGCACGGGCGGCTCGACCAACGGGGCCAAGCTGGCTGCGCAGATGGAGAAGTTCAGGAACGTGTCGACGCTCTCCGGCAAGGTGAGCTTCTCGAAGAGCCTGCACACGGTCTTCGGCCGGCAGTACCGGGTGATCCGCGTGCAGAACAACGTTCCCAAGGTCGTCGGGACCGTGAAGGCGAAGGTCGTCCCGAAGATCTGACGCACGGTGTCGGAAGCGGAAAATCCGCAGGAGACGAGGCGGCTCGGAGCGACGCTCCGGGCCGCCTCGATTTCGCGCGCCTTCGACGGCGTGCAGGCGCTCCGACAAGTCACGCTCGAGCTGCACCGGCACGAGGTCGTCGGATTGATCGGCCCGAACGGCGCCGGGAAGTCGACGCTCGTCAACGTGCTCACCGGCTTCGACCTTCCCGAGGAGGGCTCGGTCGAGCTCGAGGGTCGGGACGTCACGCGCTGGAGCCCACACCGGCGCGGACGTCACGGCCTCGCCCGAACGTTTCAGCACAGTCGCTCGTTCAGAGGCCTGTCCGTGCGGGAGAACGTCGAGGTCGCCGCGATCGGCTCCGGCTCCGGGGCGCGCGCCGCCCGGCGTCGGGCGGACGAGTTGCTCGACCGGCTGCAGCTGGCGCCGTATGCCAGCCGACCCGCCGGTGTGCTCGCGCACGGTGACGAGCGGCGCCTCGGCGTCGCCCGGGCGCTTGCGACCGAGCCGCGCTTCGTCCTCCTGGACGAGCCCGCGGCAGGCCTGCCCGAGGCGGAAGTACCCGACTTCGCTGCGGTCATTCGGTCGGTACGCGACGTCGACGGCGCGGGCGTTCTCCTGATCGACCACAACATGGCGCTCGTCATGGACGTGTCCGACCGCATCCAGGTTCTCGATCACGGTGCGACGCTCGCCGAAGGGACACCAGGCGAGATCCGCGCGAACATCGACGTCGCCGCGGCGTATCTCGGAGAGAGTGCCGTCCAGGAAGAAGGCGCGTGAGCTCGGTTCTCGAGCTGCGGGACGTCGAGGTCGCGTACGGGGGAGTCGTGGCCGCGAGCGGCGTCTCGCTCGAGGTCGGCAAGGGGGAGATCGTGGGGCTGATCGGCCCCAACGGAGCCGGCAAATCGACGACGCTGCACGCGATCATGGGCCTCTTGCGGCTGCGAGCCGGCGACGTCCTGCTCGAGGGGCGGTCACTGCGCGGCCGCAGTCCGGAGACGATCGCCCGCGCCGGCGTCGCGCTCGTCCCGGAAGGGCGACGGCTGTTTGGGGAGCTGACCGTGGAGGAGAACCTGCGGCTCGGATTCGCAGGCCGGCGACGAGGCACCAAGGGGGGCAGCGATCTGGCCGACGTCTACGCGCTCTTTCCCATCCTCGAGGAGTTCCGCGAGAGGTCCGCGGGCGCGCTCTCGGGCGGCCAGCAGCAGCAGCTCGCGATCGCTCGCGCCCTGGTGGCGCAGCCGACGGTGTTGCTCCTGGACGAGCCGTCCCTGGGGCTGGCGCCGACCGTCGTCGACCTCGTCTTCTCGACGCTCCAGACGATCCGTGACCGCGGCCTTGCGATCCTCCTCGTCGAGCAGCGCGCCCAGCGGACCGTCGCTCTGGCGGATCGAACGCACGTCCTCGCCAACGGCGTGCTCCGGCTGCTGCTGACCCCCGACGACGCGGCGGACACGGATCGCATGGTCGCCGCGTACCTGGCATGAGCGCTGTCGTCGCCAGCGGGCTGACCGATTTCCTGGGCGACGCCGTCGACCTCCAAGTGCAGGTCGATGCGATCGGGCTCGGCGCGATCTTCGCGCTGATGGCGGTCGGGATCGGCCTCGTCTTCGGCGTCCTCCGGCTGGTCAACTTCGCCTATGGGCAGCTGATCATGGCCGGCGGCTTTGCGCTCGCATTCGCGTCCGAGCGAGGCTGGCCAGTCGCGGTCGGGATCGCGCTCTGCTTCTTCGTCGTGCTCGGTCTCTCCGTGGCGATGGAGCGTGCCGTCTTCCGTCCGCTGCGCACCCAGTCGCCGGCAGTGATGCTGATCGCCACGTTTGCGGTGGCGTTTTTGCTCCAGAGCATCGCGCTCCTCTGGTTCGGGCCTCTGGGAAAGACCGCCGCGTCGCTGGCTCAGCTCAACCGGCCGGTGTCGATCGGCGACGTCGACATCCGGAAGATCTCGATCGTCGCGATCGTGACTGCGGCCGTTTGCCTGGCGCTGCTCCTCGTCGTGCTGAATCGGACCTCGCTCGGGCTGCACATGCGCGCGGCGGCGATGGACTTCCAAACCGCGAGGTTGCTCGGGGTGCGGGCGAATCTCGTCAGCGCCGCGGCCGTGCTCATCTCAGGCGTGCTCGCCGCGGTCGTCGCGGTGATGCTCACCGTCCAGTTTCCGACCGTGACCCCGGGCTTCGCGCTCCGCGAGACGATCGTCGTGCTCGCCGGGGTCGTCGTCGGCGGGATGACCCGTCTCGGATCGGCAACACTCGGCGGCTTCGCCATCGGATATGCCTCCGGCGTCCTCGGCGGAGCCTTGCCGACGGCTCAGAGCCAATACCTGCCCTCGTTCGTGTTCGGCGTCGTGATCCTCGTCCTGCTCGTGCGGCCGGGAGGCCTATTCACGCGCGGCCGACCGGCGGTGGAGCGCGTATGACGCCGCGCGCCCTCGTCCAGCTCGCCGCCCCGGCTGGCCTCGTGCTCGCTGCGACTCTGCTCGGAGCAACGGTCTCCCGCTCCACGGAGATCTACTTCATCAATGCGCTCGTCGCGGTCTCGATCGTCGTCGCCCTGTACGTCTTCGTCGGAAACTCAGGCGTCCTGTCGTTCGGTCACATCAGCTTCGTGGCCGTCGGCGCGTGGGCGGCCGGCGTCCTGTCCGTGCCGGAGCAGGAGAAGCCCGCGTTCATGCCGTACCTCTTCGACTTCCTGCGCGACACGACGGTCGGCAACGTGCCCTCGCTCCTTGCGGCCGGGGTAGCGGGTGGCGTCTTCGCGTTGCTCGTAGGGCTCCCGCTGATGAGGCTTTCGGGCCTCGCCGCCGGGATCGCGACGTTTGCCGTGCTCGAGATCACGAGCAACATCCTCCGCTACTACGAGAAGATCGGGCCGGGGCTGAACACGTTCTCGTCCGTTCCCGAGACGACCGATCTCGCCCAAGCGGCGATCGGCGCGCTCGTCGTGATCGTCGCGGCGTTCGCCTACCAGCGGAGCCGCTTCGGCCGGCAGTTGCGCGCGACTCGGGAGGACCCGGCGGCCGCCCGCGCAGTCGGTGTCTCGATCTACCGGCAGCGGCTCGGCGCCTTCGCGCTCTCGGGCTTTCTCGCCGGGCTCGCAGGTGGTCTCTACGTCCACTTCCTTCCCATCAACGTCGACGCTGTCTACCTCGACCTCACGTTCATCACGCTGGCGATGCTCGTCATCGGAGGGACGACGAGCCTGTGGGGCGCGGTCGTCGGCGCGCTCGCGGTCAGCGGGCTCGACTCGCTGCTCGCGAACGCCGAGAACGGTCTCGATGTGCTGGGATGGACGCTCGAGGTCCCGGCCGGCACGAGAATCATCGTCGTGAGCGCGCTGATGGCACTCGTCCTGATCCTGCGGCCGAGCGGCCTGACGGGCGGGCGGGAGCTCTCGCTCGATCCCGTATGGCGGAGACTGCGGCCTTCGTGAGGGTCTGCGTCGTCGGGTGCGGGGCGGTGGGGTCACTGTTCGCAGCCCAGCTCGCGCAGCTCGACGACGTCGAGGTGTGGGCCTACGACCTCGATCGCGCGCACGTGGACGCGATCAACGCCGACGGGTTGCGGCTGACGGGTGCGGGAGACCTTGTCGGGCACCTGCGCGCGACGACCGACGCTGCCGAGCTCCCTCCGTGCGACTTCGGGATCGTCGCGACAAAGGCAATGCACACCGACGGCGCGATCTCCGCGACGGCACAGGCCTTCGCGGACGCCGCCGTCGCCTCGGTGCAGAACGGCGTCGGGAACGAGGAGACGATCGCGCGCCACGTGACTCGCGTGATCCGTGGGACGACGTTTCCGGCGGGCAAGATCCTCGCGCCCGGTGTGGTCCAGTGGGACGTCAGGGGCGACACAACGTTCGGCCCGTTCGAGCCCAGCCCGGCGACGATGGACGAGATCGAGCGGCTTGCCGACGCCTGCACGCGTGGAGGTATGCCCACACACGCCGTCGCGGACGCTCGCCCCGCGCAGTGGCGGAAGGTGATCTTCAACGCGGCCACGAACCCGGTGGGCGCGCTCACCGGGCTGACGCACGGCCGCGTCTGCGAGCGACCCGACCTGCGGGCGCTCGTCTCGACGCTCGTCGACGAAGGGAAGGCGGTGGCCTCGGCTCAGGGAATCGAGCTCGATGCGGATCCCGAGGAGCTGATCGACCACGCCGCACGACCCGACGTCGCCTACGACCACAAGGCGAGCATGCTTCAGGATGTCGAGGCTCGGCGTAGGACAGAGATCGACTTCCTGAACGGCGGAATCGGTCGGTTCGGCCGCGAGCTTGGCGTCCCGACCCCGCTCAACGACACAGTCACCCGTCTCGTCAAGGCACTGGAGGACTCATGGAACTGAGCAAGGAGCTCGAGCGCCGCTACGCGAACGTGCGCGCGGCGATGGCGGAGCACGACCTGGACGCGCTCGTGGTCTCGGGGAACGAGTACTCGGGCTTCGAGGGGGCGGTGACATACCTCTCCGGGTTCCAGATCGTCCACCGCTACGCGTACGTCGTCGTACCGGCGGACGGGGATCCGTTCGTCGTATTTCCGACCGAGGCCCGCTACGTCGGCGAGCACGGGACAGCACAGATCGAGCAGACCTTCCACGACCGGCCCGGCGAGCACATCGCCGACCGAGCGCGCGGAGCGGGGTGGAGAAAGATCGGCGTCTACGGGCTCGACTACGTGATGGCCGTGCGCGACTATCGTGCGCTCGACGGTCTCGACCTCGTCCCCTTCGACGTCGAGCTCGACCTCTCCCGTGCGGTGAAGAGCGAGGCCGAGCTCGAGTCGGTGCGCGACTCCGTCCGCATCAACGAGCGCGGGTTCGAGATCTTCCTCGAGCAGTACGCGCCGGGGAAGACTGCGGCCGAGGTCATGGGCGCGGCGGAGGAGTGGTTCATCGCCGAGGGGTGCGGGCGCCTGACGATGAACATGGTGCTGACCGGGACCGACACACTCGCGCGCCCTGAGTTCAAGATCGCCCGTCGCGAGGAAGTGCTCGGAACTTTCCTGCTGCCTTCCCTCGAGGTCGCAGGCCCCGGAATGCACTGGGTCGAGGTCTCGCGCGCGATTGCCGCCGACGGAACGCCGCTCTCGGATGACACCCTGCGGATGGCCGAGGCCTATGACGAGTACTTCCGGGCCGCGCGCGAGGCGATGCGCCCGGGGGCCACCTGCCACGATCTCCATCGCGCGGTCAGCCAGGGCTTCGTCGATCGCGGGTACCGCCTCGGTCACGTGACGGGACACTCGATCGGGATGACCATGATCGAGTTCCCGAAGGTCGGCGAGGGCGTGGAGACCGAGCTTCGCGAGAACATGGTCCTCTCCATGCACCCGCACGCGATCGCACCGAACGGGGAGGACTGCCTCTACATGCAGGAGACCTGGCTCGTCACGCCCGAAGGCGGCGAGCCCCTCTCCAGCCTGCCGATGCGGATCTTCTTCAAGTAGTCCCTTTTGGAACGCGTCCGCAGCTGGCTACAATCGAGCCCGTGAGCTGGCCGTGGCTCGTGGCGCTCGTCCTCGCGGCCGCACTTGTCGTCGCGGTCGAATGGCCGCGCCTCGGGCGGCGCTTCGGCGCGGAGGCTCGGAAAGACCGCCAGCGCCAGCAGCGCAAGGCCAAGCTGCGCGTGATCACGTCCGTAGACGAGGAGTCGGACGAGTTCATCCGCAGCGTCCAGCGCGACCTCGACGCGCTGCCGACGATCGAAGAGCGCGACCGAAGAACCTGAACTCGGTCGGGGTCAGACCCCAGGGTTTGACCCCCTCTCGCATGCGGCACGTCTCGAACGGCGTCAGACCCCACGGGTCTGACCCCTCTCGCATACCTCGCGCATGCGGCGGGCGCGAGGCACGTCTCGCCCCTATCCGCGGACGGTGAAGGTCGCCGTCAGCGTGCGCGTATTGGGAAGGATGCGTGCGACGTTCTCCGTGTTCTTCGTCTCCTGGTGGTCGGAGACCCGGAGCCGAAGGCGGTGCCTCCCCGGCTCGAGACCGACCGTCGAGATGCGCACGAGGCCGCGGCGGAAAAAGCTCGACGTCGAGCTGCCGTCGACCGAAGCGACGACCGACTCGCCGTAGACACCCGATCCGGCGTCGGTAGCAGCGACGCGGATGGGATCGCCGCGCTTCACCGACCGCGTTCGGAGCCGCAGCGTCGGTGGCGTGACATCGTCGATCCAGAAGCGGAACGTGAAGCGACCCGCGCCGGCTCTCGTCGCGCTGTCGAAGACGACCGCGTAGTCACCAGCCGCGGGTGAGAGCGCACCTGCCGTGAGAACCGGACGGCGGAAGCCGTCGAGATAGGGGTTGTGCGCGAACGGGAGCGCCGCGTAGCCGGTGAGTCGGTTCTCGTCCAATCCGGCCACGACTCGCGGCTCGACCCGGCTCCCCTTGCCACGTTGCGTCACGACGACCCCGAAGTTGACCGCGCGCCGGGTGAGCCGGACGCGGTACACGAGCTCGGGGCCACGAAGAACCGTGGTCAGCCCGACGCCGCGCGGATCCTCGGGATAGCGGTAGCGCGACACGAGCGCACGCCGTCCCTGTGTCGTCGCACGGTGAACACCCGACTTTCGGAGCATCACCGGCTGGTGCCGCGCGAGAGCCGCTGCAGACACACGCCCCCAGAAGGGAATGCGTCGTTCGGCGCCCTCGCGTCGGAGCACGAGATACCCCGAGAGATCGCCCGGCTTCGCGCGAGCAGAGACGGCGACATCCAAGACGAGCTCGCCCGGAGCCTCGACGGACTGCTGGAAAGACACCCTGACTCCGGCCGGGACGATGCCGTCCCGTCTCACTGCCCACGTTCCTGCTCCGCCTGCGGCATCGCTAAGCGCGACGGTGCTCGACTTGGCCTCTCCGCGCGAGAGCAGACCCAGCGAGACACTCGCCGGTTGAGCGAACAGAAGCGGCCGATCCGCCTTCGCCAGTGAGATGACTCCACCGCCGTGGAACTCGGGTCCGAGGACTCGGTCGTCGTCGCTTACGGCGTTCGCTCCCGTCTGAACAAGCGCGGACTTGATCTGCGCCACCGTCCAGACGGGATGCCTCTGAGCGAGCAAGGCGGCAGCTCCCGCGATATGGGGCGAGGCCATGCTCGTCCCGGAAAGCGACGACCATCCTCCGCCTGGTACAGCCGACAGAACGTCCACCCCGGGTGCCGCGACATCGGGCTTCAAGCGATAGGAGATCGTCGTGGGACCGACCGACGAGAAGTCCGCGTGCTCGCCCGTCGGAGGCGTGCCTCCGATCTCGACGGCGCTGACGGTGATCGCGCTCGCCGAGTTCGCGGGCGACGAAACGGTCCCCGCACCGAGGTCGTTGTAGTCGTTCCCGGCTGCGACGACGGGGACGACACCGGCTTCAGCCGCGGCATCGAGGGCGAGAGCGACGACGTCCCGGCTCGGCTCGATCTCCGGCTCCCCGATCGAGAGATTGAGGACGTCCATCCCGTCTCTGACGGCAGCCTCGATGGCGGCGACGATCTCGGGTGCGTTCCCGTTCGGGCTCAACCCCGAGTCGGTGCCGACGAGCGCCTTGTAGTTGCCGATGTATGCGCGTGGCGCGACCCCGGACACGACCCGTCCTCCGGTCGCCTGGGTGCGCGCGTTTCCGGCTGCGATCCCCGCGACGTGCGTTCCGTGCGTCGAGTTCTCGGAATCGAACGCGAGCGCCGCATTGCGATACCGGACAGCCCGCGGGGGAAACGCCCGGGCGACGATGACCTTCGCGTTCGTGAACCGGAGCTGTCCCTTCGGGAAGCCGGTCGGCATCGTGTAGCCCGCCGGGTCGAAGAACGGGTGGCTGTGATCGATCCCGGTGTCGATCACCCCGATCTTGATGCCCTGGCCGGCGGTGTCCATTCCCGCTCCCCACAGACCCGGGGCTCCGATCTGCTCCGGTGTCGAGTCGAGCTGCGGGACGTAACGCGCGGAGGCGAAGACGTCCCGGACTCCGGAGAGGTCTCGCAGCCTCGGGAGCTGTGCGGTCGGCAGCGCGACCGCGAAGCCGTTGGCTACTAGCTGGTAGCGCCAGTGGATGCGCGCATTCGGGAGATGGCGTGCAAGCTCGCTTCGGAACGCCCGCTGCTCGGCCTCGATTCGTGCCGCTGTTCCGGGAGCTCGTGCGAGCGGGGGCGCTTCCAGTGCGACCACCACCTCGGTGCGACCGCTTGCGAGAGCATCGAGCGCAGGCCGCTCGGCCGCGCCGAGCGTGAGGACGGCGAGAGCGAGGACGGCGAGAGCGAGCGAGAGAAGAGCGCCGAGGCGGGTCATCGAGGAGTGAGACGACCCGAGGCTAGAATCGGTAGGCCGCGCGGATGTGGCGGAATTGGTAGACGCGCACGGTTCAGGGCCGTGTGCCCGAAAGGGCGTGGAGGTTCAAGTCCTCTCATCCGCATCGAGTCGTGGGTGGAAACGATGTTTCCCCCCACGAGCCCCCCTTCCTCGGCGCACCGCGTGGCTGGGGGCCCGTGTGTCTGGCCTCTCGGCCGAGTGAATCGGCCTTCGGCCTCGTGATCGTTGTGCACTGAAGGGATGTCCTCCGAACGCGCTGCGTTTTGAGTTTGGAGGCTTGCACCCGCGTTCGCCTTGTTCCGCCTATCGATCCAGTGCGGCCAGCACCTCGTCCGCATGCGTGTCGGGCTTCACCTTTCGCATCACCCTCGCAATGTTGCCGTCCGCGTCGATGACGAAGGTCGAGCGCTCGACGCCCATGTACTTCTTTCCGGCGAAGCTCTTCTCGACCCACACGCCGTAGGTGTCAGACACTGCGTGATTCTCGTCCGCGAGGAGGGTGAAGGGATGGCTGTACTTGTCCCGGAACTTTGTGTGCCTCTTGGCGCTGTCCGGGCTCACGCCGAGGACGACCGCGCCGCGGTTCTCGAACTCACCCCACGTGTCCCGGATTCCGCACGCCTGAGCGGTGCAGCCAGGCGTGTCGTCCTTGGGGTAGAAGTAGAGGACGACCGGCTTGCCGCGCAGGGATTCGAGCGAGATCTCCTCGCCCTGGTCGCTCGGCAAGGTGAACGTCGGGGCGGGCGTTCCTTCCTCGATCATGCGCGCTACGGCTCCTCGATAGGGTGCGCGCGATGGTAGCCGTGCACGTGGTACTGGGCGTCGCGGTGATCGTCGTGTGCGTCTGCGCAGCCGCGCTCGGGTTCCTGGCGCGTCGGCGCGGGAGTGCGGGGACGACCGTCGCCCACGCGCTCGCGCTTGCCCAGACCGTGCTCATCGGCCAGGCGGCGGTGGGCCTGCTCCTGCTCTCGGACGGGAAGCGCGCCTCGGATCGTCTCCACTACACCTACGGCGCGCTCGCACTCGGCGTCGCGCTCTCGCCCTGGTTCTACGCACCGGGAGACGGCTCGAAGCGTCTGCTCTGGTTCGCGGGGACGACTCTCGTTGCGAGTGCGCTCGCCGTTCGAGCGCTGATGACGGGGTCATGAGACGGCTCTGGGACCGGATTCCGCCGCTCGCGCGGGGACTCGGGATCGTCGCGCTGATCGCGCTCGTGGTCGTCGTGCTCTCGCTCGAGCCGGTGGTGGCGACCGTCGGAGGGCTGCTCCGGATCGTCTTCTTCCTGGCCGTCGCGTTCTTCCTCTTCCTGCTCTGGCGCGAGCGTCGCGGCGATCTCGAGGCGTGGACGGAGGTGAACCGCAAGCTCTTCTACGGCGCGATCACGCTCGCAGCGCTCGCGATCGGCATGGCGATCGGCCTCGGCGTGCCGGGGCGCGACGCGCTCGCGCTCGTGTTGGTGCTCGCGGCATGCATCTGGGTCGTCGTCCGCGTCTGGCGACTCGAGCATCGCTACTGACCTTGCCGCCGAGCTCGGCGGATCGGCTGTAAGACTCTCGTGCACGTGACGAGCCAACCTGCGGAGGAGCAACCGAGGACGCCCACCGGCGTCGGCACACAGACGAATCCCCTGGCGGAGACTTCCCTCGTCCTCGCGCTCGCGGTTTTCGTCGTCGCCTATGGCGTCGTGTTCATCTCCTCAGCCGGAGCCGCACTCGGGATCGGACTTCTCGGAGCGCTCGTGGCTGCCGTGCTCGGACATATCGCCACGAGCCAGATCGATCGCTCGGGAGGACGCCAGACGGGGCATGGTCTTGCAGTCGCGGGCATCGTGCTCGGGTGGAGTCAGTTCGTTCTCGGGCTTCTCACCAAGAATCGTCGGGTACGTCCTCTTCTGGCTTATCGATCAGCTCTAGCTGGCAGGGCTACGGCAGTTGGAAGGTGGGGCCCTGGCGGATCGTCGGGGGCGCCGGGTTCACGGGATGCACCAGTCGAAGCGTGTAGCGGTACTCGCCCGGCGCTAGTCGCCGCGAGCCGAGGTCTATCTCGACCAGCTCGCCGACTTCGCCGCGCCCTCGTCGCGAGAGCTTCGTCGAGTGGGTCGACGCCTTTTCGACCCGCACCTGGTAGACACAGTCGAGGGAGCAGCGGAGCTTCGTCCGGAAGACTCCGCGCTTCGCCGCCGAGCGCGTCCCGAAGCGGAGAAGCGTCGGACGCACGATGAGCTCGACGCCCGGGCAGCGTGTGATCGAGCCGCCGGTCGCCCGATCGAGGGCCTCCGTCACGCGTGGCAGGCTCCCCTTCGACGAGCCGTCGACGTAGTAGACGCCTGACTGCCAGCCGGCGCGCGCGCGCTCGTCCTTGGACAGGAACAGCAGCATCCCTTCGACCGTGGGCTGGCAGAACGCCATCGCCAGCGCTTGCTCGTAGTACGCGGCCTGCGTCGCCTCGTCGACCGGCTTCGTGGCCTCCGGCTCGGTCCCAGAGTAGAGGCTCGTCTTCCCTTCGGGGATCTGCGACTCGATACCGAACTCGCCGTACAGGATCGGAAGATCGGAGCCGCGCTGGGCGGTGCCGTCGAACGCCGTCCCGAGGAGGGCGACCAGCTTGCCGTAGTCCGCCACGGCGATCGTCGTCGTAAGCGGGTGCGCCGTCGTAGGAGGCTGGCTCGAGTTGTCCGTATAGGGATGAATGGCGAACGCGTCCATCACCGGCCGGTCGCGCCCACTCGAGCGATAGGCCGCGCCCAGGTCTTGGACGAACTTCGTCGGCGAGTGCGTGGGCCGGGAACCGCCAGGTCGGTCGCTTCCACGAGGGGAGACCGCGCCGCCGTACACCCTCACCGTCGGCGAGACGGCCTTGAGCGCGTCGTAGGTCTGCGTGAGGAGCGCGAGGTACGCGGACGCGGAGACGCTCTCGCCCGCAAGCCCGAACTGCGGGAGCCAGAACCGGTTCAGGTTGGGCTCGTTCCCGACGACGATCCGCCGTACCTCCGGCACCGCGCGCGCGATCGCAGCCGCGTTCGTAGCGAACTCGGCGCGGGCTTCGTCCGTCAGCGGTGTCGTCCTCGAACCGGGGTGCATGACGACGACGTAGACGCGCACGCCGTGGCGGCTGGCCGCCTCGGCGACGTTCTGGAGGATGCCCAACTCATTCGCAGAGGGGCTGGTCTGGCCCGGGAGCCAGAAGCTCGTCACGCGCACTGCGCGGAAGCCTGCGACGCGGAGGAGCGCCATGCGCGTCTCGGCCTCTACCGCTGTCGACGCGCGCACGTCGTCCTCGACCGCGCCCACGACGAGGCCTGGGCCGGCCATGGCCAAACTGGGCATGGCAAGCGCGGCCGCGGCTGCCAGAGCCGCCAGGAGGCCTCGAAGCATGGGGATACGCTAGCTGCCGAATGCGTCAAAACCTTGAAGGAAAGCTCCGAACGCTTCCGCGCGACCCGGGGGTCTACGTCTTCCGCGACGGTGACGGTGACACCCTCTACGTCGGCAAGGCGAAGTCGCTCAGATCCCGCGTCCGCAGCTACTTCCAGCGCGGCGACGGACGTCCGGGCAATGCACAGCTCGTAGCGCGCATCGCGGACGTCGAAGTGATCGTCACGCGTAACGAGGCCGAGGCGCTCCACCTCGAGCAGAACCTGGTCAAGCGCTACCGGCCGCCGTTCAACATCAGGCTCCGGGACGACAAGTCGTTTCCGTACATCGCGGTGACCATGTCGGACGAGTATCCGCGGGTCATGTTCACGAGGGAGCGGCACCGTCGCGGAACCGTCTACTTCGGCCCGTATGCGAACGCGAAGAAGGTGCGCGAGACGCTCGACGTCCTGAACCGGGTGTTCAAGTTCCGGCCGTGCGAGGGACCGCGTCCCGGGCGCCACTCCGGGATCCCTTGCCTCGACTTCCACATCGACCGTTGCTTCGCACCGTGCATCCAGGCCATCTCGCCCGAGGAGTACGGCCGGATCATCGACGCGGTGATCGAGTTCCTCTCCGGCGATACGAAGCCGGTCATGGGGGAGCTCGAGGAGCGAATGCAGGAAGCCGCAGCGGACGAGCGGTTCGAGGAGGCGGCCCGGTATCGGAACCGGCTCTTCGCGATCAGGCACCTCGCCGAGCGGCAGACCGCGGACCGGCGCGCCGTCGGAACCGTCGACGTGATCGGCCTGGCGATCGAGGGCGATCGCGCGGCGGTCCAGGTCTTCCCGCTCCGCGACGGGAAAATGATCGACCGCTACGGGTTCCACCTGGAGAACGTCGTGGAGCAGGACGACCTCGCCGTCCTCGAGGCGTTCGTCGTCGAGTACTACGGCGCTGCACCGAGCGTGCCGCCGCAGGTGCTCGTCCCCACCGGGACCCGCGACACGGAGACGATCGCGGAGTTCCTCTCCGAGCGGCGAGGATCTCGGGTCGAGGTGCGCGCTCCGGCGCGCGGCGAGAAGCGGCGCCTCGTCGAGCTCGCAACCGAGAACGCGCTCCTGGCCCTCGAGTCCGATGCAGCTCACCGGGAGGAGCAGCGGCTGCGACGGGTCGCCGCCCTCGAGGAGCTGCGCGAGGTCTTGAACCTCGAGAGCCTGCCGCTCCGGATCGAGTGCTTCGACGTCTCGAACATCCAGGGGGAGTCGATCGTCGCGTCGATGGTGGTGTTCGTCGACGGACGGCCGAAGAACGCCCACTACCGCACCTTCGCGATGCGCGGGCTCGCGGGCCAGGACGACGTGGGCGCGATCCGCGAGGTGATCGCGCGCCGCTTTGCCCGGGCGCGCGAGGGCGAGGCGGACGAGAGCTTCAGGCGGACACCGAACCTCGTCGTCGTGGACGGAGGCAGAGGGCAGCTTGCCGCCGCGCTCGCTGCGATGGAGGAGCTGGAGCTTCCCCGGGTTGCGGTGATCGCCCTCGCAAAGCGCGAGGAGGAGGTGTTCGTACCGGGCTCTTCAGCCTCGATCCGGTTGGAGCGACACAGTCCCGCGCTCCAGCTCCTGCAACGCGTGCGCGACGAGGCTCACAGGGTCGCGCTCCGCTACCACCGACGGCGCCGGGGGACGAAGTCGATGGAGACGATCTTCGAGGGGCTGCCCGGCGTCGGTCCTGTGCGACGCCGGGCGATTCTTCGTCACTTCGGATCGGCCGAGCGCTTCCTCGAGGCCTCGCAGGAGGAGCTCGAAGGCGTCCCCGGCCTGCCGCAGAAGACCGCTCGCGCGCTCTACGCGCAGCTTCACAAAGCTGGCCCGTCGTAGATTCGGCGCAAGACCGGAATCCCTCACGCGGATTCCGGTCGCGCAAAGATCCCTGAAGGCGACCGCTTCGCGGCGCGTCGCTACTTCGCTTCGGGCCTCTCGGTGTCCGCTCGCTTGGAGCTCTCGAGCGCCTCCGAGTAGCGGAAGGTCTCGAGTGTCAGGCCGATCGCGGTGAACCCGGCGAGGACGTTCGTGGCCAGGAGCGTGAGCCTCATCCCGACGCTGAAGGCCAGGAGCTGGGCTCCGGGCACGGCGCCGCCGAAGACGTAGAGGAGAAACGCCTGCTCCGTCCCGAGGCCTCCGGGCGTAAGCGGAAGCAGAGTCGCGAGACTCGAGGACACCTGCACGAGCAGCACGTTCTGCACCGACTGCGGGATGTCGAACGCGTCCAGCATGAACCAGACCGTGACCAGGCGCAGGCTCCAGTCCGTCGCCTGCCAGATTGCGACCGATCCGAAGTACGCCGGAGGGTCGCGCACGACCGCGAATGCCTGCTTGACGCGATCCCAGAA
>Ga0136621_1000375_pt1 | contig 17422 bp, 14 predicted proteins | sample AntDryUQ445A2306_FD_104673 | JGI IMG/M metagenome (GOLD analysis project Ga0136621, IMG submission 104673) | Polar desert sand microbial communities from Dry Valleys, Antarctica - metaG UQ445A (23.06) | ecosystem: Environmental > Terrestrial > Soil > Desert | place: Antarctica: Dry Valley...
CGCGCGCAACTGCAAAGTGCAATCGCGCTAGCACAGACGCAACTCGAATCCGCGCGGGCAAGTGCCGCGGCCCTGTCCGGAAATCTGGCCTCGTCGCGGGAGCGGGTGAGCGCCCTGGAGCAGGAGGTGCGGCAGACGGCGGCTCAGCGCAAGGCGTTGCAGACGGCTTTCGAGTCGCAGCGCGCCGACTCTAGCCGCCTGCAGGAAGAGTTGCAGTCGTCCCGTCAGCGGGGCGGCACGCTGGAATCAGCGCTCGAGCAGGCGCGCCAGCGCGGCGGGCAATTGCAGGCGGAATACGCTGCACGGCAGGCGGAGTTGCAGGCTGCGGAATCGAGGATCGCGGCGCTTGCGCAGTCGCTGGACGTTGCCGGCGAACGGGTGAGCACACTGGAGCGGGAGATCGAACAGGGACGCAGCGCGCGCGCGGCCTTGCGGGATTCACTGGCGGGGGGCGAGACGGAGCTGAGCGCGGCGGAACAACGGATTGCGCGGCTCACGCAGACGCTATCAGCCGCGAAGGAGACGGGGCGCGGCATGCAGAGCCAGGTCGAACAGGCGCGCACCGAGACCTCCGATCTGCGGGCGGAGTACGACCGTCAGCAGACGCTTCTGAGCGCGGCGCAGGCCCGGGCCGCGGAACTCGATACGACGCTTAGCGCCCGGATGCAGGAACTGCAAAACCTGCGTCAGGCGCGCGCGCAAGCCGCGCAGCAAAGCCAGCAAAACGAACACCGGCTGACGGAATTGCGTGGCGATTTCGACACGTTGCAGGTCAAGTACGACCGACTGATTCAACCGGCGCGCAACGCCGACGGCAAACACGTCGTGGAAGTGCGTTACGACAAGGGCACGGAAGGTTACCGCATCGGTTTGAAAGACAGCGCGGATCAGGCTTACAGCACGGTAGGTCGCGACCAACTGATGCGCCGACTGGATGAACTCAAGGCGCGCCATAAAGACGATTTGTATGTGCGCGTAATCATCCCCGACAGCAGCGGCCTGTCCTACAACGAGGCCTGGGATTTCACCAACGAGATCCTGAGCAGCTACGATTATTATTATCAGGCGCCCGGCCGCGAATCCGGTGCGGAGGCGCCGTAAGGGCGTTTCCGCGACGGCGTGTCGTTCCAGTCGCGTCGTTCTAAATCCGGCGGGCCGGGCGCATTTCGCCCAAATCTGGTCTGGGTGCTACTGGCTGGTTCGGAATTATCCTCATGCGATCTCGACACTCGGAATCAACGCAGCATGCGCTTTCGCTGCCAGCGCCCTCCGCGGACGCGAAAGCGTTAAGCGCGGCGCTGGTAGAGGAGGTTCGTCGCGCCATCGACGACGCCGGCGGCAGCATCGGCTTCGAACGATACATGGCTATGGCGATGTACGACCCGCAGTTTGGCTATTATCACAACGGCTCGCGCAAATTCGGCGCGGGTGGCGACTTCGTCACCGCGCCTGAGATCTCGCCTTTGTTCGCGCGAGCGATGGCGGGTCATTGCGCGCGGGCGCTCAAGGAACTCGAAGGCGGCGACCTGCTGGAGTTCGGTCCCGGCTCGGGCGCGCTCGCGGCGCAGATGCTAACGGAACTGGAGCGACTCGAAGCGCTGCCAGGACGTTACCTGATGCTGGAACTGAGCGGCGAGTTGCGCCAGCGTCAGCACGACTGGTTGCGAACATCGGTGCCGCACCTGGCTGACCGGGTCGAGTGGCTGCAAGCTCTTCCCGCCCAGGGCTTTACCGGCGTGGTGCTGGCCAACGAGGTGCTGGACGCAATGCCGGTCACGTGTTTCGCGGTGCGCGAAGCTGACGTCCTGGAGCGACGCGTTGGCTGCGATCCGGGCGGCGCGCCAGCCTTTCGAGAGTACCGCGCCGATGAGCTTGCGCGGGCGCGGGTGGACGGGATCACCGCGTCACTGCCTGAACCGCTCTGCGACGGTTATTGCAGCGAATTCAACCCAGCGGTCGATGCGTGGGTGCGCGCACTGAGCGAACGGCTGGAGCGAGGGCTGATCCTGATCTGCGATTACGGTTATCCGCGCCGCGAGTATTATCATCCACAGCGCCGTAACGGCACCTTACTGTGCCATTACCGGCACCGCGCGCACGCCGATCCCTTCTTCTATCCCGGTCTGCAGGACATCAGCGCCAACGTGGATTTCACCGCGGTTGCTGAAGCGGCCGCGGCAGCGCAACTGGATCTTATCGCCTACACCAGCCAGTCGCAGTTCCTGCTGGGAAGTGGGGTACTGGATACGCTGGAACTCGTGGACAATGACGCGGAACGCCTGCGCGTAGCACAGGAAATAAAATTACTGACGTTGCCCGGTGAGATGGGCGATCGTTTTCACTTGATGGCGCTGGGTAAAAACTACACGCCGCCAGCTCGGTTCTCGCTGCGGGATTTCCGCGCGCGGTTATAAGCTGCCGCGCCACCGAGCCAACCGCCGCAGACCCTTCCGCTGCCAGTTTGGCGCGCTTGTTCGCCAGGCAAAAGCATTATGTACCGGTTATTTCTGTGCCCAGGAGCGATCCGAATGCGTGCGTCTCGTGAACATTGCCAGAATAAGCCAGCTTAGCTTCACGATGAAGTTCCTCAGCTAACTTTTCTACATGGTCTTTTGCACGAGTGGCCGCGTCGGGCGACACTTCCGTTCCCAGTTCACTTTGGTAGTTTGGCGGGAAATTCCCCTCTTTGAATTTAACAGGTCTTTCGCCTGCCTCAGTTTTTGGATGCACTATCCGATCGCGTAACTTAAAGAGACGCTTCGCCGTTTGAAAAGCACCCTGGGAAGGATCAGGGGTCGGTAGGTTAAGCAGTTTGGCCAAGACCCGATACTTGCCGAGAGGTCCGTGAGTGGGGTGTCGCGAGAAGAACTGCCTTTCGTCCTCCCACACTTCCGGAGCAATGCGGCTCCCGAGCCAATTAAGGTAGCCTTCGAAAGCCAAGGCAGAGAGAAGCATACTAGTCAGCGCGAAGAACTTTGCGTCCTCGTTAGGTGACGTAGCCAGCTGCAGGTTTCTGTGGACCGCGACCCAAAGGATTCGATGGTTGTAGGTTTCAAACGTTTGCTGTCGTTCTATTTTCATCGCCTAGTTTCGAGTAGCCTTCACAAGTTCGGCGTCTCCGATCCCTGTGCCGAACTGGCGATGTTTGCCTGATCGTGGCTCGTGCCGGAACTTCGCATGTCGCGGATCGCCGCGATGCGCTTTTCCCGTAACGCCTGTTTCAGCATCTCGCCCTTGAGTCCCGAGTTCGCCAGCGCGCCCGCATTCACACCCGCTGCCGCCGCGCTCGCCGCGCGAAGAGTTCCGGCCTGCGGATAGTCGCGGTCCTGTAAGCCTGCGCGTCCGCGCGCGTCAGCTTCGCAGGCCACCAGAAACTGCTCGAAACGATCCGGGCGACGGAACGCATCGATTCGCTCCAGCACGTTCAAGGTCGTCGCCGGGCGCAGCTCCAGCGCGCGATGGCAATGCAGGTGATAACGCGCGACCTGGCCGGCCAGTGCCCGGTAGTCGTTAGGCGCCTTGAGGCGATCGCACAGCGCGGTTACCAGTGCCACGCCGTGCTGCTCGTGACGGTAATGGTGCGGCCATTGTTCACGCGGCGTGACTCCTTTGCCGAGATCGTGCGTGAGCGCGGCGAATCGAGTCCGCGGATCCGTAGTCAGCCGAGCGGCTTCGGTCAATACCAGCAGGGTGTGAACGCCGGTATCGATTTCCGGGTGATACCGCGCGGGTTGCGGCACGCCGAACAGACAGTCGAGCTCGGGAAATATCACCGCCAGCGCGCCGCAGGTGCGCAGCACTTCGAAAAACTCGGACGGCGTGCGTTCGCTTAGAGCCTTGACCAGTTCCTGCCAGACGCGCTCGGGCACCAGCGCGTCCGCTTCGCCACTCTTGACCATCGCGCGCATTAGCTGGTCGGTTTCCGCCGCCACGTCGAATCCCAGATGTTTGAAGCGGGCTGCGAAACGCGCGGTTCTCAAAATCCGCACGGGATCTTCGGCGAACGCGGGCGATATGTGGCGCAGTACGCGCTGATGCAAATCGTCGCGGCCGCCATAAAAGTCGATGACGTTGCCGGCGTCGTCCTCGGCCAGGGCATTGATGGTCAGGTCGCGGCGCAGAAGATCCTGCTCTAAGGTCACGTCCGGCGAGGTATGAACGCTGAATCCGCGATAGCCGGCCGCGGTCTTGCGCTCGGTGCGGGCGAGCGCGTACTCCTCTTTGGTGCGCGGATGCAGAAACACCGGAAAGTCCCGGCCGACGGGTTTGTAACCCTGCGCTACAAGGTCTGCCTGTCGCGCGCCCACTACTACCCAGTCGCGCTCCTTGACTGCCAGCCCCATCAGTTTGTCGCGCACCGCGCCGCCCACCAGAAAGATTTTCATGCGCAAAAGCCTAGCGCATAACCGGCGGCAAATGCGACTGTCGCGTGGATCCGATCACGATGGCGGTCATCGTGCCGCACGTGCTAAATTTCGTAAGTCATGTGCGATTGTTGCCGGTTTTTAACCATAGTGTTGCTGGCGTTCTCGCTCGTCGCATGCGACACGATGTCGTATTATGCCCAATCCATCGGCGGTCAGCTGCGCTTGCTGTCCAGCCGCGAACCGATAACGGCGTTACTGAAGGATCCTGGCACGGATGCGAGGCTAAAAAAACGTCTGGCGCGGGCGCAAACGATGCGCGCTTTCGCAAGCGACGTAATCGGGCTGCCTGACAACGACAGTTACCGCGGCTATGTGGAACTTGAGCATCCGTTTGTCGTCTGGTCGCTGTTCGCCACGCCGGAATTTTCGCTCACACCCCGGCAATGGTGTTTCCCCATCGCCGGCTGCGTGCCGTATCGCGGTTATTTCGCCGCGCGCGACGCGCGGGAGTTTGCGCGCGCATTGAGGGCGCAAGGCATGGATGTGTACGTTGGCGGCGTCGCGGCGTATTCGACGCTTGGATGGTTCGACGATCCGTTGCTCAGCAGCATGCTTTATCGCGGCGAGACAGAAACCGCGGCCATCATCTTCCACGAACTGGCGCATGCTGAAGTTTATGCGGCCGATGACGCGGTGTTCAACGAGAGCTTCGCGATGACGGTCGAGCATGCGGGCATGCATCGCTGGCTGATGGCGCACGGCACGAGCGCGCAACAGCTAGCCTATCGATCTACGTGGCGACGCAGACAGGCGTTTTACGATCTGATCGAAACCGCGCGCGAGCGGCTTTCCGTACTTTACGCGAGCGACGCGAAAATCGCGTTCAAGCGCCGGGGGAAGCGGCGGATGATCGTGCAACTGCGAATGGATTACCGGCGTCTGCAACGGCGCGGGGCCGGCGATGACGGCTACGATTACTGGTTCAATGCGCCGATCAACAACGCCAAGCTGGCGGCGGTCGCGACTTATCGTGATCTGGTGCCGAATTTCGAGCGCCTGCTGGCGCGCTGCGATGGCGATTTAACACGCTTTTATCGCGAGGTCGTGCGCCTGAGTGAGGTCGCGCCGCGTGAACGCCGCCTACGACTGGAGTCGGCGTTGTCCTGCTAGCGGCGCCCGATATAGCCGGGCACCACGGATTCCAGCGAAGTCGGACAGCGCTGCTCGCCGACGCAGACGCTATCGCGGGTTAGCGACTGGTAATTGTCCAGCGAGAACGGTTTGCCAGGCACGTATTCGAGCACCTGCGCCTGCGCTCTAGACAGGCGCGCCGGCAGGCCGATGACCAGCCGTCTGATACCCATCACGCGGGCGATGTATCGCACCAGTTCGGCGAGCGTGTAATTGTGCGGACCGCACAGATCGATGCGTTTACCGAATGTGTTGCGGTCGCGCAGCGCGGCCTCAAAGGCGTCCACGACATCGCCGACATAAACGGGTGCGAAGCGCGCGTTGGGACAGGCCAGCGGCAACAGCGGCGATATCTTAAGCAGGCCGGCGAATCGATTGATGAAGCTGTCGTCGGGCCCGAAGATTACCGACGGGCGGAAGCTCGTAACGTTAAGATCATCGCCGGCGCCGGCATGGACAAAATCTTCCGCCTCGCCCTTGCTGCGCGAATAAAAACTGGGACCGTCCGCGGCGTCGGCGCCAAGCGCGCTCATCTGCAACAGCCGCCGCACACCTGTCTGCCGGCAGGCCGCGATCACCGCGTGCGCCAGCTCGACGTGCGCGCGCTTGAAGCCCGCGCCATCGTGACCGCGTTCGTTGAGAATGCCGACCAGGTTGATGACGGTGTCGCAACCCTGAAAATGCCGGCCGAGTTGCACGGGGTCGTGCACGTCGGCTTCGACCAGCTTGACGGTGGGAAGCACGAGCAAACCGCGGTGACGTTCGGGCCTGCGCGTCAGTACTTTTACTCGCAGCCGTCGTTCCGCCAGCCGGCTGACGAGATGTTGCCCGACGAAGCCCGTGCCGCCCAGTACACAGATGGTTTGCTCACTCATGATGTAAATCGACCTTGGGTAAGTAAACAGACGTTCTTTTAAAACTTTGCTGTCCGCGCGCTCTCAGGCCGTCCGGCGCGCCGTCCGGCGCCGTCCTGGTCTGCCGGCGCCTGCTTTGGCCGGCGCAAGGCGGGGCTTGCGCTCGATCTTGGCCGGCGAGCGAGGGACGGCGAGTAATTCCGGTTCGACATCCGCGGCGGGAATCTTGTAGTTGAGAAATTCCTCGATATCCGGCAGGTGAACCGCATAGTCTTCACAGGCGAAGCTGATGGCGTCGCCTTCCGCGCCGGCGCGCGCCGTGCGGCCGATGCGGTGCACGTAGTCTTCCGCGGATTCGGGCAGATCGAAATTTATGATGTGGCTGACAGCCGGAATGTGGAGGCCGCGCGAGGCGACATCGGTCGCGACCAGCAGCGGGTATTCGCCGGATAGAAAACCTTGCAACAGCGTTTGACGTTTGCGCTGCGGAACATCGCCGGACAACAGCGCGACCTTGTAATCGTTGCCGGTGAGCCAGGCCGCGACCTTTTCCGCGACGTGTTTGGTGTTGACGAAGATCATGGTGCGTTCCGGGCGATGCCGGCGCAGCAGGCCGATCAGCAACGGGATCTTGTCGGCGTTCGACGGATAATAGATGATCTGGCGCACGTTGTCGGCCGTGACTTGGTCGGACTCGATCTTGATCAGTTCAGGGTTGTCCATGTGTTCGTAGGCCAACTCCATCACGCGATACGACAAGGTTGCCGAAAACAGCATGGAGAGGCGCTCCTCCGGCTTGGGCATGCGCCGCAACAGAAAACGGATGTCCTTGATGAAGCCGAGATCGAACATGCGGTCGGCCTCGTCCAGCACAAGAATTTCGATGGCGCGCAGATCGAACACTTTCTGCTTGAAATAATCGATGATGCGTCCTGGTGTGCCGATGAGGACGTCGACGCCGGCCGTCAGGGTGCCGCGCTGTTTCACGTAGTCGGTGCCGCCATAAATCAACCCCAGTTCGAAGCCCGTGTGGCGGCCCAGTTGCACGGCGTCCTTGTGAATTTGTATGGCGAGTTCCCGCGTGGGCGCGAGTATCAGCGCGCGCGGCTGCGTGACGGTGCGGGTGGCCGGCGCCTCCGTGCTCAGTAGCTGCGTATACATAGCGACGAGAAACGCCGCGGTCTTGCCGGTGCCGGTCTGCGCCTGTCCCGCGACGTCGCGGCCGGCGAGCAGGTTCGGAAGGGCGCGGGCCTGAATGAGTGTGCAGCGCGAGAAACCCGCGTCGTCCAGCCCCTGCTGGACCGGCGACGGCAACTCGAATTGTGAAAAGCGTATATCGGATAATAGTTGAGTGGTCATGGGTCTAGCATAGCGTAATTTGTCGCATGCCGGCTAACCACTGCCGAACGTGGACTTGGTTTAGTCTATGCGTTAATCTCCAATATATTACAATTAAGCGCGCACCACGCCGCTGCGAAGGCTTATCCCATGAGCGAAAAAATCACCCATATCACCGATGATAGTTTCGATGCCGAAGTGCTCAGCGCGGACACGCCTGTACTGGTCGATTACTGGGCGGAATGGTGTGGCCCGTGCAAAATGATCGCGCCAATTCTGGATCAGATTGCCAGCGATTACGACGGTAAACTGAAGGTGACCAAGCTCAATATAGACGACAATCCCGCCGTGCCGCGTCGCTATGGCATACGCGGCATACCTACGCTCATGATCTTCAAGGGTGGCGATGTGCAGGCCACCAAGGTAGGCGCTGTATCGAAGTCACAGCTGACCGCATTTATCGATAACAGCATTTAGGTCGCGGATTGTAATAGTTGAAGCGGGCGGAATAAACGCTGGACGATCCACAGGTATGATGTTAGCATCCAGCGAGTTTTAGTTTATTCCTGCCGTTCAGGCATTTCCTCTTTTTTAGCAAACGATACACTGCCAAGACGACGTCCCCGCGGGCGCGAAGCGTTCGAATTACGCCGTCAAAGGTCAGGTTTTCATCGATAATTAAGACCTCTGGCGCCTGCCGAAGGTCGCATGCCGGAATCTGTTTCCAGTGCTGTCGCTCGCATGTGCGTGCCGGTCAGCGCGATATATCCATTGATGGTAGCGCACACTTATGAACCTCACCGAACTCAAGCAGAAACCCGCCGCCGAACTGGTGGACGTCGCCCAGAGCGTGGGCGTCGACGGGATGGCCCGCTCGCGCAAACAGGACATTATCTTTTCCATTCTCAAGGCGCACGCCAAGAGTGGCGAAGACATCTTCGGCGACGGGGTGCTGGAAATTCTGCAGGATGGATTCGGCTTCCTGCGCTCGGCCGACAGTTCCTACCTGGCCGGACCCGACGATATTTACGTCTCTCCCAGCCAGATACGCCGCTTCAGTTTGCGTACCGGCGATACGGTGTCGGGCAAAATCCGGCCGCCGAAAGACGGCGAGCGTTACTTCGCGCTGCTCAAAGTCGATCAGATCAACTTCGATGCACCGGAAAACGCAAAGTACAAGATATTGTTCGAAAATCTCACTCCGCTGCACGCGGAGAAAAGGCTCAAGCTGGAGCGTGGTAACGGCAGCACCGAGGACATAACGGCGCGGGTGATCGATATCGTCGCGCCCATCGGCAAAGGTCAGCGCGGGCTGATCGTCTCGCCCCCCAAGGCGGGCAAGACCATCATGTTGCAGAACATCTCGCAGAGCATCGCCATCAATCACCCCGACTGCTATCTCATCGTGCTGCTGATCGACGAGCGCCCGGAAGAGGTCACCGAGATGGAGCGCATGGTGAAAGGCGAGGTCGTGTCCAGCACCTTCGACGAGCCCGCCGCCCGCCATGTGCAGGTCGCCGAGATGGTGATCGAGAAAGCCAAGCGCCTGGTCGAACACAGGATGGACGTGGTGATCCTGCTTGATTCGATTACACGTCTCGCGCGCGCCTACAACACGGTAATACCGTCGTCGGGCAAGGTGCTGACCGGCGGTGTGGACGCCAACGCGCTACAGAAGCCCAAACGCTTTTTCGGCGCCGCGCGCAACATCGAGGAAGGCGGTTCGTTGACGATCATCGCCACCGCCCTGATCGAGACCGGCTCCAAGATGGATGACGTGATCTTCGAGGAATTCAAGGGCACCGGCAACATGGAGATCCACCTGGATCGCCGCATCTACGAACGGCGGGTTTTCCCGGCTATCAACATCAACCGCTCGGGCACCCGGCGCGAGGAATTACTCACCAGCCCCGAGGAATTGCAGAAGATGTGGGTGCTGCGCAAATTCCTCAATCAGATGGACGAGGTGGAAGCCATGGACTTCATGCTGGGGCGCTTGCAATCGACCAAAACCAACAACGAATTCTTCGAGGCGATGAAGCGTTAAGCCGCTTCACCCCGGTCATCAGCGAGTCACGGTCGCTCGCTAGACTCGACTGCCACCATCGGCGCGGCGGTTCATCGCCCGATAGCCAATATCCGTTCGGTAATACGCGCCTTCCCACCCTACGCGCCGCACTCCCCGGTAAGCGAGACTCCGCGCTTCTTCGACCGTCCCGCCGAGTGCTGTGACACACAGCACACGCCCGCCGCTGGTGACAATGGACCCGTTGCGTTCGGCGGTGCCGGCATGGAATACCTTTACATCGTCAGCGTCAATTTCGTGCAGGCCGTCGATCGAGTGCCCCGACTTGCAGGCGCCGGGATAACCGCCCGCGGCCATGACCACGCCTAAGGCCACCCGCGGATCCCATTCAGCCTTCGCGTCCGCGAACCTGTCGCCAAGCGCGGCCAGGCAAAGCTCGACGGGATCGGATCGCAGGCGCATCAACATCGGTTGTGTCTCCGGGTCACCCAGACGACAATTGAATTCCAGCGCGCGGGGCCTGCCCGCGGCATCGATCATCAGGCCGGCATACAAGAAGCCGGTATAAGGATTGTCTTCGGCGGCCATCCCACGCACAGCCGGTTCGATCACCTCGTGCATGATGCGCGCGTATACGTCCGGCGTGACGATCGGCGCCGGCGAGTACGCACCCATGCCGCCCGTGTTGGGACCGGTGTCGCCATCGTCGCGCGCCTTGTGATCCTGTGACGTCGCGAGCGGCAGCACCTGTTCGCCGTTCACCATGCAGATGAAGCTCGCCTCTTCGCCCTCCAGGAATTCCTCTATAACCACCTGCGTTCCGGCGGCCCCAAAAGTCCGACCACCCAACATGTCACGCGCCGTGGCGATCGCTTCATGCTCGCTATGCGCGAGAACTACGCCCTTGCCCGCGGCCAGCCCGTCGGCCTTGACCACGATGGGCGCGCCGCGCTCGCGGATGTAAGCGGTGGCGCTTTCTATATCGGCAAACGCGGCGAACGCCGCGGTCGGGATCTTGTGGCGCGCGAGAAATTCTTTGCTGAAGCGTTTCGAGCCTTCCAGTTGTGCGGCTTTTTTTGTCGGCCCGAATATACTCAATCCGGCGGCGCGGAATTCATCGACAATGCCCGCCACCAGCGGCGCTTCGGGTCCGACGATGGTCAGGTCAATCGAATTGTCGCGCGCGAAATCCAGCAAACCCGCGATATCTTCCGCAACTATTTTGATATTGACGGTCTTCGGCTCGCGCGCCGTGCCGGCGTTGCCGGGTGCTACGAACACGCGCTCGACCCGCGACGATTGCGCGACTTTCCAGGCAAGTGCGTGTTCACGCCCGCCGCCGCCAATGATCAGAATCTTCATAGTCATACCGCGAGCATAGCGTCGAAGGACAGGTTAGACCAGCCGGCTGTAACCTTTAAGCAAACTATGACAATGATGGATTCTGCAGCTTAAGCCGCTATTTTTGCGACTATCCATATTTCGGCAGCGCATACGCAAGCGCCAGAGGCAAGGTCACCACCGTTGCCAGATTGCTGAGCATGACGATGGACGCGACCTTGGCGGGTTCCTGATGGTAGCGCTCAGCGAACAGAAAATTCAGCACCGCGGGCGGCAACGCGCCGAACACGAACAGCACGCCCGCCTGCGCTTTTGGCAGATCCAGAAAAACCAGCATCAGCGCGGCAATCAAAAGGCCGCTGACCGGGGCAAACACCGCGCCCAGCAGACCGATACGCCACTCGCCGAAGTCACCGTCGGTGAGCCGCACGCCCAGCGCGAACAGCATGAGCGGCACGGCGATCTGGCCCAGCATGTCGATCGGCAGCGCAATCGCTTTCGGTACATGCACTTGCGCCATGCTGATCGTCAGCGCGACGATAGCGGTGACGACCACGGGCTGTTTCAACACCGTCAATGTGCGCGAGTGCTGATCGAGAATATAAGTGCCGAGCCCGAAGTGGGCCAGATTGCCGAGCAGAAAAAGAATCAGCGCCGCCGGCAGCCCGGCATCGCCGAAGGCCAGTATCAGCAGCGGCAGGCCCATGTTGCCGGCGTTGCGAAACATCATGGGCGGCGCGAACGTCTTGAACTGAATCGACGTTAACCGCGTCAGCAGCCAGGCGAGCAGGCCCGAACCGAGAATCACCGCTGCACCGCCCAGCGCCAACTGCGCGTGCGCCAGATTGAAAGACTGCGTCGACAGCGCCGAAAATACCAGCGCGGGTACGAACACATCAAGATTAATGCGGTTGGCGACTTCCATCGCCGGCCGCCGATAATGCCCGTACACCACGCCCACCGCGACGATCAGGAAAATCGGCAGGACGATTTCCACGATGCGGGCCATGAGCATGGAAAATCCCCCTTGATCCCCCTTTGGAAAAGGGGGGAAGAATAACGATCGCGCTATGGCGATGAAGAAAGAATATCGCCCCCTTTTTCAAAGAGGGGGATGGGGGAGATTTTTTAGTGTCTGAAATGCCGCATACCCGTGAATACCATCGCCATGCCGTGCTCGTCCGCGGCTTTGATGATTTCCGCATCGCGCTGCGAGCCGCCAGGTTGGATGACAGCGGCAATACCGGCTAGATGCGCGGCGTCGATGCCGTCGCGGAACGGGAAAAAAGCATCGGACGCCATCACCGCGCCCGCCAGCGGCAAGCCCCCGTCGGCCGCCTTCAGCCCTGCGATGCGGGCCGAATAGACACGGCTCATCTGGCCGGCGCCGATGCCTAGAGTCTGTTGCTCGCGCGCGTAAACAATGGCGTTCGACTTGACGAATTTCGCTACCCGCCAGGCGAATAGCAGATCGTCGAGTTCGTGCCGTGCCGGCGCGCGTTTGCTGACCACCTTAAGGTCGGCCGCCGTGATCGCGCGGTTGTCCGCGGTCTGCATCAGCAGTCCGGAACCGATGCGTTTCATGTCATCCGCGTTGTAACCCTCGCCCGGCGGAATCTCCAGCACGCGCACGCCGACCTTGCTTTCCATGACCTTGCGCGCGTCGGCATCGACTTCCGGCGCCAGCAACACTTCGATAAACTGACGGTCGATGATTATTTTGGCAGTGGCCGCATCAAGCTTTCGATTCAACGCGATGATGCCGCCAAAAGCCGACGTGGGATCGGTGCGATAGGCGCGCTCGTAAGCAGTGCTCATATCTTCCGCGACGGCGACGCCGCACGGGTTCGCATGCTTGACGATCACGCAGGCCGGCTGCGCGAACTGGCGCACGCATTCCCAAGCCGCGTCCGCGTCCGCGATATTGTTGTACGACAGTTCCTTGCCCTGCAACTGCCGGAACGTCGCGAGCGTGCCGGGCTTAAGATAAAGATCGCGATAAAACGCCGCCTGCTGGTGCGGGTTCTCGCCGTAGCGCAGGTCCATGATTTTTATGAAGCGGCCATTGGCCTGCGCGGGAAAAGACTGGCGCGCGCCGTGGCCATCCAGTGAAGATAGATAATCGCTGATCGCGCCATCGTAAACCGACACATGATTGAACGCCGCCACGGCAAGGCGAAAGCGCGATGAGTCCGAGATCGCGCCGTCGCGTTCCAGCGCCAAAAGCGCGGTTGCATATTGCGCCGGGTCGGTCAGCACGGCGACGTGCGCGTGGTTCTTGGCGGCCGCGCGCAGCATCGCGGGCCCGCCGATGTCGATGTTCTCGATCGCTTCAGCCAGCGTATGGTCAGCGCGCGCCACGGTCTGCTCGAACGGATAAAGGTTCACCACCAGCAGATCAATGGGCGGAATATTCATGCTGGCCATAACCGCGTCATCCACGCCGCGCCTGCCGAGGATACCGCCGTGAATTCTGGGGTGCAGGGTCTTGACCCGGCCGTCCATGATCTCGGGAAAGCCGGTGTAAGCGGAGACCTCGATGACAGGAATGTCATGCTCGGACAACAGGCGCGCAGTACCGCCGGTGGACAGGATCTCGACACCGAGGTTATGCAGACTTCGCGCGAATTCAACGATGCCGGACTTGTCGGAGACGCTGAGCAGCGCGCGTGCGGGTGACGATGTCATGGGCAGTATTCAAGCCAGTGTACAAAGACCAGAGCGCCGCCCGCGGCATTCCGCGGATCGATCCTGCGCGGGCAGGCGATAGCCGATTGGGATTGACGAACCGCCGGGCCCTACTCCAGTCCGTAATGCTTGAGCTTCTTGCGCAAGGTGCCACGATTGAGACCAAGACACTGCGCGGCCTGAGTCTGGTTGCCGTCGCAGCGTTCCATCAGGATTTCCAGCAGCGGCCGCTCGACTTCTTCGATCACCAAGCGATAAAGGCTTTCCGGCTGATGGCCATTGAGCTGATCGAAATAGAGCGACATGGCGATTTTGACCGCCGTGCACAACGGTTTTTTGCGTCGCTCCTGATGGGGCAATACCGACGCCGAATGCTGAACCATTCGCATACTTTGCTTATCTCCGGCCATCCTCAAGGCGGGAATCGCTAGGCGGCCCCGGTGTCCGATCAAGTGCTGAGACTGGAAACGAACTCGTTACCAGTGTTGACGGAATACCGGCGCGCCCGACTTGCCCGGGACGGCTCTTTATAAATATTTGGATGCAAGTGCGCGATGACTTGCAGGATCGTTATCATGGCATCCGGCTCGGGTGCTGCCAACCCTTTCGAGCATTCTTTTTGCCGCAGAAATTAACGACGGTAATCGATAATCGGAATGGCAAGTGGACCTGAAGGATCGGTCGCGTTCGTTCAAAAGCAGGTACCCACTAAAGCAGGATCGGCGCGAGCACCATAAACGAACTCTAATAAAACGAGAACTCGAAGGCGACCGCGTCTTCACCAGGGTCGGGAATCTCCACGCGGATCTCGACGCGCCCAGCGCGCGGCATGAGCGCGTCAGGGGTCATTTTAGCCGGCAGATAGTCCGCGGGTTCAAAACGATTTATCGCCACCACCGTGCCCTGCAGATTGGTAAGCATTATGCTCATGCGCGGGTAGGGTTGCGCGAGCGGCGCTTGGTTGAGCAAGGTCGCGGTAACGCGCAGGGTATCGCGGCGTGAAGGCCGCGAGGCGACCTTGCGATCGACGATGCGGATCTGCTCCGGCGCGCGGAATATCGGCGCTTCGCAGCCGACGTACCGGCATGCGCGAGTCATCCAGTCCGCGAGCAGAGGCGATCGCGCCAGGCGATCGCGCTCGAGGTAGGCGTAGCCGGCCAGCAGCAGAAGAACGATGGCGATGATCAATAGATAGCGTGCGGCGCGCCGCCTGCCGCGCGGTTGCGAGCCGTATAAAAACGGCGGCAAATCTGCCGCAAGCTGGTGATCTTCCGCGTCGTGCGGGCTCTCCGGCGTCACACTCCCGTCCGGACTGTCCGCGGCTGCTTGTGGGTGTGTCGCGGGCTCGACGGTATGGCGCGGGGATAACTTCTCCGGCGCGGTCGTGTCCTCAGGCGAGGAGCGGGGGGTTTGCGGCAACGCGGCGGCGGTGCTCGGCGGCCTTGAGTACATGATGTTTGCGTTGCCATCGAAGATAGCGTTGCATTGCCCGCAGCGCACCCTGCCGCCGGCGGCCGATAACTGATGGTGCGTCACGCGGAACACTGACTTGCAGGTCGAGCATTGCGTACGCATCAGCGGTTTGCCGGACGCCTGTGGCCTGCCAGCAACGACCAGCCATCTTTTTCGTGTGCCGGGGAAAAAGTGAACCACGGCGCATAAACCGCGGCCACGGCGTCAGCCTGGTCGGTCAGCAGTCCGGACAGCACCACACACCCGCCGGGCATCACGCACGTTGCGAAGGTTTGCGCCAGCACCATTAGCGGGCGCGCCACGATGTTGGCGAGCAGCAGATCGGCCGCAAGCATGGGTAATTCCGCAGGGTTCAACGTCAGCAGCGCCCGTGTGCCGATGCCGTTGCGCGCCGCATTGTCGCGTGTGGCGACGAGCGCCTGAGGGTCGATGTCCACCGCGTATACGCGCCGCGCGCCGAGTTTCAGCGCCGCCAGCCCCAGGATTCCCGACCCGCAACCATAGTCGATCACCTCGCGGTCGCGGGGCGGATTCGCGTCCAGCCACTCAAGACAAAGCGCGGTGGTGGGATGATCCCCGGTGCCGAAGGCGAGGCCGGGATCGAGAAAAAGATCAAACAACAAAGTGTTCGGTTCGTTGCCATCATTGCCAATGCCGTTATTTTCGGGGCTGTCGCCACGGCGAACGCGCAGGCAACGTCCGAAACTTAAGGTCGCGCAATCCTGTTTCCACAATTGCGGCCAGTCGCGTTTCGCTACGCGCTCGATTTCGAGTGGGGGCTGGCGGGCAAGCATACCGTTTAGCATTCGCTGCAACGGCTGGAAATCCATGTCGTCGTCAAACAAAGCGGTGACGATAACGGTGGGCCACAATGGTGCTTCGCCCGGTAGCGGTTCCAATACCGGATCATCGGCGGCGTCACGCAAGGTCACCGAGCAGGCGCCATGATCCAGCAGCGCCTGCTCGGTTGAGAGCAGTTGCGCGCGATCTATGGTGACGGAGATTTGCAGCATAAGTAACGCACGTGGGCGCGGTTTCTCGAGGCTTAGGCTCGCCCGGGGGCGCAATTGCGGGACGACCGTCGTGCGAGCAGGCGCGTTTAAAGACCCAGTTTCTTTTCGAGATAGTGTATATCCGTGGCGCCCTTCTGGAAGTTCGCGTCCTGCATGATGTCACGATGCAGAGGGATGTTGGTTTTGATGCCCTCGATTACCGCTTCGCTGAGCGCGCCTTTCATCCGGCTGATAGCGGACTCGCGGTTCTCGCCGAACGCGATCAGTTTACCGATCATGGAATCGTAATACGGTGGCACCGTGTAACCGTTATAGACATGGGAGTCGACCCGGATTCCCGGCCCGCCGGGACAATGAAACTGCGTAATCACGCCTGGTGACGGCATGAAAGTGCGCGGGTCTTCGGCGTTGATGCGGCACTCGATTGCGTGGCCTCGAATGATCACGTCCTTTTGTCGGATCTTGAGCTTTTCATCGGCGGCGATCAGCAGTTGCTGCTTGACGATGTCGATGCCGGTGATCATCTCGGTCACCGGATGTTCGACCTGCACGCGCGTATTCATCTCGATGAAGTAAAACTCGCCGTCCTCGAACAAAAACTCGAAGGTGCCGGCGCTGCGATAGCCGATCCGTTTGCAGGCATCGACCACCAGATGGCCCAGCTTGGTGCGCTGCCGTTCGGTAAGTTCGGGCGCGGGCGCCTCCTCGATGATCTTCTGATGGCGGCGCTGCATTGAGCAGTCGCGCTCGCCCAGGTGAATGATATGGCCGTGGTTGTCGGCCAGCACCTGAAATTCGACATGACGCGGCCGCTCCAGATACTTTTCCATGTACACCACGTTGCTGCCGAACGCCGAAGAGGACTCCGCGCGCGTCAGCGCGATAGCGTTTAACAGCGCGCCTTCGGCGTGCACCACGCGCATGCCGCGTCCGCCGCCACCACCCGCCGCCTTGATAATGACCGGATAGCCAATCTGTTTGGCTAGCCGCAGATTGGTGTCCTGGCCATCGTCCAGCGGACCCTCGGAGCCGGGCACGCAGGGTACGCCCGCCTTGCGCATGGCGTCGCGCGCGGAAATCTTGTCGCCCATCAGGCGGATCGTCTCCGGTCGCGGGCCGATAAATGTAAAA
>Ga0136621_1000376_pt1 | contig 17410 bp, 17 predicted proteins | sample AntDryUQ445A2306_FD_104673 | JGI IMG/M metagenome (GOLD analysis project Ga0136621, IMG submission 104673) | Polar desert sand microbial communities from Dry Valleys, Antarctica - metaG UQ445A (23.06) | ecosystem: Environmental > Terrestrial > Soil > Desert | place: Antarctica: Dry Valley...
CGAAGCGGACAGCGTGTTCTTCGGGCAGGTTGACCCTGCGGTTGTTGATGACCGACTCCAGTTCCTTGACGGCCGCGTCGGCCATCCCCACCATCGTCTCCGCCTCCCGAAGCATCTCCTCGCGCTCATCGAAAGTGAGGCTCATGCCCCGTTCCACCTTATCCCGATGCTCTTCCAGGTGCCGGATGAAGTCCCTGATGCCCATGCGGCAGATTATATAGAGCAACGCGCGGAAGGGCTGCCTCCTCCGGGTTTCGTGGCAGCACTCATCCATCAACGAAAACAGAAACCCGAAGATCAGTCGCGGGATGATTCGAGGATCTTGCGCGTGACTTCCCCGGAGCGCACCGCGCGGGCGCGCTCCTCGGCCAGCCGCCGGGTCCGGCCCCGCAGGAAGGCTGGTATCTCCTCCAGGTCGTCGAGCGCCTCATCGGTCCACGGAAGTCCGGTCGGTGGTGGATTCTCTTCCTCCGACTGTTCCTGTTTCGGGCGGCGGAGGGCGTCTTCGAGCGCGTCGGCGAGGAGGCTGGATCCCCGGTAGCCCATGAGCGGCTGCTGCACGAAGGGATGCCGGAGGACGGGCGGGCAGAAAGGGAGGAACGGTATCCCCAGAGAGTCAGCTATCTCCTCCTCGAAGTAGGTCCCGATCAGGAGGTCCGGCTCCGAATTTTTTAACCGGTCAGCGACTCTCTCCGGGTCATCGGCGACGAAGGCTTCATCGGTGAAGGTGCTTGCGTGGAAGAGGAAGTCTCGCTCCAGATGCGTGAGGTACGTCCCACAAGCCCCCACCTCCAGGCCGACCTCCCGAGCGAGAGCGTAACCCAGGCCAAGTGTATAGGTGAAGTCCCCGAAGATGGCGACCCGGCGTCCCCGGAAAGTCTCGGGCGGCTGGAGCCTGGCGTACCAGGGCAGCTTCGCCGTCGTCGCGAGTTCGGACCACACCGCCCGCCGCGCCTTCCCCTGGTCCAGGCCGCACAGCTCCCCGATGCTCCGCAGTACAGCGCCGGTGGAGGCGGCCCCGATCATGGGCGTCGTCACCCGTGGCGTACCGAACTTGTCCTGAAGATAAAGCGTCGCCGCATCTCCCGTCTCCCGGTAGAGAAGAACATTCGCCCACGCCCGCGGCAGACGGCGCAGGTGCGCCGCGCTTGCCCCGAGCGGAACCCTGGCGTTCACCTCGATCCCGAGCAGCGAGAGCATCCGTTCCACCTCGTCGTACTCGGCCTCCGCCCCCGGCCCGAACACGGGCGGCCCGAACACATTGACCGTGGGGGTGGCGCTCTTCTCGGCCGGCCTGGCGTGGGCGCGGACGATATCCGCCAGCGCGAGATCCGAAGCCTCCGCCTCGCCCATGCCCACCCTCTCCCACTCGCACGTCACTAGTTCCGGGGACCTACCCGTCTCGTTCTCGGGGAGCGTCACGACGGGAGTTGGCTCTCCGGCGAGCAGCGCAGCCTCCGAGCGGGCCAGTACGACGGCCTCCGTGCGAGGGTGTCGCCGGACCACTGCGGCGAGGTCCCGGTCCACGTCCCCCGGTTCCCTGGACCCGGCGGACTTCTCCCACACCGGGCTCACGGAGACCGGCGCGGGCTCCCCCGAACGGGTCCACGCTCCATGCAGAGCCTGAAAATACCCCTCGCTGGGGAGCGCGCGCAGCACGGCCCAAACGTCGTGCATGCTCGCCACGACCCGCAGGATACCGTGGCTCCCTGGTCCCTCGTAGATACCGCGCAGAAGCCTCACAGGTCCAGGGCGTCCAGAGCTTCGGCCCGCTCGAAGGTCTGGACGAGGAGATCCAGCACGCGGCGCGCGCCCTCGTAGCCGTGGATGCCGATTCTCCGCAGGTCGAGCGATGTGCGGCACAGGTGGCCCCTGGATACCAGAGGAATGTAGAGGCCCTGGCTGCATATCACCACGTCGGGACGAGCGGCGTCTATGCGCCCGATCTGCCCCCACCCGTCCGGCGATTCGACCACGTCCACGCCGGCGCCTAAAGAGTGCAAATCAGATGACATCGCCCGGCGCTCCAGGCGCGGTGTCCCAACCTCGATGACCAGTGCTCCGGCGTCGGCGAGGAAACGCGCGAGAGCAAGCTCGAACCCCGTGTCTCCGGCCAGAAAAACCCTCTTCCCCCGGATGCGGTTCCTCAAAGGGTCGAGGCTCTCCCACGCCTCGCGGGCGCGTCCCATCTCGCTCACTGATATCCCGACCGCTGCCGCTACGTCCTGGATGAAGCGCGCCGTCCCGTCCACGCCAATGGGCGAGAGCGTCCTGACTACCTTCGCTCCGCGGCCCTCCGCCGTCCGGCAAGCCGCCGTCAGGTGCGGGTCCAGCGGCGCGACCACGGTTCCTTCTCCGATTGGTGGCATCTCCCCGGCGACGGACCCGGAGGAGGGCTCGATCGCGGGCACGCTCCCCGAGACTTCCACGCCGACGCGCCTCAAGTCCGCCGAGAGGTCCACCGCGGCTCCTCGCGAGGTTCCGAGTAGTGCCACCGGACTCCGCCGGACACCTCTATCCGGAGCCCGATCCCGGCCCAGGAAACCGCCGAGAAACCCGCCGCGCTTCGAGGCCGGGACGCTGGCCGGTTTCCTATCCGGGGCGGACTCACGGCAGACTTCCACCAGCGCTGCAAGCGCGCGGTCCTCCAGGCTGGTCGAGAGACAGGAGCGGGAGCGGGGGTCAGGGTCGGGGTCGAGGACCATGACCGGCAACTCCAGCCGCCGGGCTGCGACCCGCGCCTCGAACCTCACGTCCACGCCCATCATCTCCGCGGAGCGGCCCGAGATCAAAAACACTATCCGCGGGTTCGAGACGCCGGCGCAGGTTTCGATCACGCGCGACGCCATCTGACCTTGCTCCGGAGGTTTATCAGCGTCCAGTATCATGTAATGGAGGGGATCCCGCGCCGCGTCCGGGGAGAGCGCCGCCGACAACGTCTGCGCGAGATATGCTTCCGTCCGGGTGCCGACTACCATCACCAGGGCTCCTGGCAGCCGCGCCGGTAGGCTTCTCGCTGCGGCAAGCGGCGAGAGAACGTCCGGTACGCCCGACTCATTGAGGATCGTCATCAGCCCTCCCGAGACTCCGACTCCAAGCGCGTCCCCCACGCGCCATTCTTTCGGGAGCTTACTAGTTTAAGGCGTCGAGGGTGTCGAGTGCCAGCGTCATCATGCCGTCCACGGCTTTTCGCAGCTCGTCATCCTCGATGCGCACGACCTCCTGGCCGATGGTGTCCGAGACGGTCAGCAGGCATCCCGCCCGAACGCCCTCCATCGCAGCTATAGTGAAGATGGCCGCCGCCTCCATCTCGACCGCCAGCACCCCGAGAGAATTCCACAGATCCGCCGGGTCTTCTTCCGGGTCGTAGAACAGGTCGGAACTGACGATGGGACCCATGAAAGTCCGCTGTCCCGCGCTCTCGGCGGCGTGATGAGCGGCGTGGACCACATCGAAGTGGGCCGCCGGAGCATAGGGCATGCCCCGCGTGATCGAGGAGACCGTCCCATCTTGCGGGACGGCGGCTGTAGCGACCACCAGGTCCCCAAGTTCCATGTTCCGATGGTAGCCGCCACAGGTGCCGACCCGAAGCAGATTCCTAGCCCCAAGCTGTATCAATTCATTGGTCACGATAGCCGCGCTCGGACATCCCATCCCGGTAGTCTGCACCGATACGGGCTTCCCCTTGTAAGCGCCGGTATAGCCGAGCATCCCGCGTTCCTCGGTTACCAGCCTCGCGTCCTCGAAGAAATTCTCCGCTATGTACCGGGCCCGGCGTGGGTCCCCCGGCAACAGCACGCTCTCGGCGAAATCTCCCGGCTCCGCCCGCACATGCACTGGGCTCAAATGCATCTCCCTTCGGTCGTTGAAATGCTCCAATTCACAGGCTGTCAAGGATAGCAGGGGGAGGCTCGACCGGCTCGCCGGAGAGTTCGAATGCGTCCATCACCAGCTTCGCTGCGCGCTCCGCGGCGCGTTCGCCGTGAAGACGGGCGATAGGGTCTCCCTCTTCTACCCGGTCGCCGGTCTTCGCCAGTATCTCTACTCCGGCGCCGTGGTCTATGCGGTCGCTCTTCTTCACCCTTCCGGCCCCCAGCGCGAGGGCGGCGCGTCCGATGCCCGTGGCGTGGACGATGGCGATGTAGCCACCACGAGTAGCCAGAACCTCCCGCGCTGGATCCGACACCGGCAGATTTTCGAGCGCGTTCGGGTCGCCGCCCTGAGCCCAGACGAAATCCCCGAGCTTCTCGAAGGCCGCGCCGGAACGAATCGCCTTTTCTACCGCCGTTTCCGGGCCTTCCACGCCGGCGAGTTCGAGGAGCCGAACCGCGACGCGGCGAACCATTTCGGCGAGGTCAGCGGGCACTTCTTCGCCCTTTAGCAGCCTCACGCTCTCACGGATTTCCAGGGCGTTGCCGATGGCGCTCCCGAGCGGGTTGTCCATCTCCGAGATCAAGGCCGAGGACCTGATGCCCAGGTTCTCGCTGAGACGGACAAGCAAATCCGCCAGATCGCGAGCTTCCTCAGTCGTCTTCATGAACGCTCCAGAGCCGCGCTTCACGTCGTATAGCAGGCGCCCCGCGCCGGTCGCGGCCTTCTTGGAGACGATGGAGGAGCCGATGAGCGGGAGGGAGTCCACCGTGCCCGTGGCGTCGCGCAGAGCGTAGATAGCCTTGTCCGCCGGCGCGAGTTCCCCCGCCTCGACTATGGCGAGCCCGATCTCCTCGACCTGCCGCTCGAAACGCTCCCTCGATAGCGTGGCTGAGAAACCGGGGATCGCCTCCAGCTTGTCTATAGTGCCGCCGGTCGCGCCGAGCCCACGCCCCGAGAGCTTGGCGACCGGCGCTCCGCAGGCGGCGACTATGGGCAGAGATGTCAGGCTTACCTTGTCCCCGACCCCGCCGGTAGAATGCTTGTCCACGCAATCTGGGAATGAGTGGCGTTCACCCGACTCGGCCATCGCCCGTGTTAGCGCGAGCGTCTCTCCATAATCCATGCCCTGGATGAAGATCGCCATCAAGAGCGCGGACATCTGGTAATCCGGGGTCGAGCCAGCCGTGTATCCTTCGACGAATTCCCGGATGGTCTCCTCCGAAAGCGTCCCGCCAAGCTTCTTCGTCTCTATCGCGTCAAGGATAACGCTCACCTTAGAAAATCTTCTCCCGGAAGCCCACCACTCTCGACGCCGAGCCAGGCGGAAATTGTGGCGCCTACGCCGGAGAAACCTTCTCTGATGCCGAGACGCCGCGGTTCGCCATCTCCCACGACGAGCAACGGGACGCGCTCTCGAGTATGGTCGGTGCCCCTGAAGGTGGGGTCGTTGCCGTGATCCGCCGTGATAATGAGGAGGTCGTTTGCCGTCATGGCGTCGAGCAACTCCGGCAGGCGAGCGTCGAAGCGGGCGATGTTTTCGGCCATGCCTTCAGGGTCGCGGCGGTGGCCGTATTTGGCGTCGAAGTCCACGAGGTTGGCGAAGATGACGCCGCTCTCCATCGTTTCGAGAGATTCCAGGATGGCGTCCACTTTCGCGGCGTCGTCGGGCGGGGCGGGAAGATGCCGCGTTATTCCCTTGCCGTCGAAGATGTCCCGGATCTTGCCGACGGCGACGACTTCGTGGCCGGCGTTTTTTACGTGGTCCATGTACGTCTCTCTGAAAGGTTCGATGCCGTAGTCGTGACGGTTCTCGTTCTCGCGGACGTAGGATCCAGCCTCGCCGTGGAAGGGTCGGGCGATGACGCGCTCGACCATGATGCGGTCTCCGCCGATGAGCATGGCGTGAGCTTTCTGGCAGGCTTCGTAGAGTTCTTCGAGGGGCGCCACATTCGTATGGGCGGCGAGTTGGAAGACGGAATCGGCGGATGTGTAGAGGATCCAAGCCCCGGTTCGCTCGTGCTCGGGACCAAGCTCCTCTATGACCTGCGTCCCGGAAGCGGGCCGGTTGCCGATGACGTTTCGTCCCGTCTCCTGCTCGAAGCGCGAGATGACATCGTCCGGGAAACCATCCGGGTATGTGGGGAGTGGGTCTTTCAGGATCAACCCCATCATCTCCCAGTGACCGGCGAGCGTGGCTTTCGCCGCCGAACGCTCGGTCATGAGTCCATATGAAGCGCGGGGCGAAGCGGCTGGCGTCAAACCTTCGATCTCCACGGCGTTGCCGAGACCGAGTTTCTGAAGGTTCGGGGCGTGGAGGCCGCCGGTGGCGTGGGCTGTGTTGCTTAATGTGTTCGCGCCTTCGTCCCCGAAGGCTCGGGCGTCTGGCGCTCCTCCGGCGCCGAGGCCGTCCAGCACTACGATGATTGCTCTGCGTGACACGGGTTCCTCCCGGAGATTTTGCATTCTACGGCCATATTAGCGTCGGCATCCGTTCGATGCTCGCGACCGTAGGGTAAACAAGGGCGGATGAGAAGCAAGGAGGAACGTGATCCCCGAATATGGAGTGCGCGAGGCGACCGCCGGTGACGCGGAGGATATTCACGCGCTTGCCCGCGAGTTGGCGGACGCCGTGGAAGACCGCCAGCCGGAGCCTGGCGCCGTGGGAGGCCGTCTGGACGAGTTGATCGAGGAGCCGCGAGCTGGGGTGATCGTGGTGGAGGATGGGGAAGGCGGGATCGTTGGCGCGGTGAGCTACTGGATCAAACCGGATCTCGCGCACGGCGATACCGTGGCCGAGGTCCCGATGCTGATAGTGAGGGAGAAGGCCCGCCGTCAGGGTGTCGGGAGGATGCTGATCGACGAGGTCGTAGAACGTGCCGCGAGAGCCGGAGCCACCCTCATCGAACTGGTCGCAACCCGCCAGAACGAGACCGCCCGCGAGTTCTACCGCTCTTTGGGTTTCGTGGAGGCGGACCTAGTGGCGATGGAGTTCGTGGGCGACCTACACGACCCGCCAGAGGACGAAAACCAATAGTCCCGTCACGATGACCGGACCCGCCGCGGCCCGTATCAGACCGATCTCCCGCACCACCGCCAGCCCGGTGGGAAGGAGTATCAGCCCCGCGTACGCTATCGCCACCCACCGAAGCCCCGGCATGCCCGCGAGCGGAAGTGAGAACCCTATCGGATAGGCTACAGTCCTCCAGGAAACGAAGTATCCGAACCTCCCGCCGACGGTTCCCAGATAACACAGACCGGCTACCGCGAACGAGAGTGGCAGCGGCAGCACGAGGACGGCGAGGGCTGGAATGATCCCCTCGAAGGCGAACCAGACGGGGGCTGAGAGGAGACCGGAGAAGGCGAGGAACAGGCCCGGCGCCCGGAGGTCCGGCACTCTTGGAAGGAGTTCGAAGAAGCGGATCGGGTGTACCAGAAGTTGCGCCAGCAGCCGGAGGTAGCTGGAGAATGGCCGGGAGACGTCCCAGTCGCTCGCGCCGCCGCGGATGGTGTCCCGATTGTAGCCACGCTTCGCCACCACCGAAGTATAACGGGGCGGACAGCGGGAAGTAGTATCCTCCCCCGCTATGAGCGAGGAGCGAACCCGGCGATGGGCGGCGTGGGCGGTTGGATCCCTGGCCGCCTTGTTCTCATTCGTTCTCTATGCGCTTACTCTCGCGCCTTCGGTGCTGTACTACGATCGGCCCATCGCGTTCGACTCCGCGATGCTCCAGGCCGAGGCGGCGGTGCTAGGGATCGGACACCCCACCGGCTACCCCACGTACATGATGCTGACGCACCTCTTCACCCGCCTGCCCGGCGTGGAGCCAGCCTACGGGGCCAACCTGGCCTCCGCTGTCTACGCGGCCCTGGCCGTCGCCGTGCTCTTCGCCGTCGCATTACGATTGAGCCGACGAATCCTGGCGGCGGCGATAGGCTCCCTGGCATTCGCGGTCTCGGGGACTCTCTGGAGCCAGGCCGTTATCGCCGAGGTCTACACCCTGAACGTACTCTTTGTCGCGCTTACGGTTCTCGCCTTGCTCATCTGGAGGGACGCGAGGAGGGATCGCTACCTCCTCCTCGCCGCGTTCCTGGCCGGACTCTCCCTCACGCACCACCTGACGAGCGGCCTGCTCATCCCCGCCGGTCTCCTCTTCGTCCTCGCCGCCGAACGCCGGAAGCTGTTGGAAGGGAAACTATTGTTGCAGGGTGTCGGAGTTTTCTTGCTCGGTCTTCTTCCCTTCCTTTACCTCCCGATCCGAGCCTCGATGGAAGCGCCGCTGGACGAGACGCATCCCACGACTTTCGGGCGGTTCCTGCTCCTCGTCACGGGCTGGAGCTATGCGATAGCCACCCCCGAGGAGAAGGCGCGTTGCGCCGTGTCCCCGCTCGTCTCCGAGGGCTTCGGGGATCCAATGCAACTCTTCGCCGGGCAACTCTCCGGAGAATTCGCCATCGTCTTGATGTTGATCGGGGTGCTTGGAATGTTGTGCCTGATCCTGGCGGATAAGCCCGCGGCCATGCTCCTCGGGACGCTCTTCATCGGATACCTGGCGCACGTCCTCTTCTACCTCGAACGCGGCATCGAAGACTTCGCGGTGTTCATCATCCCAGCTTACGCCGTCTTCGGCCTCTGCATCTCCATCGGCATTGGGTTCTTGCAATCCTGGATGGAGAGGCTCCCGGCGAACCGTCCCGCGTTTCGGCGAGCCTCGGCCATCGTGTTCCCCATTCTGGCTTTCGCCGTCGTCCTTGCGAGCGTGCCGGATGAGTATGCGAAGCGGGATCGCGGGCAGGATACCGAAGGCCGCCGCACGATAGAGACAGTCGTGAAAAACACCGGGCTGAATTCCACCGTGCTGCATCACCGGAGCCCGCTGTGGTACATGGTCCTCGTCGAGGAGCGCCGACAGGATCTGCGGCTCGTGGACCCGTTCTGCACCTCCTGGACTCGCTTCGATGACGTTGCGTGGCCTGACCCGCCGGGCGCGTCGCGCTACGGCACCCCGGACCCCACAGGCGTCGAGACTGTCCGCGAGGCCGCGAGGAGCGGGCGCATCTATATCCTGGCTCGGGAGTTCGAGCAACAGAAGGCGAGTTTCAGAAATTTTCAGAGGGCGGGATTTCAAGTCGTGCCGGTGGGGGAGGATGGCTTGCTCTACGAGATCTTGCCTCGTGACGAGACCGTGGAGGATCGCCGAGCACACGCTTCCTGATGGGCGACGAACTGGCGTTATCGTCTCCGGCTGGTTACCTTGAGCCTGGGTTTGGCAACGACGGTCTTGAGTAGTGACCGAGTGATTCGTACAATACACATCAGGAGGTGTATGGATATGCGAACGAATATAGTATTGGATGATGCGTTGGTGGAGGAGGCGTTCCGGCACTCGGACGCTAAGACGAAGCGGGAGTTGGTGGATCTAGCCTTGCGGGAGTTCGTGGCGAACCACAAGCGCAAGGATATCCGGGATTTGCGGGGGAAGGGTTTGATCCGCTCAGACTATGATTACAAGGCGTTGCGGGAAGGGAAGTAAAGCTGTACCTCGTAGATACGTCGGTGTGGATCAGCTACATGCGCGATAGAGAAAACGATGCCACCCGACGCTTCATGGAGATATCCGAGAGCGGACAACTGTTTGGGATCACGGGCGTGATATTTCAGGAGGTGTTGCAAGGAGCGGCCTCCCAAGCGAAGTTCGACTACCTCACGGAATACCTGGGCTCCCAGACCTTCTACCATCCGCAAGGCCCCATCGAGAGTTACAAAGAAGCCGCGCTCATCTACTTCCGCTGCCGCCGCGCTGGGGTGACGATCCGCTCTGCCGTGGACTGCCTCATCGCCCGCGTCGCCATCGAGCACGACCTTGTCTTGCTCCACGACGACCGGGACTTCGAGAAGATGGCTGGGGTGATCCCCGAACTCACTCTCGCCTGAGCGCGCCTTCGCCGAACCGTTCCAGAAACGCCGGAGAACGCTGGCCTCCAGAATCTTCACGCGACGTTCCACGAGCAAAGTGAGCGCATGTGGCGGGGCAAGCGTCACGATGACGGACGATCCGGAGGAAGCTCAGGAACTTGTGGGCGCGGGCCAGACGGCTTGCCGATGGCGTCCAGCTTTAGGGTAGCGTCAAGAGCCGAGCATTTCGACCTTGCTCGGGCCGCGACGCTGATTCGATATTTTTATCCGCTGCTCGCGTCGAGGCCCAAAGACCGAACCGTGTGGCGGAAGTCTTGGGGCCGGCTGGCGATCTGGAGTGCCTCCTCGTAGGTCACCCGGTCGTCCTCGACCAGCTTCAAGAGCGCCTAGTCGAAGGTCTGCATCCCATAATATTCGCCCTCGGAGATGGCGGTCTGTATCTGGCCGGTCTGTTCGGGGTCCGTGATGAAGTCCCGGATGCGCCCGGTGGCGACCATGATCTCGCACGCCGCTACCCGCCCCTGCTGGTCCCTGGTCCGCATCAGACGCTGGCTTACGATGCCCTTCAAGGTACCGGCGAGCATCGCCCGCACCTGCATGCGCTCGTGCGGCGGGAACAGGTCGATCATGCGGTTGATCGTCTCGGTCGCGTCCAGCGTGTGCAACGTGCTGAGCACGAGATGCCCGGTCTCCGCCGCTGACAACGCGAACTGCGCGCTTTCTGAGTCGCGGATCTCACCGATGAGGATTATGTCCGGGTCCTGGCGCAAGACGCGCCTGAGCGCCCGCGTGTATGAGGCTGTGTCCGCGCCGACCTCGCGCTGGTTGATGATGCTCTTGTCGTTGCGGTGGAGGAACTCTATGGGGTCCTCGATGGTAACGATGTGCTTCGCTGCGGAGTGGTTGACCAGATTCAGCATCGAGGCGAGCGTCGTGGACTTGCCGCTCCCCGTCGTTCCCGTGACGAGGATGATGCCGCGCTCCTCGCGCGCCAGCGTCCCGATGACATCCGGCAGCCCCAGGTCCTCGAACCTGGGAACGCCAAACGGGATGTAGCGCATGACCAGCGAGATCGAACCTCGCTAACGATACGCATTGACCCGGAAACGCCCCACCCCATAAACTTCGTAGGAGAAGTCCACCTCACCCTCTTCGGCTGCTTCGAGACCGACGACCTGGACCGGACCAGGAACTACCTGGCGAAAAACGAGGTCAACCGCCGCTGGAGCGAGTCGATGTCCGCGGTAATGAAGATGGATGTGGACCCCAATACAGACTTCCCATATCTGCTTCCGTTACAGTGGCGCATGGACTAGAAGGTTTCGGGAGCAGACGTAATTCAATCGCCATCAGGTTAGGAGAATTCATGCAGCACGGGAGACTGGGACGGACGGGGCTTATGGTCTCGGAGCTTTGCCTGGGGACCATGACGTTCGGACGGGAGCTGGACGAGGCTGGCTCGGAGGAGATCGTGAACCGTTTCGTGGAGGCCGGCGGCAATTTCATAGACACGGCAGACGTATACGAGAACGGCGTCTCCGAAGAAATAACGGGCCGCGCCATAGGAGATCGGCGAGATGATGTGGTGCTCGCCACCAAGGTGCGCTTCCCGATGGGCGAGGGACCGAACGACGTGGGCCTCTCGCGCAAGCACATCATGGCGGGCTGCGAGGCGAGCCTGCGCCGCCTCGGCGCCGACTACATAGACCTCTACCAGGTTCACTGCTGGGACGAGGCCACGCCGCTAGAGGAGACCCTGTCGGCGCTCACCGACCTGGTGCGTAGCGGGAAGGCGCGCTACATCGGCGTCTCGAACTTCATGGCCTGGCAGATAATGAAGGCTCTGGGCGTAAGCGAGCTACACGGCTTCGAGAAGTTCGTCTGTTTGCAGCCGCAGTATTCGCTGGTCGAGCGTGGGATAGAGGACGAGGCGCTCCCGGCTTGCGTCTCGGAGGGTCTTGGCGTGATCCCCTGGGGACCGCTGGGCGGCGGGTTCCTCTCCGGCAAGTACCGGCGCGGCGAGAGGCCGCCGGAGGACTCAAGGATAGCCGGGGCCGAGGAGTGGATGGACGAATACTGGGAGAAACGCGCCACCGAGCGCAACTGGCGAGTCCTCGATGCCGTGGGCGCGATCGCCGAGGAGACCGGAAAGAGCTACGCGCAGGTCTCGTTGAATTGGCTGTTATGCCAGGACGGCGTCACCGCGCCCATAATCGGGGCGCGAACCAACGAACAGCTAGAGGACAACCTCGGGGCCGCGGGATGGAGGCTAGACGAGAAGCAGGTTCAGAGGCTCTCTGAGGCCGCGCCTCCCGAGAAGACCTATCCCGCGCGCTTCATAGAAGGAAAGCAGCGAGTTTAGGCCATGGCAATGCTCTGCAACTTCGTGGCGGAGCAGTGGGCATCAGCCGTCGGGTTCTGGGTCGTCGAGGTCTTGGCGTAGGAGCGTGCGCGCCTGCTGCTCACGCTCCGCATCCCGTCGGCGCATCGCGTCGGAACCCCTTTTTGGTCTTTCGACGGATCGAGCGCCTAGACCGAGGGGCTTTGATCGCTCCGAGACCTTGAGATTCGACGCTGTAAAGACTCGTCTCGCCGGTCCTTCCGAGATTCCGGTATTCGACTCGTCTTCCTTCTTCAGTGTGTGGTTCCGGGTCCACTCAACAGCGGAAAGTCTTGCGGCGCAACTTTTCCCATTTGATCCGGTGGGACGAAGTGTGTAGCATCGCGGCCTGTACCGTGAATTCCGGTATGGGATTGGGAGGGTAGATCACGCCCGGCAGCAGACAGAGACAGTTCGGAACCTCGGCGCGGATTACCCTCCACCGGAGCCACCCGTGAGCCGGATCCGATGGGGGATCATCGGGGCGGGCTCCATCGCCGCCCGGTTTGCAGAAGCCCTCGCCGCCCTGCCGGATGCGGAGACGCTGGCCGTCGGGTCCCGCTCTCAAGACTCCGCCGACCGTTTCGCCGAAGCCCACGGCTTCTCCCGTCCTTACGCGGGCTACGAGGAACTCGCCGCCGACCCTGACGTGGATGTCGTCTACGTCGCCACGCCCCACCCGTTCCACGCGGAGAACATCGAACTCTGCCTCCTGGCGGGAAAAAGCGTGCTCTGCGAGAAGCCCTTCACCGTCAACGCCGCCGAGGCTAGGCGGGTCGTTGGGATCTCGCGCAGGCGGGGCCTGTTCTTGATGGAGGGCATGTGGACGAGGTTCTTTCCTCTGATGGACCGTCTGCGGCGCGTGGTCTCCGATAGGACGATAGGGGAGCCGCGTATGCTCGCGGTGGACTTCGGGTTCCGGGCGGCCCTGGATCCCACATCCCGGCTCTTCGACCCGAAGCTCGGTGGGGGCGCCATGCTAGACGTGGGCGTCTATTGCGTCTCCTTCGCCTCGATGGTCCTCGGAAGGCCGGTCAGGGGTACAGGGTACGCGCGCCTCGGGGAGACCGGCGTGGACGAGCAGTTCGCCGCGGTCCTCGAACACGGGGGCGGGAGACTCTCGACCATCACCTCAGGCACCCGAACCGCTACGCCGCAGGAGGCAACGGTCATGGGGACGGATGGGTCCGTCAGAGTCCACAGTCCCTGGTGGAAGCCGGAGGCCATGACCATCTCGAAGCCTGGCGAGGAAGACAGAACCATCGAGGCGCCCCCAGAGGGGAACGGCTTTGTGTACGAGGCCGCCGAGGTCATGCGATGCCTGAGGACCGGAAAGACGGAAAGCGAAGTCATGCCGCTGGACGAGACGATCTCCGTGCTAGAGACGATGGACGGCATTCGGAAAACGTGGGGCCTGCGGTATCCGGGCGAGGAGGACGCGAGATGATCCACGGTCGCGGCCCCGGAGAGATGAGAGTCGAGCGCGGAACGCTGAAGTGCTGACCAGCCAAAAGAGGAGGCGGCGTTATCGAGAACGGTCCCGTAAAGATCGGCGTCATGGGCGCGGGCAAGATCAGCGGTATCTACCTGGAGAACGCGGCGATCTTCGACGACGTGGAAGTCATTGCCTGCGCGGACCTTCTGGTGGAGCGGGCCGAGGAGCAGGCACGGGAGCACGGGGTACCGAAGGCGTGTAGTCCGGAGGAACTTCTCGCGGACCTCGAGGTCGAGATCGTCCTAAACCTCACCGTCCCGGCGGTCCATGCCGAGGTCTCGCTGGCCGCGCTCGCGTCTGGCAAGCACGTATATACGGAGAAGCCGCTCGCCGTGAGCCGCGAGGATGGGCTGAGGATGCTGAAAGTGGCGGCGGAGAGGGGGCTCCGGATTGGCTGCGCCCCCGATACTTTTCTAGGCGGAGGTCTTCAAACCTGCCGCAAGGTAATGGACGAGGGCATCATCGGCGAGCCGGTCGCCTCGACGGCCGTCATGATGACCCACGGCCCCGAAGACTGGCACCCAAACCCGGACTTCTTCTACCAACCGGGCGCCGGCCCGATGTTCGACATGGGCCCCTACTATCTGACCGCGCTCGCGACGCTTTTGGGTCCGGTGCGGCGCGTCACCGGCTCCGCGCGGGTTACCTTCCCGGAGCGGCAGATCACGAGTCGACCACTTGCCGGGACGACGATCACGGTGAACACCCCGACCCACGTCGCGGGCGTGATGGACTTCGAGGGCGGCGCCGTGGGAACGCTCGTCACGAGCTTCGACGTCTGGTCCGAGGAACATTCCCGAATAGATATCCACGGCGCCGAGGGAACCCTCAGCATCCCCGATCCGAACACCTTCGACGGCCCAGTGCGCCTCTGGCGCTCCGGCGATGAGACGTGGACGGATGTGCCGCTGACCCACCCGTACACTGGCAACAGCCGCGGCCTCGGCCTCGCGGACATGGCCCAGGCCATTCGCTCCGGCAGGAGGCACCGCGCGGGCGGCGAGCTCGGCGGGCACGTCCTGGATGTCATACACGCTTTCTTGGACTCGTCCGAGAGTGGTCGGCACGTCGAGGTGAGGAGTACCTTCGAGCGTCCGGAGCCACTGCCAGCCGGGTCGCCGGCAGGAGTATTTGGAGGTATTTCATGAGGAAAGACCAGATCTCGCTCCAGCTCTACACCGTCCGCGAGCATACCGCCAACGACATGCCTGGCACGCTGCGTCGCCTGGCGGAGATAGGCTACAATGCCGTCGAGCCCGCCGGCTTCGGCGGCCTCGCCCCCCAAGAGCTACGCCGCGTCATGGACGACCTCGGCCTCCGCGCCTCGGGCGCCCACGTTCCCCTCGACGCCTGGGAATCGGACCCCGCTTCCGTCATCGCGGACATGCACGCCATAGGCTCCGCCCACGTGGTAGTCCCGATTGCCCCACCAGAGCGTCGCGGCGACGCGGATGAGATCTCCCGTCTCGCCGAAGCCTTCAACCGCTGGGGCGAACTGTGCCGCGCCGAAGGCATAACCTTCTCTTACCACAACCACGACTTTGAGTTCGCGCCTCTGGGCGAGACGACGATGTGGGACGTGCTCGTCCGGGAGACCGATCCGGATCTGGTCCACCTGGAACTCGATCTGTACTGGATCGAATACGGCGGATCCGACCCCGAAACCGTGCTGCGCGACGTCGGGGACCGCGTCTCCCTCGTCCACCTCAAAGACATGTCTCCCGACGACACCCGCTCAGACCTCCCAATCGGAGAAGGCGTCATGCCGTGGCGAGACCTGCTAAAAACCGCCGACGAACGCGGCGTCGAATGGTTCATAGCCGAGCAGGACAACCCGCGAGACGCGATGGAAGATTCGCGGACTAGCCTTCGGACTCTGGAGGAACTGGCGGATGGTTAGCATGGCTAGCATCTCTCAACAAACGCCAGCTGAAACGACATTGGCGGAAATTCGATGGGCCAGAACGGGGGTGAACTGCTGCTAATGTTGGCCGCTGATTTGAGAGGCCAGATCAAAGTGGCCGAGAAGAAGACCAAACTTTAGCCATCTGGACAGCTGCGGCGTGAGGATTACCGAGGCGCCGCCAGCCGGGCCCAGCAGACCCACGACCGGCTCAAGGAGGCACAGGCTACAAGGTTCCCGATTCAACAGGCCATGAAGGCTCCAAGATGAGTAGAGTCAGAAGAGGTCGGGTTGCTCGCCCCGAGCACGATCCATCCCGAGTTCTTCAACGCGCTCTGGCAGCAACACCACGGTGAGGGCCTGTCGCTCGAAGAGATGCGCGTCTCATCGGGACAGTTCTATAGACTCCATGTTCGCATATGCGCCGGAGGGTCTGATGCGGAGAGCCGCCGAGATAACCCTCGATTCCGGGGTTACCCTCTACGATGCGCTGTTCCTGGCGCTTGCCTTGCGTGACGATTCCTTTCAACATGCGATCCGCGGCGACCCGCATGAGTAGCCTCTCGCCGCGGATATCGTCGAAAAACATCACCAACCGCAACTCGAAGAAAACCTCGGGATCGACGCTCGGGCGACCGGAGGGAGCGTAGAGATCCTTCACTAGCTCCCTCGCAAAGGAGAGGTCGAGTATCTCCTCCAAGCGACGATAGAAGTTGTCTTTGGGTACAAGATCTTCGAGCGAGAGATTTTCAGAGAATGCAGGGAAATGCCGTTGCCTGGCACCCATCATCGCGGTTCGCCTTCCTTCGGTGAGGACGAGGGAGCATCATGCGAGCGATGATCGATTCGCTACACCAGTGGACATAGCGATTCCCGGGCATTTTTCAACCGGCTGGCAAGCTTGGCCGACCGGCTCGCGCAGGTAAACGCCTCCGCCGGACAAGCGTCGGTCCCGCCTTGCTATCCACGGCGGATTCGAGACAATGGCGCATGCGAGCCCTGGGCTTGCCCCCGGTCGGCGGTAAGGGACGTCCGATCATCTATAATCGAGGTACATAAGCCGAAGAAAGAGGTCGAGAACACATGCTAGAGAACAACGCTTTCGACGCGCGCATGAACCTATCCACGAGCGGCGGCGAAGTAGAGATTCACAGCCTCAAAAAGCTCGACGAGAAGATAGAAGGCGATGTTTTCTCGCTTCCCTTCTCCATCCGGGTGCTGCTCGAGGCGCTGCTGAGGAACGCCGGTGGCAGGTTCGTCGGCGAAGAAGATGTCGAGGCGCTTGCCTCGTGGCCCGAGTCCATCGGCGGGGAACTGGCGTATCTGCCGGCTCGCGTGGTAATGCAGGACTTTACCGGGGTTCCGGCGATAGTAGATTTGGCGGCGATGAGGAGCGCGATGCAGGAAGTCGGGGGGGACCCGAAGAAGATCAACCCCCTCGTGCCAACAGACCTCGTGATCGACCATTCCGTGCAGGTGGATGCTTTTGGATCCCCTGCCGCGCTTCAGTTCAACGCGGAGCGCGAGTTCGAGCGCAACCTCGAACGCTACGAGTTCCTTAAGTGGGGCCAGCAGGCTTTCGACGACTTCACCGTGGTGCCGCCCGCGACCGGCATCATCCATCAGGTGAACCTGGAGTATCTGGCGAAGGGCGTCATCGTGAAGGACGGCGTGGCGATGCCGGACACGCTCGTCGGGACGGACAGCCACACCACCATGATCAACGGCCTCGGCGTCCTCGGATGGGGAGTCGGCGGCATCGAGGCGGAGGCCGTGATGCTCGGCCAGCCATACTACATGCTCGTCCCGGAGGTCATCGGCTTCAAGCTGACGGGGGCTCTGAAC
>Ga0136621_1000377_pt1 | contig 17383 bp, 19 predicted proteins | sample AntDryUQ445A2306_FD_104673 | JGI IMG/M metagenome (GOLD analysis project Ga0136621, IMG submission 104673) | Polar desert sand microbial communities from Dry Valleys, Antarctica - metaG UQ445A (23.06) | ecosystem: Environmental > Terrestrial > Soil > Desert | place: Antarctica: Dry Valley...
CCTGCGCTCACTCGGGGAGCGCGGACAGACCCGCTACTACGCGGCCTTTGCGATCGCGCTCACAGCCACGATGGGGATCGCCTTCTCGGCGAACCTGTTCACGCTCTACCTCTTCTACGAGGCGCTCACCCTCATCACCTATCCACTCGTCACCCACGCGCAGACCGGCGAGGCGTATGCAGCGGGCAGGCGCTACCTCCAGTACCACCTCGCGACCTCGATCGCCTTCCTGCTGCCGGCGATCATCGTCACGTTCGCGCTCGCCGACACGTTCGACTTCCGGCCGGGGGGCGTCTTCCCCGCGGGGACGGACTCCACCGGCCTCGTCGTCGCCTACGTGCTCTTTCTCCTCGGCGCGACGAAGGCGGCAATCATGCCGCTCCACCTCTGGTTGCCCGGAGCGATGGTCGCGCCCGTCCCAGTGAGCGCCCTGCTGCACGCGGTCGCCGTCGTGAACGCCGGCGTCTTTCTGATGCTGCGGGTGATCCTCGAGGTCTTCGGGCTCGACCTGATGGACGACCTCGGCCTCGGCACCGTAACCGCCGTCTTCGTCTCGATCACGGTCGTGCTCGCCACGGTCTACGCCTTCAGGCTGGACAGTCTCAAGGCGGTCCTCGCCTACTCGACCATCAGCCACCTCGCGCTCATGATCCTTGGAGTGGCGTTGCTCGACCGCGAGGCGATGACCGGCGGCGTCATGCACCTCGTCAACCACTCGCTGGCGAAGATCACGCTCTTCTTCTGCGTCGGCTCGCTCCTGATCGCGACCGGCAAGACGAAGATCTCGGAGCTGAGCGGGATCGGGCGCCAGCTGCCGTGGACGATGGGCGCCTTCACGGTCGGGGCGCTCAGCATCGTCGGGATTCCGCCGACTGCGGGCTTCGTGACCAAGTACTACCTCGCGATCGGGATGATCGACGCAAAGCACGTCCCCTTCCTGCTCGTGCTCTTCCTGAGCACGCTGGTAAGCGCCGGCTACTACCTGCGGATCCTGCGCGTGGCTTTCTTCGACTCGAGCCAGGAGCCGGCCCTTGCCCGCGTGCGGGCCCCGGACCGACCTGGCGAGCCTGGTGAAGAGAGCCTCAACCCCGCTCCCACCGGACAGGAGGACCCCGAACCACAGGCCAAGGATCCTCGCCTGCTCATCATCGCCCCCCTCGTCGTGACGGCCGCCCTCTCGCTGGCGATCGGGGTCTACCCCAGCTTCGTACTGGAGCTGGTCGACGAGGCCCTCCCGTGAGAGCGCCCTGGGCGAGTCCACGGATACGCGCCCATCCGCGACTGTCTGCCGGGCGCTTGCCTCGGACATCTCGCTTGCATAGTGCCGAGCTACCCGACGCGCGCGTTGGCACAGGCGAGCGAGCTGGCACGGGCGCGCGAGCTGCTCGAGCAGCTTCGGCAGGGTCGACGAGTTGGACTCGGCCCAACGCATGTCTCACGATTGACGGAGCCATACGGAATAGGCAAGCAGGCGGATAAGTCCTTCGAATGCCGTTGCTGGTAGCAGGCTCGGGTTCCCGCCGGTTCGACCACGCATGACGCTCCGCGGATGGAGCATTTAGGGACAGCCGGTGGCAATCAGCCGCAAATCGACCGGGCGCCGCAACCGCGGAACCGAGCAAAATCCGTTGCCGTTGCGTTGCCACTGGTTGCCGCTCGAACTTGAGGGTAAGGAGGAGGTCGATGTATCCGACCCAGGCGCCGTGCGGACGGTTCATCTGTAAGCAACCGCCTTTCTGAGGAAGCGAACACCGCGACGGACGCGCCGAGATTTCGCTCAACCAAGCGCTTTGCGCGCGAGGCGAGGTTCTGTCCGGCGCCCTGCGATGGTTCGATCGTCTATGTCGTGATGCACGGGTGATGCACGCCCTTCCGGAGGCGGATAGAAAAGCCCTGCAAATGCAGGGCTTTTCCTTAGCAGACCTGTAAGCCGGATTCTGTCTTGGATGACCATCCCTCTAGGCTGGCGGTTGCCCGACAGCTCGAGCGGTGTACCCGATCCCTCGGCGGGCCGCGTCATCGGGATCTGCTTCACCTTGCACCGGACGGGGTTTGACGAGCCGCCGTGTCACCACGGCGCTGGTGGGCTCTTACCCCACCGTTTCACCCTTACCGCCGAAGCCTCCGGAGATGCTCCGTCGGCGGTTTGCTTTCTGTTCCACTTTCCGTCGGCTTTCGCCCCCTGGGGTTTCCCCAGCGTCCTGCCCTGCGGTGTCCGGACTTTCCTCGGCGCCTCCGCAGAGGCGACGCGGTCACCCGGCCTGCGCGACGAATTCTAGCTCGGATTCGGGCACCTCGAGGCCGTCCCACAGCAACGTCCGGCACTCCAGGCAAACGTGCCCGGCCGGGCGCCGGAGCAGGAACTCCCCGCAGACGAGGCATTCCAGGCTCGCGCCGCGGGCGATCGCCGCCAGCTCCTGATCCAGCGTCCGGTTCAGGAAGGCCAGGCCGCTCTCAGACTGCAGAGTCACAGCGTCCGGAACACCCCCGTCACCTTCCCCAGCACCGTCACGTGCTCTGCGTAGATCGGCTCGAGCGCGTCGTTCTCCGGCTGCAGGCGGATGCGGTTCCGCTCCCGGTAGAAGGTCTTGACGGTCGCCTCGCTCGCGCTCTCGTCGTCGCCCACGAGTGCGACAACGATCTCGCCGTTCCGCGCGTCGGGCTGCTTGCGGACGACGAGCACGTCGCCGTCCAGGATCCCCGCATCGATCATCGAGTCGCCGCGAACTCGAAGGAGGAAGTCGGCACCGCGGCCGAGCGGCTCCGGCACAGCGATCTCGTCCTCGACGTTCTCCTCCGCCAGTAGCGGCGCGCCGGCGGCGATCTGGCCGAGCAGCGGGAGCTTCGTCTGCCCGCTCTCCACCGCCTCCGGGGCAAGACGCTCCTGCCGGCGGTGGCCGACCAGCTCGAGCGCACGCGGCTTCGTGGGGTCACGCCGAAGCAGACCCGCACGCTCCAGGTTCGCAAGGTGCGCGTGCACGGTCGACGGGGAGGCGAGACCGACCGCCACGCCGATCTCGCGCACGGTTGGCGGATAGCCGTGGCCGTCCAGGTACTCGACGAGGAACTGCCAGATTTCCTGTTGCCGTGCGGTGAGCATTGCCTTCTCCTTTCGAACGTACGTTCGAAAGGAGAAGGCTAGAGAGAGCCTCGGACGGTGTCAAGCCGTCTAACGCAGAAGAGGCCCATTCGGGCCTCTTCTGCGCGATGCGCTGGAGAGGACTTGAACCTCCACGAGCTTGCGCTCACAAGGCCCTCAACCTTGCGCGTCTACCAATTCCGCCACCAGCGCGCGACGTGCAGTGTAGCTTCGGCTACGCCAGTAGCCGGTACAGCAAAACGGTGTTGAGGAAGAACACCGTCGCGACCACGACCGTGAGCCGGGTGAGGTTCCGCTCCACGATGTGCGTGCCGCCCTGGGAGGCGGGCGTGAAGCCCATCCCCCCCATGCCGGCGTCGCGTCCCGAGTGCATCAGGATCAACGTCAGCAGGCCGACGGAGACGAGCACATGGAAGACCGCTGCGGCCGGAATCATCGCGAACACGGTAGCAGCGGCTCAGCTCAGCGGGAACCGTCCTCCTGCGGCCTGATCTCCAGGGTCTCGACGTCCGCCACGACGTACCGGCCGTAGAGGACGAGGTGCGCGAAGGCACCGATCGCGGCGCCCGCGAACGGCGCCAGCAGGCAGACGGGGCATCGAGAGCCAGAATCGAGAGCGAGCCCACGAAGACGAGCGTGATCGTCTCGAGCACCTCTGGGCAGGAGCGAGCACTTATCGAGCGCATGGGAATCAGCGGCAGGGGTATCAGCCGACGGAGACAGGAGAGATGCCGACGAACCGAAAGGGAGACGACATGAGCGGCCTGGAAGATCTGATCAAGAGCGCCCGAGGTGGAAGCGGTGGAGGCGGCGGCCTGGGCGACCTCATCGGCGGTGCCCTCGGGCGCACGGCGACAGGCGGGATGGGTGGCTCCACCGGCCGAGGGATGGGCGGAGGCCTGGGTGGAGGAGTGGGCGGAGGCTTGCTCGGCGCCCTGCTCCCGGTCGTCGCCTCGATGCTCGCGAACGGGGGCTTGAAAAAGCTCCTCGCGGGCCTGCAGGCGAAGGGCCTTGGCTCCGAAGCGGACTCGTGGGTGTCGTCCGGCGCTAACCGGCCGGTCAAGGGCACTCAAGTGCGTGAAGTGCTCGGCGACGACGAGATCACGCGTATCTCGGACAAGCTCGGCATCTCGAAGGACGAAGCCGCCGAGGCGGTGGCAACGGTGCTGCCGGACGTGGTGGATCAAGTGACGCCTCAGGGCGAGCTGCCGCCGGACGACGAGCTCGACTCCGCGTTCAAGCAGCTCCAGTCGGCGGGGAACGCCGGCTAGGAGGCACCTGCACGGACGAGGCCGGACTCGTACGCGGCGATCACCGCCTGGGTGCGGTCGCGCAGATCGAGCTTGGAGAGGATCCGGGAGACGTGGGTCTTCACGGTGTGGTCGCTGACGACGAGCTCGGACGCGATGTCGGCGTTCGAGAGGCCCCGGGCGATCAGGCGCAAGACCTCCACCTCACGGGTGGTGAGCTCGTCGAGCTGAGGCGGTGCCGCGCCGCCCGGCTCAAGCGAGGCGAACCGCTCGATCAGCCGACGCGTGACGCTCGGCGAGAAGAGCGCGCCGCCATCGGCCGCGATCCGGATCGCCGCGGCGAGCTGCTCCTCGGGGGCGTCCTTGAGCAGGAAGCCGCTCGCCCCGGCGCGGAGGGCCGCGTACACGTATTCGTCCAGGTCGAAGGTCGTGAGCACGAGAACGCGCGGGGGATCCGGCATCACCGTGATCTGCCGGGTCGCCTCGATGCCGTCGACGCGAGGCATCCGGACATCCATCAGTACGACGTCGGGGCGAAGCTCCCGCGCCAGCGACACTGCCTCGACCCCGTCGCCGGCCTCGCCGACCACCTCGAGCTCAGGGTCGGCGCGGAGGATCATCCGGAAGCCGGAGCGCACGAGGCGCTGGTCGTCGGCGAGCAACACTCGGATCACAGCGGCAACCTGGCTCGAACCGAATATCCGCCGTCCCGGCCGGGTCCAGCCTCGATCGTCCCGCCAAAGACCGCCGCGCGCTCGCGCATGCCCATCAGGCCGTGACCGCCGCCGTCGCCGTTCGAGGGTCCCGCGCCGTCGTCGGCGACCTCAAGCTCGAGCGCCTCCGAGCCGTAACGAATCGTCACGAGCGCAGACGCAGGTCCCGCGTGCTTGAGCGCGTTCGTGAGCGCCTCCTGCACGATCCGGTACGCAGACGCGTCGACGCCCGGCGAGAGCTCCCTTGGCGCTCCCTCGACGCGGACATTCACCGGCAAGCCAGCATCGCGAACCTGTCCGGCGAGCACCTCGAGTTGACCGAGTGATGGCTGCGGTGCGAGCGTCGCGGCGTCGTCGGCGCGCAGGATCGCAAGGAGCCGACGCATCTCCGAGAGTGCCTGCGACGCAGTCCGCTCAATCGCGTCGATTGCGTACCGAGCATCATCGGGATCAGCTGCGAGCGAGTGCCTCGCACCTCGCGCCTGCAGGACGATCACGCTGATCGCGTGCGCGACGACGTCGTGCAACTCACGCGCGATCCGCGTCCGCTCCTCGGCAACGGCCAGACGAGCACGCTCGTCGCGCTCGCGCACGAGCAGCCGCTCGCGTTCCCGGCGGATCCGGATCACGACCCCCGCGAGAAACGGCGCGCCGAAGAAGAACGCGAAGAAGAGAAAGCCGCTCACGTTCACGCTGCTCCCGTCCTCGATCATCGCGAGAGCGGTCGCTGCCAGCACAACCAGTGTGCTAGCGAGCAACGCACGGCCGCGGGTGTGCGCGCCGGCCGAGTAAGCGCCGATCATGACCAGCAGCACGAGTCCCATCGGGTCGTTCTTCTCCACCGTGTTCACGGCCAACGTGACCTGCATCCCGACGATCTCGAGGACGAGGGTGAGAAGGGGGCGACGAATCCGGAGGAGCAAGACGGCAGTCATTGCGAGCGCAACCGGCGCGAGCTCGTACTTGTCGGCCGCCCACTCTCGGTCGAGCCAGAGCTCTGCCTGCGCCAGTAAGCCGAGCCCGAACACGAGCACGAGCTCGCCGTGGGAATCCAAGAAGCGCCTGACCACAGCCGCACGCTAACGCAGGCATCCCCGCCCGGCGTCGTCCTCGCGGGCGACACGAGATCGCTCCCGGGAGCGACGCGGGTTCACCTGTTGCGGCGACGGCACGAGCGACCCGCTCGCCTAGCGTCCCACACGTCCACTCAACCGAAAGGACGTTAGATGACCCTCTCGCGACAAAACATCACCGGAATCGGCGTGGCCGCTGCGGCGCTCTCGGCGATCGCACTTGCAGCCGCGAACTTCGTCGGCACCGGCGACAATGGTGGCGGCGCCGAATACGCCGTCACGCTCGGCGGCTCACTCCTCCTGGCACTCGCGCTCTTCGGCTGGGTCATCCCGCGCACCGACCGCCCGGCGCGCACCGGGCTCATCGTCGGCCTGCTCGCAATGCTCTCGCTGGCCGCCTTCTGGAGCGGCCTGCCCTACGTCCTAGGTCCGGCGGCTATCGTGCTCGGCCTGCTCGGGCGCACGACTTCCAAGAGCGGCGCGCAAGGCACGATTGCCGTCGTACTCGGGGTGGTGGCCACGATCGCCGGGCTCGCCGCGATCGTGCTCGACCAGACGATGTAGTGCGTGACGCCTAGTGGGAGCAGCCGGAGCCGCAGCTGCCGCCGTGCGTCTCGGGGGCGGCTTCGGCCCCTTCCTCGACGGTGAAGGAGTGCCCGCAGCCGCAGGAGGCGGCGGCGTTCGGATTGTCGATCTTGAACCCGGCCTCGGAGATCGAGTTCAGGAAGTCGACCGTCGCTCCCTTGAGGTATGGAGCGCTGGACGGGTCGACGACGACGGTCACGCCGTGCTGCTCGATCACCGCGTCGCCCTCGGCAGGACCGGCGTCGAAACCGAGGCCGTATTGGAAGCCTGAGCAGCCGCCGCCCTGGATCGCGACGCGGAGGACGCTCACGCCGTCGTCAGGCTCCTCGGCCAGCAGCGACTTGATCTTCTCGGCCGCCGTCGGCGTCAGCGAGACGAGCGTCATGGGGTGCTCGACAGTTGCCATCGCAGCGATGGTAGCAGCATCGCTCCAGACGCGGACTTCGTGACACCTGAAACCCGCTCCGCGCCGGGCTTTTCACCTCTCTTCGTGCCGCCCCTTGCAGGCTTGCTAACGTCCGCTCGGAGCGGAATGCTCGGCGACTACTTCCCCTTCCTGGTCTATGCGTTCTTCGCAGCCGTGATTCCGGCGTCGATGATCGCGGCCTCCTTCCTGTTCGCGACCAGCCCGAGACGACGCGTCAAGGCGCGGTTCCTCCCCTTCGAGTCGGGCGTGTCGGAGGGGCCCCCGCAGCAGCAGCGCTTCACGGTCAGCTTTTACCTGACGGCGATGCTCTTCATCCTCTTCGACATCGAAATCGTCTTTCTCTATCCGCTCGCGATCGTGCTCGAGCCGCTCGGCTGGTTCGGCCTGACCGAGTTCCTCGTCTTCATCGGGATCCTGGCCGTCGCCTACGTCTACATCTGGCGCAAGGGGGCGCTCGAATGGCGTTAGACAAGACCATCGACCCGAGCCGGCGCTCGAGCCGCCCGCTCGCGAAGGCCGGCCTGCAGAGCGAGCGCCTGTTGTGGCCCACGAAGGGGCCGGGTGTCTTCGAGCAGGAGGTCGAAAACCTGGAGGACGCGCTCGGACTAACGACGCTGGAGAAGGCCGTCGCGTGGGCGCAGACCAACTCGATGTGGCCCGACACGTTTGGGCTGGCTTGCTGCGCGATCGAGATGATGTCGATCGTCTCATCGCGCTACGACATCGCGCGCTTCGGGATGGAGCGCTTCAGTTCCTCCCCCCGCCAGGCCGACCTGCTGATCGTCTCGGGCCGCGTCGTGCACAAGATGGCCGCACCGCTGCGCCAGGTGTACGACCAGATGCTCGAGCCGAAGTGGGTGATTGCGATGGGCGCCTGCGCAAGCTCGGGCGGGATGTTCAACAACTACACCGTGCTGCAGGGAGTCGACAAGATCGTTCCGGTCGATATCCATGTGCCGGGCTGCCCGCCACGGCCTGAGGCGTTGATGGAGGGGATCGTGCGGCTGCACGAGAAGGTGATGGCCGGCGTCCCACCTGCCTATGAGATCCGCGAGGTCGCCTCCTAGTGGGATACGAAGGCGTCCCCGGCCTCGTCGAGACACGTGAAGCGTTCGGCGAGACGACGCTCGTCGTCGACCCCGCATGGCTGCTCGAGGCCTGCGTGCACCTGCGCGACGAGGCCGGCTTCAACGTGCTCTCCGACATCACGCCCACCGACTATCTCGGCTGGGGAGAACGCGGCGTCGCCGGCTACATCGGCACGCCGAGCGGCCGCGACATCAACGCTCCGGGCTCACAGGGCGACTCACGCCGACCGACGACGAAACCGAAGCGCTTCTCGGTCAGCTACCACCTGCTGAAGCTCGACGGAGACCCACGCCGGGTACGCGTCCAAGTCTGGCTCGACGATGGCCAGCCGGTGCCTAGCGTCGTCCGGATCTGGCCGACCGCCGACTGGCACGAGCGTGAGGCCTGGGACATGATGGGCATCCCGGTCGAGGGTCATCCGAACCTCTCCCGCATCCTGATGGAGGACGACTGGGAGGGCCACCCGTTACGCAAGGACTATCCGCTCGGCGGCGAGCCGGTCCGCTTCTCGGGAGAGGAGTAGTCGTGGCGACCGTCCAACGGAGACCGCAGGTCTACTCGGGGACGCGGATTCCGGAACCGATCCCGTCGGTACTGCACGCGCCGGAGGAGCTGCGGCGCTCGGGCGACCTCCTCACCGTCAACTTCGGGCCGAACCACCCCTCCACGCACGGCGTTCTGCGACTTGTCGTCGACCTCAACGGCGAGCACGTCGTCGGCATCGGCGCGGTCGTCGGCTACCTGCACACGGGCTTCGAGAAGACGATGGAGCACAAGACGTGGTGGAAGTGCATCACCTATCCCGCACGGATCGACTACGTCTCCTTCCAGTACAACGAGCTGGTCTTCGTGCTCGCGGTCGAGAAGCTGCTCGAGCTCGAGGTCCCGCGTAAGGCCACATGGATGCGGATGGCGCTCTGCGAGCTCGTCCGGATTCACTCCCACCTCGTGTACCTCGGTACCTCAGCGCTCGAGATCGGCGCAATCTCGATGTTCTGGTACTGCTTCCGCGAGCGCGAGCTCGTCCTCGACCTCTTCGAGCTGGTCGCCGGGGCGCGCATGCACACGCGCTACTTCCAAACGGGCGGGCTTGCCGAGGACATCCCGGTCGGCTTCTACGGCGAGGCGCGACGCTTCTGCGAGCGGATGCCGAAGGCGCTCGACGACTACGAGGCGATCCTGGACGACAACACCATCTGGCGGCAGCGCACCGTCGGAATCGGCCTCCTCTCCGCCGCCGACGCGATCGCGCTCGGCCAGTCCGGCCCGGTGCTACGAGCCTCGGGGGTCGACTGGGATCTTCGGAAGCGCGAGCCCTACCTCGCCTACGACCAGGTCGAGTTCGAGGTTCCCGTCTACCACGGCGGCGACGTCTACGACCGCTATCGCGTGCGCATGGAAGAGATGCGCGAATCGACGCGGATCGTCGCGCAATGCATCGAGCGACTCGAGGAGATGCAGGGCGAGCCGTGGATCGCCGACGACCGCAAGGTCGTGCTGCCGCCGCGCGAGGAGCTGCATACCTCGATGGAGTCGCTGATCCACCACTTCAAGATCGTCACCGAGGGCTACCGCGTGCCCGAGGGCGAGGTGTACGTGACGGTCGAGTCGCCGCGCGGAGAATCAGGGTGCTACGTCGTCTCCGACGGCGGGCCGAAACCCTGGCGCGTCAAGTTCCGCGCGCCGTCCTTCGTCGCGCTCGAGGCGACGGCGACCTGCATGCGGGACGCGGCGGTCGCCGACCTGGTCGCGATCGTTGGCTCGCTCGACGGCGTGATGGGGGAAGTGGACCGTTGAGCTCGCTGCACGAGGAGATCCAGGGCGTCCGGGCGCAGTACCCAGATCCTGCGTCCGCGACTCTGCCGGCGCTGAGGCTGGCACAGGAGCGCTACGGTTGGCTCTCGCCGGAGGTGTTCCGGGAGGTGGCCGAAGCACTCGAGGAGACGCCCGCCTTCTGCATGTCGGTCGCGAGCTTCTACGACATGTTCCACCTGAAACCGGTGGGACGGCACCTCGTGGAGGTGTGCACCAACGTCTCGTGCGCGCTCCGCGGTGCCCAGCAGGTGCTGGAGGCGTTCGAGGAAGAGCTCAACGTCAAGGCGGGCGAGACGAGCGAAGACGGGTTCGCGACGGTGCGCACCGTCGAGTGCCTCGGCGGCTGCGGCTGGGCGACGATTGTGGCGCTCGACCACCGCTACCGGATGAACGTCCAACCAGGTGACGTGAGCGCGATCGTGGAGGAACTGCAGGCGAATGGCTGACCTCAAGCCCATCGTCCTCGGCGGTGCCGACGAGCGCGACCTGACGAAGCTGGCCGAATACGAGGCGATCGGCGGCTACACGACGCTCGCCAAGGCGCGCAGGGCTCTGCCGCAAGCGATCGTCGAGGAGCTGCTCACCTCAGGTCTGCGCGGCCGGGGGGGCGCCTTCTTCGCGACCGGTCGCAAGTGGAGCTTCATCCCGAAGCCCGATCAGAATCCCAATCCGCACTACCTCGTAGTCAACGCGGACGAGTCTGAGCCCGGGAGCTTCAAGGACCACGAGATCCTCGCGCGAGTGCCGCACCGCTTCATCGAGGGCTGCCTGATCACGGCGCACGCGGTCGAGGCGAGGCACATCTTCGTGTATGTCCGCGGTGAGTACCTGGGTCCGTTCGAGGTCCTCCGCGACGCGCTCGAGGAGATCCGGGAGCGAACCGACATCCTGGGTGACGCCACGATCATCGTGCACCGCGGCGCCGGTGCCTACATCTGCGGCGAGGAGACCGCCCTGCTCGAATCGCTCGAGGGCAAACGGGGACAGCCGCGATCGAAGCCGCCGTTTCCGGCCATCTCGGGCCTCTACGCCTCGCCGACCGTGGTCAACAACGTCGAGACGCTCGCGACCGTGCCGCCAATCCTCCAGATGGGCGGTGAGAAGTATGCGCAACTCGGGGTCGAGAACTCGACCGGCACCCGCGTCGTCTCGCTGTCGGGGAATCTCGAGCGGGGCGGGAACTACGAGGTGGCTCACGGGATCACACTGCGCGAGCTGATCTACGACGTCGGCGGCGGCATCCCCGGCGGCCGGCAGCTGAAGGCGGTCATCCCGGGGGGCTCGTCGACGGTGATCCTGGCTGCCGACGAGATCGACGTCTCCTACGACTACGACTCCCTCGCCCAGGTGGGCACGGCGATGGGCTCCGCCGGCGTGATTGCGATCGACGACCGCTGCTGCATGGTGCAGCTCGGGATCCGCGTCTCCGAGTTCTACGAGCACGAGTCGTGCGGCAAGTGCACGCCCTGCCGCGAAGGCACGCGCTGGATGACCCAGATGCTCCGCAAGCTCGAGGCAGGGGAGGCGACCGAGACGGAGCTCGACCTGCTGCTCGATGTCTGCGATCGGATCAACGGCAAGTGCCTGTGCCCGCTCGGCGAGACCGCAGCGATGGCAGTCGCGAGCTACGTCGACAAGTTCCGCGCGGAGTTCATCGCGCATCTGGAGGGGGGTTGCCCCTTCGGCAGCGACTCACCGCTGGACGCGGTGCTCGCGCCCGTGGCCCAGCACACCCACTCGCCGGTCGCCGTGGTGCCGGCGTGAGTGCCGGCGTGAGCGCGCCTGAGCTGGTCAAGCTCCGGATCGACGGAGTCGAGGTGGAAGTGCCCCGGGGGACCGGGCTCGTCGAGACGGCCGCGGTCGCCGGCTTGGAGATCCCCGTCTTCTGCTACGAGCCACGGCTCGGCCCGCCCATCGGCGCCTGCCGGATGTGCCTCGTCGAGGTCGAGGGGATTCCGAAGCTGCAGGCCGGCTGCACCCTGACGGCGCAACCGGACATGGTGGTGCGGACGGCCGCCGCGTCCGCGAAGGCGGCTGAGGGGCAGGACGCGACGCTCGAGTTCATCCTCGTCAACCACCCGCTCGACTGCCCGGTCTGCGACAAGGGCGGCGAATGCCCGCTGCAGGACCTGACCTTCCGCTGGGGCCCCGGCCAGACGCGGATGACGTTCCCGAAGCGGACGTTCGACAAGCCGATCCCGATCTCACCGACGATCGCGCTCGACCGCGAGCGCTGCATCCTCTGCTACCGCTGCACCCGTTTCTCGGAGAACGTGGCAGAGGACGGGCAGCTCGTGGCCGCGAACCGCGGCGCGATGTCGCTGATCACCACCTTCGAGGACGAGCCCTACTGCGCGCCCTTCTCCGGCAACGTGATCGAGCTCTGCCCCGTCGGAGCGCTCACGTCGACGCAGTACCGCTTCCAGGGTCGGCCCTGGGAGATCCAAAACGTCCCCTCGATCTGCGGCCTCTGCCCCGTGGGCTGCAACATCTCCGCGACGACGCGCGAGGGCAAGGTCCGGCGCATCCTCTCGCGCAACCACCCCGAGGTCGACCAGGGTTGGTTGTGCGACAAGGGACGCTTCACCTATCCGCACCTCTACGCCACGGACCGGATCCACGAGCCGCTCGAGCGAGTCCGGCGTCGCGGCCTCGGCGAGCTCTCCTGGAACGACGCGCTCGACCGGGCGGAGGACCTGCTCCGTGGGGCGGGCGGCAGAGTCGTCACCGCGCTCTCGGGCTCGGAAACGCTCGAACAGGCCTACGGCCTCGGCAAGCTGCTCCGGCAAGGGCTCGGAGCGCACTCGGCCGTGCTGCCGGAGGCGACGTCGGATGCACTCGACGCCTTTCGCGCGCCGCTCTCGGCGATCGCGCGCGCCGAGCACGTGGTGGTGATCGGCGACGAGCGCGTCGCCGATCGCGCCCCGATCGTCGACCTCTGGATCCGGCAGGCCCGCCGAAACGGCGCCCGCGTCGACAATGTCTTCGAGCCACGACTCGACGAGGAGCTCGAGCGGCGGGTGCGGGACTCCGACCGTGTGATCCTGGTCTGGTCAGGCCGGGCCGGCGGTGGCGGCGCCAGACTGGCCGAGCTCGCGCACCGACTCGGCCTGGAAGGCAAGGATGGCTCCGCAGCGTTCCACCTCCCCGCCACTCCGAACGGTCGCGGCGTGGCAGCGGCCTGGGCTGCCTCCGCCGACGGAGAAGAGAAGAATCCGGAGCCGATCAACCTCCTGATCGTGTCCGGCGACGAGGCCGCGGCCGATCCCGCGGTGCGCGCGCTCGCGGAGCAGGCCGAGAAGGTGCTCGCAATCACGATGTTCCAGGGGCTCGCCGTCGGCTGGGCCGACCTCGTCCTGCCGGGAACGAGCTACCTCGAGCGGGACGGCACATTCGTGAACCTGGAAGGCCGGATCCAGCGCCTGCGGCGCACCGTGATCCCACCCGCCCCCGACGAGCTTGCCTGGATCGCGAGGCTGGCGGAACGTTTCGCAGTCGGCCTGTCGCCCCACTCCTCAGTCGTCTTCGCCGAGCTCTCGGGGCTGCTGTATGGCGAAGAGCTCAGCTACGACGACCTCGGCGAGCGTGCCCCGTTGCCCCCACGAAGCGCCTTCGAGCCTCCCCAGCCGGCGCCAACGGCGCCGATCCCGCCCCTGACGACGCCGCCCGAGGAGCACTTCCTTGGAAACCTGCGGCTCCAGCGCTTCCGGCCGCTCTTCTCCGGTCCTGCGGTCGAGCGCGTCCCCGAGCTCCAGTTCCAGCGGCCGCCCGCCGAAGTCGAGCTCGCTTCGGAGGATGCGGAGAGGCGTCGGATCGCGACCGGCGACACCGTCAGCGTGCGCTCGAACGGCAGCGCGCTCGCGCTGCGCGCGAGCGTCAGGAAGGACATCCCGCCAGGTGTCGCACGAGTCGCCCAGGAGCACGCGGGAGATCTCGGCGCGGCGGTGGAAGTAGCGCGAATGTCTAACCCTTCGTCTCCCGAAGGGAGAGGAACGGCGTGAATGAGCCGTGGTGGGTGAGCGTGATCAAGGCGTTCCTGATCATCAATCTCGTGCTCGTCGGCTTCGCGTACCTGACGCTCGCCGAGCGGAAGGTGATGGGACGGATGCAGCTCCGCTACGGGCCCAATCGCGCAGGCCCATTTGGCTTGCTGCAGCCGGCCGCCGACCTGATGAAGCTGATCCGTAAGGAGAGCTTCTTTCCTGCCACGGCCGTCGACCTCCTCTACATCAGCTCGCCGTTCGTCGCGGCCTTCACGGCCCTGTCCACCTTCTCGGTGATCCCCTTCGGGCCGGGGTGGGAGATCTTCGGCGTCGACGTCGAAGGCCAAATCGCCGATGTCCCGATCTCGCTCATCCTCATTTTTGCGATCGGCTCGATCGGGAGCTACGGCTTCATCGTCGGCGGCTGGGCGTCAGACTCGAAGTACGCCCTTCTCGGCGCGATGCGAACGTGCGCGCAGCTCGTCTCGTACGAGGTCTCGCTCGCGCTCAGCGTGCTCGGCGTCGTGATCATGGCGAAGTCGCTCTCGCTGACGGAGATCGTCGCCGCGCAGGACGCCGACTGGTGGTACGTCGTCCCGCAATTCGTCGGCTTCGTCATCTTCATGATCGCCGGCACGGCCGAGACAGCCCGAGCTCCCTTCGACCTCCCCGAGGCCGAGCAGGAGCTCGTCGCCGGCTATCACACGGAGTACGGCGGCATGCGTTTCGGTCTCTTCACGATGTCGGAGTACATCAACCTGATCACGCTCTCCGGCCTTGCGGTGACGCTGTTCCTCGGCGGCTGGCACTTCTTCGTCCTCGACGGGCTAGGGCCGCTGTGGTTCATCGCCAAGCTGCTCGTCCTCCTGTTCATCTTCATCTGGATGCGGACGACGCTGCCGCGGCTGCGCTACGACCAGCTGATGCGATTCGGCTGGAAGATCCTGTTGCCGGTGGCGACGATCAACGCCGTTGTCACGGCGATCCTGGTGGTGTGGCTCTGATGGCACTAGGGACGGCCAGGGGCTTCGGCGTCACCTTCCGGCAGATCTTCAAGAAGCCGATCACGCAGCAGTACCCCGAGTACAAGCGGCCGGTCTACCCGCGCTTTCGCGGCCGGCACCGGCTCCACGTGCACGAGAATGGGCTCGAGAAGTGCGTCGGCTGCTCGCTCTGCGCTGCCGCCTGTCCCGCCGACTGCATCCGCGTCGTCGCGGAGGAGAACACGCCGGGAAACCGCGTCTCTCCCGGTGAGCGCTACGCCCGCATCTACGAGATCAACCTGAGCCGCTGCATCTTCTGCGGCTACTGCGAGCTCGCATGCCCCTTCGATGCGATCACCCTCGGCAACGAATACGAGATCTCGGAGTACTCGCGCGACGACCTCATCTACACGAAGGACATGCTGCTCGCCGAGCCGATGAAGCGGGTGCCGGTCGCGGACCGCCAGCTCTACGACACGCCGATCCCGGCCTACAAGTCGTCGAGCTGATGGGGAGCTTGCTCGTCTGGGTGGTCTGGGTCGGAGCGGCCTTCGCGTGTCTGGGATCCGGAGTGGCGGTGATCTCGTTCACGAACCCGTTCTACTCGGCGCTCGCGCTGATCGGGAACCTGGGCTCGCTGGCCGTGCTCTACCTGCTCGCCTCGGCCGAGTTCCTTGCGGCCGCCCAGGTGCTCGTCTACGCCGGGGCGGTGATGGTGATGTTCCTCTTCGTGATCGCCTACCTCGGCGACGCGGCGGGCGTACCCTTCGGGGGCGGACCGTCGTGGGTAGCCGTCGGCGCGATCGTCGCCTCGGCGGCGATTCTCGTCGAAGTCGTCGTCGCGATCGGGCTGAAGGCGGGGAACTCACTCTCGAACGAGGCAGACGTGGAGGCCGCGTTCGGCAGCCCCGGCGAGATCGGCCGCCTCTTCCTCACCGACCACCTACTCGCCTTCGAGATCACGTCGATCGTCCTGCTGATCGCGGCAGTCGGCGGCGTCATCCTCGGCACACAAACCCGATCGGAACGTGAGCTGGACGCTCAGGAGCCCACCGCGTGACCCCGCTCACGCCCCTGGCCGCCTTGAGCGGGCCAGACGTCGCCTGGTATCTGATCGTCGCCGCGATCCTCTTCTCGATCGGCACGCTCGGCGTGCTCGTACGTCGCAGCCCGCTGATCGTGCTGCTCTCGCTCGAGATCATGCTGAATGCGGCGAACCTCGCGCTGATCTCGTTTGCGCGCCTCCACGGTGGCCACGACGGCCAGATCTTCGCGCTCGCCGTGATGGCCGTCGCCGCTTCCGAGGTCGTCGTCGGGCTCGGGCTGATCGTCGCCATGAGCCGCCGGCGGCTGACCCTCGACGTCGACTCCTTCCGGCTTCTCAAAGGATGATCCAAGCCGCGTGGATCTGCCTGTTCGCGCCGCTCGCCGGCGCGTTCGCGATCACCGTCATGGGGGACTCGATCACGAGGCGAACCGCCGCGTGGCTCTCCACCGTCTCGGTCTTCGTCGCCTTCGCCGGCGCCGTGGTCACGTTCGTGGAGCTGCTCGGGAGGTCGGCCGAAGAGCGCGAGCAGCTATCGACCGCGTGGACGTGGCTCTCGACCGGCACCTTCGAGGTCGGGCTGACGCTGCTCGTCGACCCGCTCAGCGTGACGATGATGCTGATCGTCTCCGGCGTCGGCGGCCTGATCGTTCTCTACTCGATCGGCTACATGGACGGCGACCCGGAAGAGCGGCGCTACTTCGCGTACATGTCGTTCTTCGTCTTCGCGATGCTGCTGCTGGTGCAGGCGGGGAACTTCCTCCTCCTGCTCGTCGGCTGGGGGCTCGTCGGGCTCGCCTCCTACCTGCTGATCGGCTTTTGGCACGAGCGCGAGGAGGCTGTCGCAGCGGCCAAGAAGGCCTTCATCATGAACGCGGTCGGCGACGCAACGATGGCGCTCGCCTTCTTCGTCCTGATCTGGCAGACGGGCACGCTCGAGTTCGCGGGGGCATTCGCGGGTGCGGGGGGGATGTCGTCGACACTGGTGAACCTGGTCGCGCTCGGCCTGCTCGGCGGCGCGATTGCCAAGTCGGCGCAGATCCCTCTGCACACCTGGCTCCCGGATGCGATGGAGGGCCCAACACCGGTCTCCGCCCTGATCCATGCGGCGACGATGGTGACGGCCGGCGTCTACCTGGTCGTTCGCGCCCACCCGCTCTTCGAGCTGGCGCCGACTGTTCAGGACCTGGCCGCGGGTCTCGGTGCGCTCACGCTCGTCGTCGCGGGCCTCGTCGCGCTCGTCCAGATGGGCGTGCTGGAGATCCATCCCTGGAACGCCCATGTCGACCGGCCCGACCGGCCCGACCAGGTGATTTTTGA
>Ga0136621_1000378_pt1 | contig 17369 bp, 19 predicted proteins | sample AntDryUQ445A2306_FD_104673 | JGI IMG/M metagenome (GOLD analysis project Ga0136621, IMG submission 104673) | Polar desert sand microbial communities from Dry Valleys, Antarctica - metaG UQ445A (23.06) | ecosystem: Environmental > Terrestrial > Soil > Desert | place: Antarctica: Dry Valley...
CCGCGGGCAGCGTCAGCCGGCCCCAGCCGTACACGTTGTCCGGGCCTGGCTCCCCGAGGTCGGTCGCACGCCGCTGGAGGAAGTCCTGAAGCTCGGCTGGCCCGAAGCCGGGATTTGCGGCCTTCACGAGCGCCGCGGCCCCAGCAACGTGTGGCGCGGCAGCGGAGGTCCCGCGGAAGCCGCTACCGCAGCCGGTGGAGGCGCCGAAGGTCGCCGAGGAGACGCTCTCGAAGGCGGTGATGTCGGGTTTCATGCGACCGGAGTGCGTCGGCCCGCGCGAGCTCGGCTCGAAGAGACGGCTGCCTTGCCAGCAGACGGCACCCACGGCCATCGCAGCCGGTGAGCCTGCCGGCTCGGGGACGCTGCGCGCCGGAACCGCGTGCTCGAGCGTCGCCACCGTGATGAAGAGATCGAAGTCCTTGTCTGAGGTCACCCGCTTGCGCTGGATCGCGAGGAAGAGGCTCTCGGCACCCTCACCCGTCGCGTAGCAGAGGTGCTCCGTGGGTGTCTGCAGGGAGATCTGCTCGTTCCGCGACGAGAGCACCGCCTCCTGGGTGATCGGCTCCCTGTCGAGGAGGGTTCCCTCGCGAAAGAGATAGAGGTCGTAGTCCTGCAAGGAGACGGGCCAGTCGTCCCACTTCAGGTAGGCGCAGAAGCGACTGCGCCCAGGAATGGTGAAGCTGTTTCCCTCGTCGGCATCCGTGAAGTTGTGCCAGACGTCCCCGTCAGGGCTCGTGAAGGAGCCCGACCAGTGGCGCTGCGCGAAGTTTCCGGCGGAGTTCACCCACAGGATCCCATCGCGGCGAGCCGCGTCGACGACCGTGTCGGGCGCGGTCGGCGAGGCGCTGCCGGTGCCGTCGCCTCGACCCGTGTTGAACCAGACGAGGGAGTGCACGAGAACGTCGAGATCCCATGTGCGCGCGAACTGGACGGCCTCGGCGAGAGCGACGTCGCCGTTGACACAGAAAAGGTAGATGCGCGCGGCGGGGGCCATTTCGTGGACGACCTCGGCGACGGCCGTGCCGTGGCTGATCTCGAACGAGTCTTGCTCCTTGCAAAGGAATGCGGTGCCGGCCGGCTCAGGCACATCGCCCGAGCGGATGCGGGCGTCGTAGTTCGCAAAACCCTCGTCGATGATGCCCACCTTGGCCCCCTGGCCCCGCAGGCCCGCGGCCTGCCAGACGGTGGCGTTGCTCGCGCCGACACCCTGTCCGGTTACAGCCGTCGGCTGGCGCGCATAGGGCTCGCGCACGAGACGCACCGAAGGGGCTCGCGCGAGCTCCGCGAGGCTCAGGGGTGGAACGAGCGCCTGTATCCGGCCCCCATAGCGTGCCTCGACGCTGCCGCCCGCCCGGGCGAGGGCCGTGCTCGCGGCCTCGGCCGCCCCGGCCTGCGGCTCGAGGACGACGCGGATCCTGGCGTCGCTCGTCGCGACGCCCCGCTCCTCGGCCTCGCGGAGAGCGGCGGTAGACCCCTGCTCCCGCGCGAGCTCGAGTAGTGACCCAAGCCCGCTCTCGAGCCCCGGCCGGAGGGCGGGTGGCTCGCGCGAGAGGGTCGCTGCAGGCACTCCGAGCCCCAGGCAGGCGCCCAGGACAGCAAGCCACCAGAGCCGGCGAATGCGTTCGCCGGCGCGAACCGTCACCCATTCGGGTGGGCGGTCTCGAAGTTTCACCTGATTCCCCTCGTTCGTCGCTTCGCCAGAGGCTACCTGCCTGCTATGAAGGTTTGGCGAACGCTCTGCGGGCGGGCGCACTTTGCCATCTAGACACCGAGGAGTCCAAAGAATGCTCTGGCTCGTCGTCTCCCTTGCCGTCCTCGGAATGGCTCTTGTGGCCCTGCTCGTAGGCCTGGCGCTCGGTCGGGCGGCGAGCCTCGGCGACAGGCAGCTCGGCCGCCGGTCCACGACTCTGCCCTAGCGTCTTTCCACCGTCTACGGCCAGTAGCAGAGACCGCCGAGCGAGCTCGAGCCGTCCGTGGCCGAGACGAGGAGATGGTCGGACGCGACGAGCTGGGCATCCGTGCTGAACCAGGCGAGCTCCTGCGTGGCCAGCCATAAGCCGCCCGGAGGCACCGTCTGGTGCGTCTGCGACACCTCCGACGTCGTGCCGACGTACTCCCCGGTCGAGGCGTCGTACCAGTATTCGGCGCGCGCAGTCGGCGTGGCGGCCGAGACCAGGTATCGCGAGGACGTGATCTCCCAGCCGCTTCCCGTGTAGCGCCAGAAGTGGGTTCGCCAGATCACGTACTCGGGTGCGGCCGGGTTACCGCCGAACATCGTGGGGGCGCGAACGCTGAACTGTGGTGAGGGGGTTCCGCACGACGCCGAGCCGGGCGTTCGGTAGCGATGCTCCGGAGCGATGTAGGAAACCCGCCGGATCTGCCCCCTGCCGGCATAGGTCGCGTAGTAGAGGGCCTGCTTGGAGCCCCACGGGCCGAACGCCATGTGCACGGGGCCGATCCCGAGCCCGGTCACGAACGGCGTTCGCACATAGCTCCCGGCGCCGTCGGGGTCGAGCCTGAAGATCGTCCCGCAGATGTAGTCCGCGAAGAGGTAGGAGCCGGCGTAGGGTGCCGGCCAGGCCGTGAAGGGAACGAATGCGCCGCCCGTGATCGAGCGGCAGCCACTCGTATGCGGATAGTCGTAGATCGGATTCGTCATGCCGGCAGGCGGAGGCCCGCAGTTGGTCGTCGAGCCGAGCGCGCAGTCCCCTTCGCGCACGTTCCACCCGTAGTCGGCGCCTGCCTGACCGAGGTCGATCTCCTCCCAGGTGGCCGCACCCACGTCGTTGACGTAGAAGCGCGTCCCGATCGCGTTCGGGTCGAACGCGAGCCGGAACGGGTTGCGGAGCCCGAGCGCATAGATCTCCTGGCACGTACCGCTCGCGATCTGCCCGGTGGCTGCGCAAGGCGCCGTGCCGGTGCCGGTGAACGGGTTGTCGGGCGGAATACCCCCCTGGCGCGTGATGCGGAGAATCTTCCCGAGCAGGATGTTCGTCTGGCGCGCCGTGGCGCCGTTCGCGCCCCCGTCGCCGATGCCGACGTAGAGATAACCGTCCTTGCCGAACTGGACGTCGCCGCCGTTGTGATTGCCGTTCGGAGACGGGATGTTCTCGACGAGGACGGACTCGCTACCCGCGTCGATCGTTGCCGTGCCCAACACCGTGAAGCGCGAGACGCGGTTGACGGGCGCGTTCGAGGTGTTCGTCTCGCACACTCCGGCGCGCTTGAAGGTGTAGTAGACGTAGACGAAGCGGTTGCTCGTCGCCGAGAACTGCGGATCGAGCGCGATCCCGAGGACGCCCCGTTCACTGTTCGAGCACACCTTCGCCGTCAGGTCGAGGGCGATCGTCGTAGCCGCTCCCTCCTGCACGAGCCTGATCGTTCCGCCCTGAGTCGTCACGAGCATGCGGCCGTCGGGAAGAAAGGCGAAGGCGGTCGGAGCCGGGATAGATGTCGCAACGACCTCGTCGACGAAGCCGGCGGGAGTGGCTGCAAGTGCGGTCGGCCCCAAGCCCGCGAACGTCAGAAGACTCCCGACCACGGCCAGTACGGCGCGAGCTCGACTCATCTTCAACCCCTCCCTCTCTCGAGTGGCTCGTCGACCTGACCCCTTCAGGGGCCTGTCACCCGAGAAGTGTAACCACCTGAGCTTGGGCGGGATCTGAGGCGGCCGGCCGCCTTATGGACGACCAGCAGGTAGCACTCTCCTCATGAGCATCGCGGGCGCCGGTCAGGCGGGCTCGATCCTCTGGACCGTCGCGACTTTGTCGATCGAGCGGTCGAACGAGGCGACGGCGCCAACACCGCTCGTCTCGGCATGCGCGACCAGGTACGCCTCGGCGAAGTCGATTCGATCGACCTCGTAGATCTCGATCGCCCGTAGCGAGAGCGAGGCATCGACGACCACGACGGTCGGGAATCCGATAACCGATCGGACGATCTCAGCGACTCTGGCCCGCCCGACCTCGTAGAAGGACTCGAGGACGAAGACGACCTCGGCGACGATCAGGTCGGCCAAGAGCAGCTCGTCGGCTCGGGCGAGAAACGCTGTCGCTCGGCGCGCCTGCTCTGGCGGCTCGCCGGTGAGATGTCGGATGAGGACGTTCGTGTCGAGAAAGGCGCTCAACCGCGCGTCTTTGCCCGTGCCGCCCGTGTTCGCCGACGCACGTCCGACCACGGGGTGCCGCGCTTCTCCGCCGGGACCGGGACGGTCCCGGCGAGATCGAGCAGGTTCGCTGTCTGCGCGAGCACAGCACGTCGACCTTCAACGCGAAACACGACCTGATCGCCCTCGGCGAGACCGAGCGCCTCCCGGACGGCCTTTGGCACGGTCAGCTGGCCTTTGGACGAGAGTCGCGCTGAAACGTCCACTCGATCCTCCTTACTTACAGCTTAGAGTAAGGATACAGGAGGGATCGGCCCCAGATCAGAAGCGACCGTGTCGACCTGGCACTTTCGCCCGCCGCGCGCCGCTTTCGCGGGGTCTAGGCAAGGATCTTGACCGGGCGAAATGACGGTCTTCGTAGCGGAGGTAGACGCGACGGAAGTACATGTACGGCAGGAACGCGATCGTCAGCACGGGGCACAGACGCGCAGACGCCGCGCTCACGCGTGCCCACGCCTCGGGCACCATGTCAGCCGTGAACGGTAAGCGGGCAATCGTCAGCACACTCAATTCCGCTTGCACTTGGATTGATGCCGTGGCCTACCGGCCGGCGGTGGTGAAAGCCGGGGCGCGGCTACCCAGGTGGTGGCGATGTGACCTCGCGCGCCTCTCGACCGACCGGGCTCGAGACGATGGATCACGCGCTCGACGTGCTCGTCGAGCAGGACGGAACCTGGCGCTGGAAGGACGAGGGCGACTTCGCAAAGGCGCAGCGACTCGGCGTGTTCACGCCTGACGAGGCCGCCCTGGTGCGTGCCGAGGGGGAGCGCGTCATCGCCGCGCGCCCGTGGCCCACGGGCTGGGAGGATTGGCGGCCGTGAGATGAGCGTGAAGGGGACGACAACGAGCCGGGTATGAAGGCAGGACGCGAAGGAAAGGAGAAAGCGTTGGAGTACGGCCTGACCGACGAGGAGCAGCGCGTGCTGAGGATGCCGGGCGAGTTCTACCGCGCCTTCAAGGCTTTGCCTCAGCTGCATCCGGCCGACCTTGAAGAGGTTGCATTCCACGTACATGCGCTCGGCCGGATCGTGGCAATGCGGGCGGCACACCGAGCCCATCCGGATCTCGTGCCGAACAAGTCTGGAACGCCGATCTAACGTCGGCCGGGCGTACAGCGACTTGTCATCTTCCCGAAACGAGCGGGGCAGGGACGCTCGCCCGGACGCTTTGCGCCCGCTGATTCGACGCTTCGAGTCGGACGACGCCGAGCAGGCGGCACGGCTGCTGGACGTCCTTTCGCCCGCCTCGGTGCAGACGGCGGAGTCGCTTCGTCATCGCCAGGTGAGCGAGCCGGAACGGGCGCGGCGGCGCTCGTGGGTCGCGGTCGAGGGTCCTGATGTGGTCGCGTTCGCGACCGCATACTTTCACTGGTTCGGCGGCGAGGCCGGCAAGGGGCGCATCTGGGTCGGCGTGCGCGAGGACCGGCGACGGCGAGGAATCGGAACCGAGCTATGGGATGCTGCGGTCGCGCACCTGCGCGGCGCGAGGAAGCACACTGTCGAAATCGACGACGATCCCGCCGGTCTTTCGTTCGTCGAGCGCCGCGCCTTCACGCAGTACGACTCCGAGGTGATCTCGCGGCTCGATCCGCGCGAGTGCGAGCTCGGGCCGAAGGCGCACGAAGGTTTTCGTCTGCTTCGCCTCCGAGACATGGGCGGCCGACACCGGGAACTGTTCGAGTTCTACGGCGCCGCTGGTGGGATTCCGTCGGGCGACCCGGAGAACCGCGTCACGCCCGAGGAATGGCGGCGCTTCGTCCTCGCCAATCCGCTCTTGGACGACGAGGCGAGCGTCGTCGTCGTCGACGCCGAGGACCAGGTCGTTTCGCTGTCATGGCTACTGGTCGACCGCGTCCGGGCACGTGCCGAGAACGAATGGACGGCGACCTTGCCGCACTCGCGAGGGCGCGGCCTCGCACGGCTCGCCAAGCTGGGCTCAATCAGCTGGGCGGCGGAGCATGGCATCACCGAGATCGTGACCGGCAACGACCCCGACAATCTCCCGATGCGCGAGCTCAACCGCCGGCTCGGCTATCGCGAGCTCTTCATCCGCCGCGACTTCGAACGCCTGGCGGAAACGCCGAGCCAAATGCGAGCAGCGCCAGGCGAACGACGACCAGATGGTAGCTCGTCTCGTGCTGCGAGATGAGCGGTGGGGACGGCGGCTCGTCGACGGCGACGGCGTAACGAAGGACGGCACATCGGGACTCCAGCGAAAAGTAGATGGACGAGGTGAGCACGTTGTTAAGAACGTTCGCGATCGCCAGAGATGTGCCGCTCTGCAGGTCGCTGCTCTAGCCGACCATCGTGGGGGACGCTGCGCGACCGCGTCAGGTCAGGAACATCGGGGGATCCTCGAGTGCCGCGTCCGCAACGATCGCGATCACGTAACCGAGGATCAGCAACGCGCCGGTGACGACGTGGAGCTGGATGTTCCGGCCCATCGCCGGCATTAGCGCGTAGGGGTTGTCGTACGACTCGCGAAGAGTACGCACGACGGGCAGCGCAAGGGGGGCCGCCGCGAGAGCGATGAGCGTCGGCCGGGCCGTCAGCCCCGCGACGGCGAGGGCGGCGATCAGCGCGAAGGTAACGGCGACGGCACCCACGTACCCGCGCACGACCGCCTCCCTCGACAGGCGCACTGGAAGCGTCCGCTTCCCGACCGACGCGTCGGCGGGTTGGTCCGGCACCTCGTTCACGTAGAGGATCAGCGCGATCAGTATCCCGACCGGGATCGACGCCAGCAGCGGCTCCCGGTCGTACTCACCAGTCTGCACGAAGTAGGCGCCGAGGGCCATGATCGGTCCAAAGCCGAGGGCGACTGCGATTTCGCCCATTCCGCGGTGCACGAGCTTCAGCGGAGGCGCCGTGTAGAAGACGCTGATCAGCGCACCCGCGACGCCGATCCAGAGCAGCTCCCAGCCGCGCCAGGCCGCGAGTGCGATGCCGATTCCGATGCCGATGCCGTAGAAGCCGATGGAGAGGAGCACCATCTGACGCATCGAGAGCAGTCCGTAGAGGATTACGCGCGAGCCGCCGCTGAACTGCGTCGGATTGACGTTCGCCTGGTCGGCGCCGCTCCGCGTGTCGAAGATGTCGTTCGCGACGTTCACGCCCAGGTGGATGCAAGCGCCTCCAATGAGCGTGAGCAGCGCGACCCAGAAGCTGAAGTCGTCGGCGAGAGCGGCGACGGCGATCCCGAGCAGAACCGGGACCAGGGTCGCGGATAGGAAGGGGAGGCGCGTCGCGCGAAGGAAAAGCCAGCCGAAGGAGAGCCGCGGCCTCACGTCGCGCCCGGTCTCGGCAGACAGTCGCTTCATGTACCGGCGGGCTTGCGGCACCCCACGCTCGGAGAATTCGAAGAAGGACATCTCCTGCTCGTCCCATTGGTGTACGCGGTCGGGCCGCAACTCGAGGCGCCCGTTGTCTCGTCGGAGCGCGCCCCAGAGCGAGACGTACCGGCGCTCGTCGTAGCCGACGCCGGGCTGTGGCCGGATGTGGCTGAAGACGACGTTCACCCGCTCCCCCTCCGGTGGCTGCACCTCCGCGCCAGCGACATCGTCCAGCAGCACGACGCCCCTCTCGGGCTCCGCGCGGAAGCCGGTCGCCACCGACAGCGGATAGCCGTCGTCGCCGACAAAGGCGATCACTGCATGGTTGAACCGCTCGTTGAGCCCCGCGATCAACTCCGCAGACGGCTTCATCACAGAGCCTTCCTGAGCTCGAAAACCTTCGGCGGCCGGTCGGTGTGGCCCCCGTCCCACAGGAATGTCTTCGTCGGCCTTATCTCGATGATTGCCCGCTCAAAGAAGAGCGGCAGTGCGACCCGCTTACCGAGGAAGAAGTCGATCGCCGGCTCCTTCTTGCGCCAGAGCGGCAGCACGCGCTGCTCCCAGCCGGAGTGCAGATCGGAGTCGTCGACGGTCGCGTCTCCCTGGATCGTCGCGCGCCGGAACTGCTCGACGGTCACGGCAGCCGGATCGCTGATCGCCAGCGACACCTTCGGGTTCGCCTTGATGTGCTCCAGCTTCTTCGAAAACAGCACGCTGGACGTGAGGTAGATCAGCTCGCCGTCGTACAGCGGAATCAGTGGGTGTGTGACGGGCAAGCCTGACGGATCGATCACCGTCACCTCCGCCACGAGGGCGGTGTCCAGCAGCTCCTCGACTGACTCCGGCAGAGCACCCATGTCGCCGATGACGATAGTGGAGGCGCATCGGGCTGCGCGGCTGTGGGCCCGTCGCCCCTGCCCCGCGTCGTCCACGCCTTCAGACGGTACCGGAGCTCAACGCCGCGCCAAGCCTGGCGCCCGGTGCGAGGTCAAGCGGCTCGTGCAGTCCCATCCCCCGTCAATCCATGTCAGGTCATCGTCGGGCGGGCCTGAACGAAGGTCCAACGGCCTCCCTCCAGATCCTCGGCGGTGTAGGCGCGGTAGCCGTGCTGCTCGATCTCGGACACGATCGTCGCTCCGGCGGCCTTTGCATGGGCGAAGTGGGCGTCGAGGTCGTCGACGTAGGCCCAGGGCATGTGTACAACGGGCGCGTCCTGGACCCGCTGCCCGTCGAGGCGGAACAAGAGGAGAGCGACGTTGCCGTGGTGGAGCTCGATCCAGGAGGCGTCCTCGCCCTCCGCGGGGATGCCCGACCACGAGCCGAGCTGGAACACGCGCGCCAGCCACCGCGCCACGCCCGCCGGATCCTCGTAGTAGAGCGCGATGCTCAGACGAGCGATCTCTCTGCGAGCGGGACGGGCGCCGTCCGGCTCGGCGCACCACGGGACCAGCCAGCGCAGAACGTTCGGCCAGAAGAGGAAGGCCCGCTCGCCGCCGGGAAGCACCGTCTGGGTCACGCGCACCCGCGTGCCACCCTCGACCGCATCGAAGCGCACGTCGACCTCGGTGTCGTCCACGAGGCTGCGATACGTGAGTCGCACACCCGGTTCCCAGACCGTGATCCGGCCGAGCTCGAGCGCATCGCCCCGTGCATCGTCATAGATCTCCAGCACCCGCCCGCCGACGCCCGGCTCGATCCGCATCGCCACCGCCCGGCCGGCATCGAAGAAGTTGATGGGGCCACGCACCCACCAGGAGTCGATCTCGTCCGTGAATGCGGTGAACGCGCTCATCGGCTCGACAGGGACTTTCACCGCCGCGGAGGCCGATCTGTCGGTCACGACTGCTCCTTCTCCGCCACGTAGCGCTTGAAAGCACCGAGCTGCTCGTTCCAATGCGCCTGGAGCTGGTCGAGCCATGCCTGGAGCGCAAGTACCGGTTCGCGCCGCAGGCGGAAGAAGCGCAGGCGCGCATCGCCCGGCACGCGCTCGTCGGCGACGAAGCCCGCCTCGAGCAGGATCCGCAGGTGCCGGCTCATGACGGGAGCAGACGTCCCGGCGGCCTCGGCCAGCTCGCCAGCCCGGCGCGCCCGGTCAGAGAGAAGCTCGATCACCCGCCGCCGCGTGGGATCGGCAAGGGCCGGGAAGAACCCTTCCAGATCGTTTCCCATATCTAGAATAGTTAACTAGATCTAGAATATTGTCAAGTGCTCGGCGGCCCACACCGTCGATCAGAGCGCGGCGTAGAGGTCCACGGGCGCGCCGTCGGGGTCCTGGAGCTGGGCGTACCGCTGGCCCCAGAACGCGTCCCATGGCTCCTTCTCCCCGTAGAAGCCGGCGGCGCTGACCCGCCCGTAGACCTCGTCGACCTGCGCCGGGCTCTCGCACTCGAAGGCGAGTCCGAGCTGGTTCCCCGTCTCCCGCCTCCACTCCGGGCGGAAACTCCGCACCGTCTCCTCGGTGTCGAGCATGAAGCGGACGCCGTTCGGGAGGAACGTGTCAACGTGGCCCTCGTCGGGCGTCTCCGGGACGTCGAGCCCAAGGAGCCGGTAGAAGCGGATCGAGCGCGCCATGTCCGAGACGACGATCCCGATCGCGTTGAGCAGAGGCATCGTCAGAACGCTAGCGCAGGCGCGTTTGACCACAAGACGAACCGATCGGGAGTGGCGGTCCGCTGGTAGCAGAAGTGCTACGCTACGGTCGTGGCCGTGATTCCGCAGAAGGAGCTACGCAACAACGTCGGTGAGGTGCTACGACGGGCCGAGGCCGGCGAAGAGTTCACCGTGACCGTCGCGGGTCGTCCGGTCGCCCGGCTTGGGCCGGCGCGCCCACGCCAGTGGGTCGGCGGCCCCGCGCTGCAGCGAGTCTGGCAGACCCCCGCGCCGCAGACGCTCGACGACGATCTGGGAAAGTTCCCCGGCGAGCTCGCCGGTGTCTTCGTCGAATAGGTGCGCGTTCTTCTCGACACCTCGGTCCTGATCGCGGCAGAAAGTCCGGGCGAGCTGGAAGGCGCCATCAGCGCCGCCTCGCTCGCCGAGTTGCATTTCGGCATCCTCGTGGCCAGCCCGGAGGATGAGCGCGCCCGCCGTTCGCAACGGCTCGGCGTCATCGAGGCCACGTTCGACCCGCTCCCTGTCGATGCGGCCGTCGCGCGCGAATGGGGGCGGCTCGCAGCAGCGGTCGTCAGCCGCGGCGGGAAGCCGCGCCGGAGAGCTATCGACCTCGCGATCGCTGCAACGGCCAACGTCCACAAGGTCCCCCTGCTGACGCGGAACCCGAAGGACTTCGCCCTGATCGCGGACCTTGTCGAGGCTCGAGAACCTCTCGGGGCCTGAAAGCGGGTCGTCTCAAGTTCTCACAATGGTCGGCACGCCCGCCAGGCGCGCAGGTGGCGCTCGAGGTACGGCGCTTCACGCGCCGATGAAACAAGCTCGAGCGGTTCGCTATCGAGATCGCAGACAAGGTAGCCGATCGGCGTCCGGCGACCCGCCTGGCCTTCGGCCCGGTGACTCATCCCTTGCGACGGCGCGGCCTGCGCTTGTCGACGCCTGGAGCGAGCAGCCAGCGGTCAACAGCTTACGGGATCGCCTTGTCAGGACGGATCTGACTCCCGGTCGACGCTGCCGAAGGAGCCCGCGACATGGAGTAGGACTCGAAATCGCGCGAAGTTGAGCGCCGGAGGCGCGACTTCGCGCGATGATGGGCGGTACTGGGCTCGAACCAGTGACCCCCAGCTTGTCGAGCTGGTGCTCTCCCAACTGAGCTAACCGCCCCGGGCTCGCATTCTAGCCAGATCCGCTGGGCGCCCCCGCCCGTCTGAGGGCCGGACAGAGCACCCGCAGTCCAACTCGCTTCGGAGCTAGAAGACCTCCGGGCACCAGGGTGCCCGCGGCGTTCGGAAGAGAGCGTCGGCTCGCTCGACCGCTCCGGGTCTCACCACCTCCAGCCTGCCCGCGCGCTCGAGCTGCGCGAAGCTGAAACCGCCGAGGTACGTCGAGGCGAGATCGGCGGTGTCGAGCCGGAGATCGGCCTCGCGGCTTGCCTTCGTGACCTGCGCGCCCTCGGAGGACACCTCGAGCTGCCACACCCCGGCGCTCCACCCGCAGAAGGCATCCTGGACGTCGAGGACGAGCGAGTCGTGCGCGGCGTAGGAGCGCGCCGTGAGCGCCGCCTCGAGGTCGATGAAGCGGACCCAGAGGGCGTCGCTCAGCCCGAGCCGCAGCCTGCGCGGGTCGGCGACCATCAGCTGCAGCGGGTGGTCGATCGGCAGGTTCGAGGCGACCACGCGCTCGATCAGGTCGACTCCGAAGAGGAACCGCCAGAGATCGCGCGTGGCGGCCGGCGAGGTGGCGATCGCCTCGCGAACGTTCAGCTTGGTCTTCGGTATGCCGGCCTCCCAGGAGTCGTCGTGGCGGTACAGGGCATATCCCTCGGGAGCGCCGGCGACCTCGATCACGGCGCAGAAGAGAGGCCCGCCGCCGTGACGCTCGTGCTCGGGGTCCGCGAGGCGGAACTGTGTCCACCAGGCCTCCGAGCGGGCGAACATGCCGGCGTTCTCCCTCCGGATCCGGTCGTACACGTCTGCCACGAGCTCTCGCGCCCGATCCAACGGCACGAGGCGCGCCTCTCCAACCGGCTCGGCGGGCAGGCGGAAGACGGCCCGGTCACGGTCGGCATCGAGGCGCACCGCCTGGGAAGCGAGGCCGTAGCCGAAGCGGCCGTAGATCGGCGGCTCGGATGCCCATAGGACCGCGATCGGCTCTCCTCGCTCGCGAACGTCGTCCAGTTGCTCCCGCATCAGGCGGGTGAGAATGCCGCGGCGACGGTGGCTCGGAAGGACGCCGACCCAGGTCACGCCGGCCGCCGGGACCTCCCCTCCGGGCACGGTGAAGCGGAACGAGAGGGCTGCAGCGGTCGCGACCGGAGACTCGCCGTCGAGGGCCCAGAGGAGACGGTCGCGATCGAAGATCGCCTTCCACCTGGGGAGATCGTCGGCCCTGAGCTGGCCCCCGAAGGTGGCCTCCCCCGTAGCGAAGAAGCGCTCGAGCTCCTCCTCGGTGGGTATCCGAGTCGCCAGGTCCTCCATCAGCCGATCCTCTCGAGGGGGGCGTACTCGAGCACGAGCTGCCGCTCGCTCCCGTCGCCGGCGAAGCGAACCGTGACGACGCCGCCCGCCTCGATCCGCGTCACAACACCTTCGCCGAGCGTCCCGTGCCGCACCGAGTCGCCGGTCGACAGCGACGGGATGTCCGAGCGAGGCTCGATCCGGGCCCGCGCGCCGTAGTCGGACCACGACGCTGGACGCAACCGCTCGCGCTCGACCTGCTCCTCCGGCAGCTCGTCGAGAAAGCGCGAGGGCAGGTTGTACGAGCGCGACCCGTAGAGGGAGCGCGCGAGCGTGTGGGTCAGCACGAGCTGCTCCTTCGCGCGCGTCATGCCGACGTAGCAGAGCCGCCGCTCCTCCTCGACCCCGGCCTCCTCGATCGAGCGCGAATGCGGAAAGATCCCCTCCTCCATGCCGATCACGAAGACGGCGCGGAACTCGAGGCCCTTGGCGTTGTGCAGGGTCATCAGCGTCACGTAGCTGCCCTCCTCGCGCAGTGCATCCTGGTCGGAGAAGAGCGAGATCTCCTGCAGGAAGCTCGAGAGGTTGGGCTCCGCCGCGCTCGCCTGGTACTCCTGCGCAACGCCCACGAGCTCCTGCAGGTTCTCCGTCCTGCCCTGTGCCTCGATCGTGCGCTCCGCCTCGAGGGCCGCGAGGTAGCCGCTCCGCTCGAGCACGCGCTCGAGGAGCTCGGGCACCTCCAGCTCGAGAGCCCCGGCCTGCAGCGACAGCAGCAGGGTGGAGAGCTGCTGCACCGCGCGGAGCGGGGCCCCTCCCACCCCTGCCTCGTCGCCACGCTCGAGCGCCTCCCAGACGGGGATCCCCTGCGCGTCGGCAAAGGCCTGCAGGCGCGCCAGCGAGGCATCGCCGATGCCTCGCCGAGGCCGGTTGGCGATTCGTTGCAGCGAGACGGTGTCGTAGGGGTTGTCGATCACCTGCAGGTAGGCGATCGCGTCCTTGATCTCGGCGCGCTCGTAGAAGCGCGGGCCGCCGATCACGCGGTAGGGAACGTCCTGGCGGACGAGGACGTCCTCGAGCACGCGCGACTGAGCATTCGTGCGGTAGAAGATCGCGATCTCGCTGCCCGAGCAGCCTTCGGCCGCGAGCCCGGCGATGCCCGCCGCGACGAACCTCGCCTCGGAGTGCTCGTCCTCGACCTCGACGATGCGGACCGGCGCACCCTCGCCGAGCTCCGACCAGAGCTTCTTCGGCTTGCGCTCGGTGTTCCGGGAGATGACCCCGTTCGCGGCCTGGAGGATCGCGTTGGTGGAGCGGTAGTTCTGCTCGAGCGCGACCGTCTTCGTCTCGCCGAAGTCGCGCTCGAACTCGAGGATGTTGCGGATGTCGGCGCCGCGAAAGGCATAGATCGACTGATCCGGATCGCCTACTGCACACACGTTGCGATGCTTACCGCCGAGCAGCTGCAGCAGGCGGTATTGCGCGTGGTTCGTGTCTTGGTACTCGTCGACGAGCACGTACCGGAAGGCCTTCTGCCAGCGCTCGAGCGCCTCGGGAAAGCGCTCGAGCACCTCGACCGTGAGCATCAGCAGGTCGTCGAAGTCGACCGCGTTCGAGGTGAACAGCCGGCGCTGATAGAGGCCGTAGGCCTCCGCGACGGTCTGGTCGTAGAACGAGGCAACCCGCTGCAGGTACTCGTCCGGGCCGACGAGGCTGTTCTTCGCCTTCGAGATCTGCGCGTGGATGCCGCGCGGCACGAAGCGCTTCGGGTCGCGCTCGAGCTCCTCGAGACAGGCTTTGACGAGGCGGACCTGGTCGGCCTGGTCGTAGATCGTGAAGTTCGAGCGCAGCCCCAGACGCTGCGCCTCGCGGCGGAGAATCCGGCCGCAGGCGGCGTGGAAGGTCAGGATCCAGATCGCGTTCGCGACGCTGCCCAGCAAGCCCTCGAGCCGTGAGCGCATCTCGGCCGCCGCCTTGTTCGTGAACGTGATCGCGAGAATCTCGCTCGGCGCCACGCCGCAGGCGCCGATCAGGTGCGCGACGCGGTGGGTGAGGACGCGCGTCTTGCCCGAGCCGGCGCCGGCGATCACGAGCAGTGGCCCCTCTGTCGTCACGACGGCTTCCCGCTGGGCGGGATTCAGGTCAGTGAGGTAGCGCTCGGGGGCTGCGACGGCCACGACGCCGATGCTAGCGGCAGCATCTTCCGACGCCTCGCGGCGCCCACGGTCGCAGAGGCGGGGCGAGGGCTGTCCGAGCAAGGAGGCGCCACGGCGGGGGCCGCAACGCCGTGGCGAGCATCGGCATAGCTCCATGCCTCCCGCTCGGGCCGCGCCTCGGAGCCCCGGCCCTTACGTCTGGGCGCTCTCTCCGTTTTCGCACGAACCGCCCAAACGGTTCATCGGAGTGTCTCCTCGAGCGTCGCTTCGATCCAGGCGGTCGCGCGCTCGAGGGCTTCCTGATCTCGGGACTTGACGACAATCTCGACCTCGCTGCCCTTCTGGTCGAAGCTCGGGTAGGAACCGACGAGAACGCCGGGGTGGAGGTCGCCCATCGCCTCCAGGACACCCACGATCCGGCTCTCCGTCGTCCGGTAGCGGCGGCGCCAGGTGCCGATCGCGTGCTCGCGGCGGAACTCGTGCTCGATCGTCTCGAACATCGCCTCCATCTCGGCCGGGAGGCCCGGTAGCACGTAGACGTTCTCGAGCGCGAAGCCGGGTGCACCTCCGAGCGGGTTCTCGAGCGGGCGGGCGCCGGCCGGGAGCTGCGCCCACCGTGCCGCGTACTCGGGATCGCTCAGGAAGCGTGCCCGCAGACCGGCCGCGATCTCCTCCTGGAGCACCTGCGGGACGCGGAACGCTGCCGCTAGCGCCTCGCGAGTGACGTCGTCCGGGGTGCCGCCGAGGCCGCCCGTGACCAGCAGCACCTCGGCCTGCGGTGCCTGCTCACGGACGAAGGCCGCGATGCGCTCGACGTCGTCGGGCAGCGCCGCGATCAGGTGAACCGAGAGACCGGCCGCTTCCAGCCGGCCGGCGAGCCACGAGCCGTTCGTGTTGGGCGTGTCCCCGGAGACGAGCTCGTTGCCGATCGTGAGAATGGCCGCAGAGGCCATCGGCCGAGTATAAGAGCCGTCTCCCGCGCGCAAGCGCTCTGAAGATCGTCTAGCGCAGCGGAAAGGGCTTTCGCGCCAGCGCGGGAAGCACCTGTGCCGTCACCCACGCCGGCGTCGTCACGTAGCGGGCGGAGTAGCGGTAGCTCCCGTCGACCCGACGCAGGCGGGCAAGGAAGGGATACGCACCCCTGGGCGGTCGCTTCCCAGCGGCGAGAAACGCCTGGATCGCCCACGCCGTCGACTGGGTGTCGGAAGGGCGGCCACGTACGAGCGCGAAGCCGCCGTCCCGGTTCTGCAGCCGCCGCAGGTAGGTGAGCCCGCGGGCGATCGGCGTGCCGCCGACGCCGGCAGCGCGCAGCGCCTGGATCGCCGCAGCCGTGTCGTTCGAGTCGGCCGCTCCGCCCGGCGCCCACGACCAGCCGCCGCTTCGGCCTTGCTGCCGGCGGAGGTACCCGAGCGTCTGCGTCCCTGCCGGCCTTCCCGCGGAGCGGAGGGCGAGGACGCTCCAGATCGTCGAGTTGACGAGCGGCCCGATCCGGCCGTCCGGCCTGCGAAAGGAGCCGAGGCGCTCGACGAGAGCCTCGACACGGGCGCCGGCTGCGCTCAGAGCCAGGATGCGCAACGAAAGCGCCGCCGCGCCCGGCGCGGGCTGCCTCAGGAGGTACTCCACCGCGATCTCTTTGCGCTCCCGTCCGAACGCCTGCGGGCCGGCTGCCTCGAGGGCCAGGAGGGCCCAGGCACTCAGCGTCGGGTCCGAGCTGCCGGCCGGCTCGGCAAAGCCGCCATCGGCCCCTTGCCGCGCCAGGAGATAGCTCACCGACGTACCACCGGGCGCCCCAGTGGCCGGGACCGCCAGGGCGAGCACGGCAACTAGAAGTGCGACGATCCTCAGGACCACACCACCTCCGTGCGGAGCCTCCGCTCGTACCGACCGAGCACGCGCCGAAGCTCGGGCCCCGCGACCAGCGCGAGCACGACGTTTCCGACCGCATGCGCGGCGTTGAAGGCCAAGCCCGCGCCGAGCACGAGCGTCAAGGCCGCGGTCGTGTGCGGCCAGAAGCCGTACCAGATCCATAGATCCATCAGCGTGCCGAAGGCGAAACCGAGCGCGAAGCAGAAGAGCGCGAAGGCGAGCCGGCGATCGAGGAGGCGGCGGCACAGGCCGGCAAGCGCCCCGCAGCCGCCCCAGGCGAGCATCTGCCAGGGGGTGTGAGGCCCCTGGCCGAGAAAGAAGTTCGATGCGAGCGCGGCAAGCGCCCCGACTGCGAAGCCGCGCCTGGGGCCGAGCGCGACGCCGGCGGCCACAACGATCACGGTCACGGGCTGCACCTGAGGTACCGGCGCGAAGAGCACGCGGCCGGCTGCCGCAAGGCCCGCGAGCGTCGCGACGAGGGTCAGGTCCCGGACCGACCCGGGATCGCCTTCGAGCCAGGCGACGCCTGCCGCGAGCACCGAGGCCCCCGCGAGCAGAAGCGCGATCCCGCCGCGAGCGGGGTCGAGTGCGGCCCACCCTGCCCCGCCGAGCGCCGCGAGCGCACAGAGGAGGATGACTCTACGCGGCAAGAAGCTCTCGTTCCCTGTCGAGGGTGATCCGGCGGTGCGCCGGGAAGCTCCGGTCGTGCGTCGCGACGAGCACGGCTCGATCGTCGGCGGCGTAGGCGACGAGCCATTCCGCGAGCTGCGCCTTGCGGTCGGGGTCGATTC
>Ga0136621_1000382_pt1 | contig 17331 bp, 14 predicted proteins | sample AntDryUQ445A2306_FD_104673 | JGI IMG/M metagenome (GOLD analysis project Ga0136621, IMG submission 104673) | Polar desert sand microbial communities from Dry Valleys, Antarctica - metaG UQ445A (23.06) | ecosystem: Environmental > Terrestrial > Soil > Desert | place: Antarctica: Dry Valley...
AACTTCTGTCGGAGGTTGGCGACCCTTCGGCCGGGGCGGTGATCCTTTTTCTCGGCACCGCTCGCGATCATTCCCCTGGCAAGAGCGGGATTTCTCACCTTGAGTACGAGGCCTACTCGGAACTAGTTGAACAGAAGCTCGCTCAGATAGCAGAGGAAGCTGTCGAAAAATGGCCAGTCGTGCGTCTCGCCGTCGAACACCGCGTCGGGGATGTGGCAGTCGGCCAACCGTCGGTGGCGGTGGCAGTTTCCGCGGCCCATCGCGATGAGGCTTTTGAAGCGGGCCGTTTTGTGATTGATGAGCTCAAGAAGCGAGCGCCTATCTGGAAGAAAGAGCATTGGGAAGGCGGAGGCGAGTGGGTAAAAGGGGCTTGACTTATCGCTCTTGACTCCCTCATGGCATACGTAGTTGGGTCTATCGTCCGAGCCTCGGCAAAGAGGGATTTCTCATGACAACAGTTGCAGAAAGAGCCGACGCGGCGGCTCGTGAGACAAAGCATCAAACACTCCCGCAGAAGATCCGCGAATGGGCGACCAAATCACCTAATGCAGTAGCGATGCGAGAGAAGGACTTTGGGATCTGGCAGGAGATCACCTGGTCCGAGCTGTGGGAGAAAGTCTTAGCTGCTGCTCACGGGTTGCTCGCCCTCGGCGTCGAGCCCGGCGATCGAGTTTCGATTCACTCTGAGGACCGTCCCGAGTGGGTCATTCTCGATGTCGCCACCGTGGCGGTGCGAGGGATTACGGTCGGGCTCTACCCAACCAACCCTGCTTCCGAAGTGCGCTACCTCCTCTCGGACTCGGGCTCGAAAGTCCATCTAGCCGAGGACCAGGAACAGGCCGACAAGGTGATGGAAGTCGTCTCCGATCTTCCCAACCTCGAGAAGATCATTCATGCCGAGCCCCGCGGCTTCCGCTCCTGGCGGGACGACGACCGCTTTGTCTTCTGGGACGAATTCTTGGCAATGGGCCGCAAGCATCGCGCCGAGAACCCCGAGGCGGTGGAGAAGATCATGGCCGAGGCGCAAGACGACGACGTCATGACCCTCGTTTACACCTCGGGCACCACGGGGCCTCCGAAAGGAGCGATGCTCACCAACGCCAACTTCACGTTCTGTCTTGACACGCTCGTAGCCGCGGTCGACCGGATGCCAGGCAACATCCTTCCCAACCCGTCCGATCAGATCCTCACCTATCTGCCGCTCTGCCACGTGGCAGAACGAATCTTTTCCACATGGACCCTGGCGAGCAGCGGCACCGTTCTCAACTTCGCCGAATCGATCGAGACTGTCCAACAAAATCTGCGCGAGATCCAACCAACACTGTTTTTCGCAGTGCCGCGGATCTGGGAGAAGCTCTATGCCGGAGTTCTGATCAAAGGGAGAGATGCGACTCCGTTCAAGCGGCTCTGGTTTGGCGCCGGGCTCAAGCTGGCGTCGGCGATCGGGCGGCGGAAGGTTGCCAACGGTGGCGAGCACACTGCTCTGACCCGGTTCTTGGCCATGGTGGGTTACCCGCTCGTCTTCCGTCCATTGCTGGATCGGGTCGGGCTGCGCAGGGTGAGATGGTCGGCGTCAGGAGCAGCCCCGATCGCACCCGAGGTGTTGGAGTTCTTCATCGGGATGGGAATTCCACTTTTTGAGCTCTACGGAATGACCGAGAACTCCGCCGTTGCCACCTATAACCCGGTCGGCCGGATGAAGCTCGGTACGGTCGGTGTTGCTTATCCGGGGACCGGCGTCCGCCTCGATCCGGAAACGGGCGAGGTGCAGACCAAGCATGCCGGCAACTTCAAGGGCTATTGGCGCTTGCCCGAAAAGACCGCGGCCACTTTCACCGAGGATGGCTGGCTGAAGACTGGCGACGTCGGGGTGTGGGTTGACGAGACCCACCTGAAGATCGTCGACCGGATCAAGGACATCATCATCACCTCCGCCGGGAAGAACATCTCGCCCTCGGAGATCGAGAACAAGCTCAAGACTTCCCCCTATATCAAAGAAGCAATGGTGATTGGTGACCGTCGCAACTATCTGACGGCACTTATCGGGATCGAACTCGACACCGTTGGCGACTGGGCGACTAGGCGCGGGATCCCCTACACGACCTATCGCGATCTCTCCGAGAAGCCAGAAGTGCTCGAACTGGTGCAGAAAGCTGTCGACGGCACCAACGAGGAATTCGCCCGAGTCGAGACGATTCGCAAGTTTCGGATGATTCCCAAGGAGCTCGACCATGAGGATGGCGAACTCACGGCCACCCAGAAGTTGAAGCGGTCCTCGATGGAGGACATGTTCGGCGATCTCATCTCCTCGATGTACGGGTCATGACCGCAGGGCCGTTGGTGGCCAAGTAGTGGTCGGCTTCGACAAGTTTCTCAACGCGATCCTCAACGGCATAGGCCTCGGCGCGGTCTACGCCCTTCTTGCCCTCGGTTTCGTCCTCATCTTCAAAGCCACGCAGGTGATCAACTTTGCCCACGGGGCACTGGCCGCGGTCGGTGCGTTCATGACCGCCTCGTTTGCCACCGTGCTCAATTTCCCGGGCCGGTTCTTTCCCGATCTGCCGCTCTGGGCCCGCTGGAGCCTTTCCGCGGTGTTTGCCGTGGCCGCGACAGCGGTGGTTGGTTTGATGGTCGAGCGCATCTTCATTCGGCCGATGATCGGCGAGCCCCTTTTCTCGGTGGCAATCATCACCATCGGGGTCGACATCGTTCTCCGCACGATCAACGATGACTTCGTCGGTCAGGGCGTACGCTCCCTGGCTGACCCTTGGGGACTGCAGGTGGTTGAGGTCGGCAACCTGTTCATCAATCAGACCCAGATCGTCACCGTCGGGGCAGCTCTTCTCTGTTTCGGATTGGTGGCCTGGTTTCTGAGGAGCCGGATGGGGGTGGCGATGCGGGCCACCGCCTTTGACCAGGAGGCTGCACAGGCGCAAGGGATCAACGTCGGTCGGGTGTTCTCGATCTCGTGGGCAATAGGGGCGGCTCTCGCCGCGGTGGCAGGTATCTTCGCCTCAGTAATACCCCGCGGAACCGGTGTCACGAGTGCGACCGCGTTCGTGGTGTTTCGAGCGTTCCCCGCCCTCATTATCGGTGGGCTCGACTCAGTGGTCGGAGCCGTAGTCGGCGGATTCCTGGTCGGGTTAGCTGAGGTGGTGATTGGCACTTACGTCGCGGGCTTGTCGGGCATTCTCGGCGTCGGGTTCGGTCTGATTGTGCCCTACCTCCTGATGCTGGTCTTTCTGTTGATCCGTCCCTACGGGCTGTTCGGCACCGAGGAAATTCGCCGAGTATGAGGGGCAGGCCGCTACTTCACACGTCCTACGAGTCCGATTCGGCATTGCTGCCTTCGACTACCAAAAAGGTGGCGATGGGGGTGTTGCTCGCGGTCGCTTTCACCTTGCCGTTGCAACTGATTCCTGGGCTGAAATGGCTCGGCACCAATGCGTGGCTGGTTGTGCTGGCGACTGCCTTGATCTACATGATCGGCGCGCTCGGGCTCAACATCCTCACTGGGCTCGCAGGGCAGGTGTCTCTGGGCCATGCGTTCTTCATGGGGATGGGGGCGTATGTCGCTGCCTATCTGGGAGGAGCTACCGATCGAGGGGTCATTGGGCTTGGCCTCCCGATGTGGGTCTGGCTGCCGGCGGCAGGAATCGCAGCGGCCTTGGTCGGGGTGATCGTCGCTCCCACCGCGGTGCGTGTGCGCGGGCTCTATTTGGCATTCGTCACTATCGCTCTGGTCTTCATCGGAGACCACATCTTCCGCAACGTCCGCAGCATCTCCGGTGGACCCGGCGTCGGCAGGAGATGGCCAGCCCTCGAGCTCCGATTGTGGAAGGAGGAAACGCCTCTCCTGGCAATCTCCACGGACGGCTCTTGGTTCGGGATCGAGCTCAGCCGTCAAGCCCGGCAATACATCTTTCTCCTGGTGTTGGCGATCCTCTTTGCTCTGTTTCACAAGAACATTGCCCGCTCCCGCCTTGGCCGGGCATTCGCCGCGATCCGAGACCGCGATATCGCCGCCGAGGTGATGGGAGTGGATGAGGTCCGCTACAAAACCTTGGCGTTCGCCGCCTCATCCTTCTTTGCCGGGGTGGCGGGGGCGCTCTTGGCTTCGTTCTTCGGCAGCCGCGTACCCGAGGCCTGGGACCTGTTGCTCTCAGTTTCGTTCATCGCCATCGTCCTGATTGGCGGAGCCGGAACCACTGCCGGGACCATCATGGGTTCGTTCTTCGTAGTCATGGTCCCCCAACTTGTGCAGAACTTCAGCGACTGGTTAGCCGATCTCGGAGAAGGGTCAGGGCCGGCTTCGGCGATCGCGCGGGTCGTCCTCTCGACGGGTCCCACCGATTTCGGCCTAATTACCACTTCCACGGTGGGCCCCGGGCTGTCCGTATTTCAACTGAACCTGTTGCTGTACGGCCTCCTAATAGTCTTGTTCCTGATCTTTGAGCCGCTTGGGCTCTATGGAATCTGGCTCCGGGTCCGCAACTATTGGAAAGGCTGGCCGTTCAGCTACTAAACAGAGAAGGTTTAAGCACGAGCCCAACCAGGCAGGTCGCTTAAATCAACAAGAAGGAAAGGAAATAAGTGCAGAAAAATCAACTGGCCAAGAACCGGGGGCTGTTGCTCCTGTTGGTTCTGGCCTTGCTTGCGGTTGCCTGCGGCGGCACTGGCGAGGGGACGACCACGGTCGCCGACGGCCTCACCACCACCACTGTCGCAGCGACCGACGAAACAACCGCGACAACAGTGGTCGAGGAGACAACCACCACCGGCGCCGCCGGAAGCGATGTCACTTTCGATGTAGGAGTGACCGAAGACACGATCACACTCGGGTTGCTGGCCGACCTCTCAGGCCCGTTCGCCCCACTGGTCACCGACATCGTCGCGGCCCAGGAGGTCTACTGGGACATAGTCAACGAAGCGGGCGGCATTGCCGGCCGCCAGATCGACCTGATCATCAGGGACACCGCCTATAACCCCGACCAGCACCGCACCGAGTACGAGGCGATTCGCGACCAGGTGGCACTGCTATCACAGTCGACGGGATCGCCGCAAACCGCCGGCGTTATCGACCTGATGCTCGAAGACGACATGGTGGCAATTCCCTTGACGTGGTATTCCGGATGGGGTGACCCCAGTTTCGATCAGAGCACGGTGCTCGAACAGCAGACCAACTACTGCCTCGAGAGCATGAACGTGATCGAATACGTTGCCAACCAGTTCGAAGAGGACAACGGCGCCGCTCCCACCGTGGCCGTGATCTCCTTCCCGGGTGAGTACGGACAAGACGGCGCCTTCGGCGCCAAGTACGCTGTGGAGCAACTCGGGCTTGAGCTGGTTTACGACGCCGAAGGTCTCGTGACCCCGACGCCTGATGACCCCGAGACCGAGATCATCACCGGAATTGTCTCCGCTGCTCCCGACATTGTCTACGCGACTGTGAACCCCACCAACCTGGGGGTCATCATGGGCGGTGCCGCTCAATCCGGGTTCCAGGGAATTTGGACCGGGAACGTGCCGAGCTACGACTTTCGAATGCTCGACTCCCCGGTAGCGCCAATCGTCGACGCGGCCTACGTCCAGCCGGGGTATGTCGTGGCATGGGGTACCGACGTGCCGGGCATGGTCGACCTTCGCGAGGCCATGCTGGCTGCTCGACCTGATCTGCGGCCCTCGGATGCGTTCGTTATCGGTTGGATCGAAGCGAGACTCGCCGAAGCCGTGCTGCTGGCTGCCGAAGAAAGCGGTGACATGACCCGCGCCGGGATCAAGGCGGCGGCGCTGACGATCGAAGGGTTTGGCTTTGACGGCCTCGCCCCCGATCAGAGCTACGCCCCCGCCGACGATCCCAACACCTACGTGACTCGGTCGATCGCCATATTCGACCCCAACCTGGAGGCTTACACCGCTGCCGGTGGGATGACGCAGACCATAGGCACCGCTGAGAACGGTGGAACCACTGGATCTGACCTGGTGGAGGACTCCTTCATAGGCGAACTCGCAGCCGCCTACGACTTCACAGGAGCTTGCTTCCTGCCCTGAACCTACGAGTGGGGAGCTGCCGACCGGCAGCTCCCCACTTCTATCTCACCTACCGAGGAGAACCGCTCCGATGCTGTCGGTGACCAACCTCGAAGTGGTCTACAACGATGTCGTGCTCGTTTTGCGCGGCATCTCTCTCGGAGTGCCCGACGGGAAAATCGTCGCCTTGCTCGGCGCCAATGGAGCAGGCAAGACCACGACGATGCGAGCGATCACCGGTCTGCTCGACATTCATGAAGGCGACATCACCAAAGGCAAGATCAATTTTGCGGGCAGAGATATCACTGGCGCGAAACCTGCTGAGATCGTGAACCGCGGGATTAGCCAGGTCATGGAGGGACGGCGGATATTCGCCGAGATGTCCGTTGACGAGAACTTGCGGGCGGGCGGTTTTGTCAACACCAATCGGAAGTCAACCGAGGAAGCCTACGACCGGGTGATGACCCTCTTTCCCCTCCTGGGAAATCGACGCAAATCAGTGGCGGGTTACATGTCCGGGGGAGAGCAGCAGATGCTGGCGATCGGCCGGGCACTTATGCAGCATCCCAAGCTGCTCATCCTCGACGAGCCCTCCCTTGGATTGGCGCCGATGCTCGTCCAGCAAATCCGAGACATCGTGGTCGAGATCAATGAGCAGGGGACTTCGGTTTTGCTGATCGAGCAGAACGCCAACATGGCCCTCTCCATCGCCCATCATGGCTACGTCATGGAGACCGGGAAAATGGTGATGGATGGCAAGCCGGAGAAGCTTTTGAAAGACGCCGACGTTCAGGAGTTCTACCTCGGTCTCCGGGGCGAGGGTGAGCGGAAGAGCTTCAAAGACGTGAAGCACTACAAGCGGCGAAAGCGGTGGCTTTCCTAGATGTCAGACAAACAGACTTCAGATATCAGACATCAGACATCAGATTCAGCAGGGGAAGCCAAGCCTTTGCTGGAGGTGCGTGACATTCATCTGTCGTTTAAAGGGGTGCGAGCCATCAACGGGATTTCATTCGAGGTCCTACCTGGGCAATTGTTCGCGATCATCGGCCCGAACGGGGCGGGGAAAACCTCGATCTTCAACTCCCTGAACCAGGTCTACAAGCCCCAGCGCGGCGAGATCCTTTGGAAGGGCCGTTCGCTGATGGGTCTCAAACCCAATAAGACCGCCGAGCTCGGAATCGCTCGCACCTTCCAGAACATCGCCCTTTTTCCGCACATGACCGTGATCGAAAACATCCTCACCGGCCGGCACATCCGTATGAAACGGGGCTGGCTGGCGGGAGCCTTCTGGGTCGGCCCGGCCAAAAAGGAGGAGATGATCAATCGCGGGAAGGTCGAAGACATCGTCGACTTCCTTGAGATCGAGCAGTGGCGCAAGTACCCGGTGGGGCTGTTGCCTTATGGCGTGCAGAAACGAGTCGAGCTGGGACGAGCCTTAGCGATGGAACCGGAACTCTTGCTGCTCGACGAGCCGGTGGCGGGGATGAACCTCGAGGAGACCGAGGACATGGCCCGTTTCGTGCTCGACATCCGCGACGAGCTGGGGATCGCGCTAATCCTCGTCGAGCACGACATGGGATTGGTGATGGACATCGCCGACCGGGTGATGGTCGTCGACTTTGGACGCAAGATCGCCGAAGGTCCGCCGGCTGAGGTGCAGCGCAACCCTGACGTCATCCGCGCTTACCTCGGGGAAGACTTCCAATCGGCCGAGCTCCGGGCGGCGGCAGTCGAGGCGGCCGAATCGGCGGTCGAGACAACCGAACCCACCAACTGAACCTTAGGTTCTGGTGGTTGCATAGCCACCACGTAAACCTAAGGTTCGCCGGTTCCATGGGACCACGCCGTTGGCCGGTAATAGTCGCCATCATCTCCGTCCTCCTGGCGGGAGCTCTTGTAGCGGCTTGGAACATCTCGCTGCCTTACTACGCGTTCTCGCCTGGACCGGTAGGCGACGCCATCGAAGCGGTGACAATTTCCGAGCAAGAGACATTCGTGCCCGACGAGGAACTGTTGATGCTCACGGTGGCGAGCCAGACGGTGAACCCGATCGAAGCGGTGCTGGCGGCTTTCGACCCGTCAGTCGATCTGGTCTCGCGCGCGGCGATCCGTCAACCCGACGAGTCGGATGAGGATTTCGTCACTCGGAACCAGGCGTCGATGGATGTCTCGAAGGAGACCGCGATCACGCTGGCTTTGCGGACGCTCGGCTTTGAGGTCACGACTCGCTCGGACGGAGTGGCCATCGTCGAGGTTCTGCCCGGCACTCCGGCATTTGCAGTGCTCGAGGTCAATGACATCATCACCGCGGTAGAGGGAAGTCCAGTCGAGCTTCCCGGGGCGATTGGCCCGATCCTCGCAGACAACGCTCCAGGGGAAGTAGTGACGATCGAGTTGCAGCGTGACGGCGTCGCGCGCTCGGTCGAAGTCGTGTTAGCCGCCCGCGAGGATGATCCCTCGTCTCCGATCATCGGGATCTCGGCGGAGGCGCTCAACCCGACCTTCGAGTTTCCCTTTCCGATCGACATCGACGCCGGACTGATCGGCGGACCTTCGGCGGGGATGATGTACACGCTGGCGGTCATCGAGGTCCTGACCACCGGCGAGCTCGCATCGGGACGGGTGGTGGCAGGGACCGGCACGATCGACGAGGACGGCAACGTGGGGCCGATAGGCGGCATCCGACAGAAGGTGGTGGCGGCCGAGGCGGCCGGCGCCGAGGTAATGCTGGTTCCCGCCGCCAACTACGACGAAGCCCTGACCGCGCCCCGCAATGGGATGGAGTTGATTCCGGTGGCGACCCTGGACGAGGCGCTAGCCGCCCTCGAAGCGCTTCCCGGTTAGAACCACCTCAAAGCGCAACGATTCTCCATACGGCGAGGAAATGCAATGCGCTCGCGAGGATCACCACCACGTGAAAGAACTCGTGATGCGAGAAGACGCCGGGCCGGAGCCGGGGACGGCTATTAACGAAAAGCAGGGTCCCTAACAGATACGAGACACCACCCGCGAGCATGAGCACACCCACGGTGGGGTCGATTCCCGCAAAAGTCGAGGCGATCGGGATCAAGGCAATGGCCCCGGCTACGAACTGCAAGGCGAGGACGGTACGTCGGGTGCGGCGCTTGCTGATTTCTTGGACCATCCCCAGTGCCGCCAAACCCCAGATGCCGGCGAGACCGGCGGCCAGCCAACCGCCGTACAAGGCCGCGACGAGTAAAGGAGTGGCGGTGCCGGCGACCAGCACGTAGATAAAGGTGTGGTCGAGCATCTGCAGGCGAGACTTCCAATCCGATCCCCACGGCACTGCGTGGTAAAGGGCGCTGGTGGTGAACATGCTGACCAGCGCCAGGCCGTAGACAGCTCCGGCCATGCGCATCGAGGCTTCTTCCGACCGAACCAACAAGGCAATCAGCCCGATCACGGCAAAAAGCGCACCCGCCCCGTGGAGAAATCCACGAACGGGGTTCTGCATACGCCCTCTGATCAGTCGTCCTCTGATTGGAGACCGAGGGCGACAAAGATCCGGTGACGCTCCTCGTTGAAGCGCTCCTCGGTGACCTGGCTCGCCTCAAAACTCGCGCTTAGTTGAGCGAACTCTTCCATCAACGCGTCGGCATCGCCAGGCGGGATCACCTCGTCGGCAGCTCGCGCCTGGCGCTTCTCTCGCTTGGCTTCCTGCTTCTCCAGGCGGGCTTTTTCCCTGGCCCGTTTGAGCGCGGCATCGCCGCCCCGCTTAGCCATGAGCGCGGAGACCCGAGAGCGAACAGATGAAGACCGCCACGACAGAATCGTACCGCCTCTGACGAGGCATGCCGTTCGGCCCGAGGTCTACAGGGTTGACTTCTCCGCTTGCTCGATTTCTTTCATGACCGCCTCTTTCGTCATCCCGGTCGCCTCGGCGAGGCGGTCGGCGAGCCCGGGACGGTCGTCCGCCAAGCCCTCGAGCTCGGTCCAATCGAGCTCATACGTGCCGAAACGCTGTTGTAGGTCGGCGAAGAATGAGCCGCCCTCCCAGCGATCCTTGAAGGCCATGTCGGCCATCGACGCTGGCCCTTCTTCGATCTGCTCGTCGCTCAGGATCTCCGATTCGTCCTCGTTGTCCGATTTGCGGTTGGTCATCGTTCTCCTCTCGTCGGTCCTCGGGAGAATACGGCGCCAGACTCTGGAAACAAGCCTGCGACGGGTATCTTGTGCAGCTCATGGACCAGCTGACGCCGGAACAGGTGGCCGGCCGGACCTTCCGTCAGGCCTTTCGCGGTTTCGATCCCAGCGAAGTGCGAGCGTTTCTCGCCGAGTTGGCTGGGTTGCTTGGCGAACTCACCTCGCAGCGCGATCGTCTCGCTGGACGACTTGGCGAGTTCGCTGAACGCGACCTCAAGTCGGAGTTCGCTGCCGTCGGCATCGAGATCACGCAGGTGCTGGAGGCCGCGCGCGAGGCAGCCGAGGGAATGCGCGACCGGGCCTCGAGCGACGCGTCCCGCTGGCGTGCGGAAGCGATGGCAGAAACCGAAGGCGAACGCAAGTCGGCCCGCGAGGACGCCGAGCATCTGCGCTCGGACGCCTGGGTTGCCTCCGAAGAGCTCATCCGCCAGGCGCAGACGGAGGCGCGGCGAGTCTCGGAAGCAGCCGAACGCGACTCGCTCAGCATTCTTGGAGAAGCCGAAAGGGAGGCACATCGACTCACCGCCGCCGGGCGCCGCGAATCCGATGAGGTCACCCGGACCGCCCGGATGGAAGCCGAACGCCTGAACGCAGAGGCACAGGCGCGACACGACGAAATCATCGAAGTGGCTCGCCGCCAGGCGGAGGCCTCCCAGGAGCGGGCCCGGGCGCTCGAACAGCGACGTCAGGAATTGCTTGCCGAGTTGGAGACGTTGCGATCGTCGTTGTCACGGATGGAAGGCGAGCTCGACGAACGGCGCACGAGGCTTGGTCTCAGCGCCGCTGAATCTCCGGCCCAAGAAGTGCCGGCCCCAGCACCATCGCGCGCCGTCACCACGGCCGAGCAATTCGATTGGGGACCTGGCGAAACAGTCCGGGTGGTGTCTAAGCGAAGGCAGCCTGCCCCCGCCCAGCCGGCGGCCAGCATCGAGGAGGTAGTCGACGATGTCCGTCGCCTACGCCAGGGCAAAGCGGAAACTAAGCCCCTGGAACCGGCCTTGTCAGTTCCCGAGAACGAGGTGGAAAGCACCGACGCTCACGTTGCTTCGGCGACCGAGGAAACGGAGGCTCCACCGACAGCTCCCGACGACCTGGCCGCCATCTTCTCTCGTCTGCGCGGCGCTCCGCCGCCACCCACCGCAGAAGCCCCGCCGGCGGTTGGACCGGAAGTTCCGGCGCCCAAGAAGGCGGCCCGGGCAATCGATCCTTTCGACCTTTACCAACGTGTGGTCCTGCCGGTGACCAATCGGGCGCTTCGCAATCTGAAAAGGCAACTGACCGAGCTGCAGAATCAGGCCCTCGAAGGGGCGCGGGTGTCGGAGGGGTCGTGGCGACCCGAGGTCTCGGACCTGGAAACCCAGTTACGCCCTGACCTCGTGGTCTTGTTGTCCGAGAGCTTTGCAATGGGGCACAACGCAGCCGAGGAGCTGGCCGAATCGACCTTTCCCCGCCCCGCCACTCCCGCCCGCGACGAAGCGCCGCCGATGGCGAACCTGCTCGCCTCCCAACTCGCCGAGGTGCTCGCCGCCCCCGATGAGGGGAGCCGGGAACGCGCGGCCGCAATCTCGCGGGTGTTTCGCTCCTGGCGCACCGACGAGGCCGAGCGACGGGTCAAGGATCTGGCCTCCTCGGCCTACCACCAAGGCCTCGCTCGGAGCTTGTTGGGAAGTCGCTTCAGCCACCAATTCGAGGTGGGTGGCCGCGGCTGTGCTCGTTGTCGGGAAGCGGCCGAGGCCGATGAGCCGCCGATGCCCCCCATCCACCCCGGCTGCTCATGCACACTCGTTCCTGTTTCCGCGCCCATCGTGTGAGAACATGAATCCGCTTGACGAATTGCGCCGACTTTGCCTGGGCTTACCGGAAACTAGTGAGCGGTTGAGTCACGGTGAACAGACCTGGTTTGTCAGTGGCAAGAAGGTCTTCGTGACTTATGCGGATCATCACCACGACGATCGGTTGGGATTTTGGTGTGCCGCTCCGGCAGGTTTCCAGGAGAGGCTGGTCGCCGATCGGCCTGACCGATTCTTTCGACCTCCCTATGTGGGTCCCCGGGGGGGTGGCTCGGGATCTACCTCGATGTCCCTGTCGAGGGGGACGAGGTTGCTGACATCGTGGAGGCGGCATACCGACAGGTAGCCACGAAGCGACAAGCAGCCCTGCTCGACAGCGAACGCGCCTAAAGAAGCCCCGGCTTTATCACCAAACCAAACCGGCACCTGCCAGGTGCCGGTTTGGTCGCGAAAACGCTGGGTCCAGCGAGCTATTCGCCTAGAACGGTCGACCGTCGATGCTCAGAGGAGGATGCGACCGAGCCGCTCGTTGGCCCTGGCGCTGCCGGGCCTGGCAGCCGCTGCGTTTTTGCACCGCTATCGGAGAGCGGTGGAAGAGCGCAGCGCCAGTCGTTGCGACATCCCCGCGCTGGCCGGAAGAGTCCGCATCGTTCCCACAAATTGGGGCCGGTTGTCGTATCGCTTCGTGCTCGGCGCCGACCCCGGCCCACCCCTGCTACTGGTGCACGGGTGGGGAAGGTCGGCAGACTCGGTCTGGTGGCGTTTGCTCGCTCATACCCGGCGCACGGTCGTTGCAGTCGACCTGCCTGGACACGGGCGCTCGACGCTGCAGACTCGATTCTCCTTCGAGCTGGCCGCGGAAGCGGTACAAATGGCGATCGAGGACGCCGGCGTGGTTCGTCCGGCGCTCGTCGGTCACTCGATGGGCGGACCGATCGCCCTCACCGCGGTTCGGCGTTCGACACCGCACGCATTCACCGGGCTGATCGTCGTGGCGTCCTCGGCATTCTGGGTCCGTCCTCGGCATCAGCTCAAGGTGGCCGCCGCTCCTTACGTGCTGGGCCCGAACTCACCGGTGACAATGAGACGGCAGCGGGGTCGAGGAAATGCGCGACCCCGACCAGGCCCGGATGATCGCCTGGGAATACGCGGTCCGGCCACAACGCCAGATCATGGAAGAAAGCGCAGCCGAGTTGCGCCGTTTCGACGCCCGCGCCTGGACCGATTTTCGACTTCCCCCGGCGCTGTGGATCGTCACCTCAGACGATGGGGTGATCTCACCTGCCGATCAAAGGGCATCGGCCGCACTGCTCCAGGTTCCGGCGGTGGAGGTTCCCTTTGACCACCGACTCACCACCGACGCTGCCCCCCGAGTTGGGGAAGTCATCGAGGCTGCGGTCCGCGAGTGGTCGGCGCATCCACCGTACGGAATCCGAGCGCGAGCGCAGCGACCGCGGGCGCTCGGCTAGCCGGGTTGTTTCGTCCTCGCTAGCGACCGAAGTAGGCGTCTGCCACTCGTTTGGGGGCTCGCACCGCCCACGCCTCAGTGACCAACTCCTCCAGCTCGGAGAGGTCGATGTTGTCGAGCTGGACCAAAATCGCTGGATATCCGTTGAAGTGCGGGGTCGTGAAGTAGACCGCGCCTCCGTCAGTGAGCAGCGCCTCCTTGGCGGCTAGCCCGTCGGTCCGGGCGCCGAGGATGGGGCCGGTCGGGGCCTCGTCACCGAGAGCGTCATAGTCGGACTTGCGCAACGGGCGCATCCAGACGAAGAGCTTGTCCTTCACTTTCCATTGCGAAAAGTCGCCATCGACTTTCTCCGCCGTTTCCGGCAACGCAAGCGCCAACCGGCGGACATCGTCCCAGCTCGCCATCATGAGCAGCCTAAGCAACCTTTCGAATCCCCAGCACAACCTAAGGTTTGGTTATGCAGGTCAGGTACGGGTCAACGGCGTCGGCGCGAGGTGGACGTCGTTTCCTGCCATATCTCCTCGGGGCGCTGGCGGTTTACCTCCTCCTCACCGGGCTGTCCACCCTCTGGACCGACTACCTCTGGCACGATTCGGTCGGCTTTGCGAATGTGTGGTGGACCCGTCAGATCGCGCGTTGGGCCCTGATCGGCGGTTTCGTCGCCCTCTCTTTCCTCGTCATCTACACCAATCTGACGCTGGCGCAGCGTTCGTCTAATCGTCATCTCACTTTGGCCGACTCCGATGAGGCCGACGAGCTGCTCAATCGGATTCGGGAATCGGTGGCGGGCCGATTGCCGCTCTTGTGGCTCGTGGGGGCGGCGGCGATGGCGATCTTGATCGGTGGAGGCGCGGGAGGGTGGACGGAGCAACTCTTCCTGTATCTGAACCGGGTGCCATTCGGTATCAACGATCCGATCTTCAACAACGACCTGGGCTTCTACATCTTCACGTTGCCGATGATCCGCAGTGTCCTCGCCTGGGTGTTCAACCTGCTTCTGGTGACGACGCTCTTGGTGGTTGCCGCCTATTACGTCAACGGTGCTCTTCGACTGCGGCGCGGCGGCGGCTCTTTCTTCACTCGCGGGGCCAAGCTGCAGGTGTCCGTCCTGCTGGCGCTGCTGGTTCTCGTCCGGGCGGCGCTCTATCGCCTCGACGCCTATCGACTCCTCTACTCGAGTCGCAACACCGAGTTTTTCGGCGCCGGCTACACCGATGTCCACGCCCGGCTCCCGGTGCTGCAGCTTCTGTTGTGGACCGCCGTGGTAACCGCCGTCCTGCTGGTCATCAACATTTGGCGACAGGGCTGGACGTTGCCCGTGGTCGCCGGAGCGGCGTGGCTTTTGATCTCGATCGGCGCCGGCGTGGTCTATCCGGCGGCCGTCGAGAAGTTCCAGGTCGAGCCGAACCCGATCGTCCTCCAGAGCTCCTTCATCAACAACAACGTTCAGTTCACCCGGCAGGCCTATGGCCTCGATGACGTGACGGTGGAGGAGTTCGCCGCCGACGGGGCGATTGAGCCCGAGGAGCTCACCGCCGCTGCCCCCACCTTTGACAACTTGCGTCTGTGGGATCCCGACGTGCTTTCCAATGCCTACTCCCCGCAGGAGTTTCGGGAGTATTACCGCTTGGCCGAGGTCGACTCCGACCGGTACGTGATCGATGGCCAACTGACCCAAGTGATGTTGTCGGTGCGCGAGCTCGAGACGAACGAGATCGACGACAACTGGCAGTTGCGCCGTCTCAGCTACACCCACGGGTTTGGCCTGGTGTCGAGCTACGCCGCCCGAATTGGCACCAACGGCGCTCCGAGCTACTTGGTCTCCCAACTGCCGCCCGAAGGCGAGGTTGCTGAGCTTGAGCTCGATCAGCCGCGGATCTATTTCGGGGAGCTCGACCTGTTGGAGAACGAGCCGGTCATCGTGCGCAACGCCACCGGGGAGATCGACTATCCCACCGGACAAGACACCTTCGCCTCCACCGACTACAACGGACTCGGAGGAGTGGAGCTTTCGTCGATTTGGCGCCGATTGGCGTTCGGGTTGCGCTTCCGGGACCTGAACATGGTGATCTCCGATCAGATCCGACCCGACTCGAAGATCCTGATGGAACGCGAGATCGACGACATCGTCGCCGAGTTGGTCTCCTTCCTCGCCGTGGATGCCGATCCCTATCCGGTCGTGGTCGACGGGAGAGTCAAATGGGTGGTCGACCTCTACACCTTTACCGGCGGGTATCCCTACTCGACGCCGATCAGCAACCTCGACCGCCGCCGGCTCTATGAGGGCACCGGGATCCGGGAGGGCACCAACTACCTCCGCAACTCGGTCAAGGCCGTAATCGATGCCTACGACGGCACCACCGTCTTCTACGCCATCGACGAGAACGACCCCATCCTGGCTGCATGGCGTTCAGCCTTTCCTTCGCTCTTTGTCGGGCTGTCGGCGATGCCAGAAGAATTGCGCAGCCACCTCCGCTATCCGCTCGACCTGCTCACCGTCCAGTCGGAGGTCTATCTCGACTATCACGTCACCGATGTGTCGATCTTTTATCAGGGACTCGACCGCTGGTCGATCCCGCTGGCGGGTGCCTTCGATGAGAATGAGGTTCCGATCCGGGGAGCGGGCGCCGACCTGATCGGCGACGGGGTTTCGGCGGTTTCCGGGGAGCCCGAATTCGTCGAAGAATCGCTGCCCTACTACACCATGCTCGAGCTCGACGGGCAACTGAGCTATGTCGCGCTGCAGGCCTTCGCTCCGCGAGGGAGGCAAAACCTATCGAGCTTCCTCACGGTCTCAAGCGACCCCGACGACTACGGGCAGATCATCGACAACCGGATCGCGCCCGGGTCACAGGTAGCTGGGATCGAACAGGTTGCGTTGCGGATCGAGGCTCAACCCGAGATCTCGGCCCAATTCAGCTTGTGGCGCACGCGGGGTTCGTCAGTGCTCCAAGGAGATGTGCTGGTGCTCCCCATCGGTGACTCGTTGCTCTACGCGCAATCGGTCTTCCTTGAGGCTGCCGAGGGCGGCATCCCCGAGTTCGAACGGATCATCGTCGTCTTCGAGGATCGGATCGAGTGGGCGCCGTCGTTGGCTTCGGCGCTGGCACTGGTCTTCGGCGAAGACGTCGGCACCCCCACCGACCCCGAACCCTCACCCGAGGGCGACATCGCCGAGCTGTTGGGACGAGCCGACCAGGCCTTCGCCGAGGCCGAAGAGGCGCTCCGTGCCGGCGACCTCGCCGGCTACCAACGGCTGGTCGACGAGGCCCGGGCCCTCGTCCAACAAGCCCTCGACCTCGCTGCCGTCACGGGCGAGGCCAGCCGCGCCACTACACAAACCTAAGGTTTGCGTGGTCGCTAGACCACCACCAGAACCTAAGGTTTGCGCTCTTTGCGTATCGGAGCCGCCGCCTTAAACTGCACTCAACGACGCGGGGTGGAGCAGCCTGGTAGCTCGTCGGGCTCATAACCCGAAGGTCGTGGGTTCAAATCCCACCCCCGCTACTACATTGCTGCAGGTCGTGAGCCTCTCCCGCGAGGGGCTCACTGCTAGACGGGGGGCCCATGTCAAACCAGTGTCAAACTTGATAATCTCGTCACGTTATGAGTTTGACCTGTGATTGGTGTGGAAAATCTTTCGAGCGATCGGGCGAGCGCGGTCCGATTCCCACTTACTGCTCGGCGAATCACCGGCAGCGAGCATACGAGGCTCGCCGTGCCATCAAGGCGTTTGAAGGGGCGATGCCGAAGGTCGATCTGCCCGATTTCTCGGTCCTGCAGGGCTTCTCGGCCGAGGCATTGGGACTGACCAAGTCGATGGAGGCAGCGCTGGGGCCCATGTCCCATCAATTGTCATCGCTCGCCTTCGAACAA
>Ga0136621_1000384_pt1 | contig 17306 bp, 18 predicted proteins | sample AntDryUQ445A2306_FD_104673 | JGI IMG/M metagenome (GOLD analysis project Ga0136621, IMG submission 104673) | Polar desert sand microbial communities from Dry Valleys, Antarctica - metaG UQ445A (23.06) | ecosystem: Environmental > Terrestrial > Soil > Desert | place: Antarctica: Dry Valley...
ATTTGCGGTACTCGTCCAGCGTGGTGGCGCCGATCGTCTGCAGCTCACCCCGGGCGAGGGCCGGCTTCAGAATCGACGCCGCGTCGATCGCGCCCTCGGCGGCGCCCGCGCCGACGAGATTGTGGAGCTCGTCGATGAAGAGAATGATGTCGCCCCGCTGCATGATCTCCTTCATCACTTTCTTCAGCCGCTCCTCGAACTCGCCTCGGTACTTCGAGCCGGCGACGAGAGCGGCCAGGTCCAGCGTGTAGATCTGCTTCCCCTTCAGCAGCTCGGGCACCTGGTTCGAGGAAATGCGGGCGGCAAGTCCTTCGACCACGGCGGTCTTGCCAACGCCGGGCTCGCCGATCAGCACCGGGTTGTTCTTTTGGCGGCGTGACAAGATCTGCATCACGCGCTCGATCTCCGTCTGGCGTCCGACGACCGGGTCGAGCTTGCCTTCGGTGGCCGCCTTCGTGAGGTTGCGCCCGAACTGGTCGAGCAGCTTCGAGCTCTTCGCCTTCTCGCCGGAGCCTCCACTCGAGCCCGGCTGGCGTCGGCCGGGGCCTGAGAGCATCCGGATGATCTCGTTGCGGATCTTCTCGGCGTCGGCGTCGAAGTCGAGCAAGATGCGCGCGGCGACGCCTTCGTTCTCGCGCACGAGCCCGAGCAAAATGTGCTCGGTGCCGATGTAGTTGTGGCCGAGGGAGAGCGCCTCGCGCAGCGCAAGCTCGAGCACCTTCTTCGCACGCGGCGTGAACGGGATCTGGCCGGTCGTGACCTCGTCGCCCTGACCGACGATCCGCGCCACCTGGGCGCGAACCTCCTCGACAGTGATGTCGAGCGACTCGAGCACGCGCGCGGCGAGGCCTTCCTCTTCGCGCAGCAGCCCGAGCAGGATGTGCTCCGTGCCGATGTAGTTGTGCTTCAAGGCACGCGCCTCGTCCTGGGCGAGTACCACCACCTGACGAGCCCGTTCGGTAAATCGTTCGAACAAGTCCTTCGACCCCTCCTTTCGCGACGGAACTCCGGAGGACAGCTCACCCATACCTCCGGGCCGAAGGTCTGCCCATGGTATCGGACGCGTACGTCGGTCCCGTGAGGGGCAGTTACGAGGGCTCGTCGACCGTCTTGAAGCCGGCGAAGACGGCCGCGAACGTCATCAGCACGATCTTTGCGTCAAGCCAGAGCGAGAAGTTCTCGATGTAGTAATTGTCCCACTCCACCCGGTCGGCCAGGGAAGTGTTGCCGCGGAGCCCGTTCGCCTGGGCCCACCCGGTGATGCCCGACTTGACGCGGTGGCGGTCGCCGTAGCGATAGATGTTGCGCTCGAACTCCCGCACGTAATGGACGCGCTCGGGCCGCGGGCCGACGATCGACATGTGTCCGAGCAGCACGTTGAAGAGCTGTGGGAGCTCGTCGATCGAGAGGCGACGCAGGAGCTTACCCACCGGCGAGCGCACATCTTGGATCGAAGCCTCGACCGCAACGTTCGAGTCCGACTCTGAGAGTTGCTGCTTGGCCCATTCGGCATCCGCCTCGCCGCGCTCCTCGGGTGCGCCGTGCATCGTCCGAAACTTGAGCATGTCGAACTCGACGCCGTCACGCCCGACGCGCCGCTGCCGGAAGAAGATCGGACGGCCGAGCGAGAGGAAGGTCGCGATCGCTCCCGCGGCTAGAAGCGGAGAGAGAAGCGCCACTAGCACGAGAGCGGCGATGCAGTCAATGCCGTACTTCACCGCGAACTGCCAGCCGTGTGGGTCGGCGGAATGCGCGGTCACGAGCGGAAGCCCGCCGATGTGCTCGACGCTCATCCGCGTCGTCATCCGCTCGTACAGGCGCGGCACCATCGCAACCCCGACGCCGAGCTCGTGACAGCGCCTGACGAGCCGCAGCAAAACGTCGTTCGGAGCGGTGGAGAACGTGATGATGACCTGCTCCACGTCGTGCTCGCGCACGACCGCGTCGAGATCCCAGCTCGCGCCGAGTAGGGGCAGGTGGACGTCGGAATTCGGCTGTGGCCGTGGCTCCTTGTCCAAGAATCCGATGGGTTTCAGGCCGAGCTGGGGCGAGTCGAGTAGGCGGCGAGCGGCGAGTCGACCGACCGTTCCCGCCCCGACGATCAGCGTCGGGCGCAAGCCCTCGCCTAAGCGCCGAGCCTGCGTTTGCGACCAGTAGAGGGCGGTGCGGCCCGCGACAACGTAGGCGCTGGCGAACGCCCAGAGCCGGACGATCTCGTCGGTCGGAGTCGGTCCGGCGTCCAGCACCGCGGCGAGCGCCAAGAGTGACATTGCCGCGACGCTCGTCGCAGCGACGACGCGGCGGAGAGCGTCAATCGTGTGCAGTCGGAACGAGGGCGCGTAGAGGCCGCGAAGCGCAAGCAGGGCAACCACGATGAGGCCAAAACCCCAGGTCCACGCCGCCGACCCCGACGGGATTCCCGCCGCCGTCCCGCCGAGAGCCGTCGCGATGGCGGCAAGGGCGAGCATGCCGGTATCGACTACGAGACAAGCCATGCTCCACGGAAGCCCCGCGCGCAGGCCCACGCGGAAGGGCGCACGGTCGAGGCCGCCTAGGGGCTCAAAGTGCGCCGGCCGCTCAGGTCGTCCGCGAGCGCGGAACCGCCCCCGAGCTCGTACGGATGGACAACGGCCCCGAGATGACCGCGAACGCCCTCCGCGGCCGCAGCTTCATCGAGCCCGGCTCACCCTGGCAGAACCCGTTCGTCGAGTCGTTCGGCTCCCGCGTCCGAGACGAGGTGCTCTCGGTCGAAGCGTTCGACTCCGTGCTCGAGGCGCAAACAGTCATCAATGACTGGAAGAACATCTACAACCAAGAGCGGCCGCACAGCAGCCTCGGCTGGAAGCCCCCAGCCGTCTACGCGGCTACCCTGAACCGACAACCCGGAAGGAACACAGCCCGACTCTCGTAAAGGCTGAACCGACAAGCGGGGGCCGGTCAGTGAGCCGCCGGCGGTCGGAACGACGTTCGACCAGGCGGGACGCCCTGCTCAGGATCAGCCGGATCGGCCCCTCGCCGCTCCCCGGCGACCGCCGGAGCTGCGCCTACACGGAAGCTGCCTCCTAAAGGCCCGATCGCTCGTTCACGGCCGCCCCTTCAACGCGGGGAACAGGATCACGTCGCGGATCGTGTCACGGCCGGCGAGCACCATTGTGAGCCGGTCGATGCCGAGCCCGAACCCGCCCGTCGGTGGCATCCCGTAGGCGAGCGCCTCCACGTAGTCCGGATCGCCCTCCTCTATGTCCTCTGCCCCGGCCTGTTTCTCCGCCAGCTGCAGGTCGAAGCGCGACGACTGCTCCTCGGCGTCGTTGATCTCGGAGTAGGCGTTGCCGAGCTCCATCCCGCCGACGAAGTACTCGAAGCGCTCCACCAGCGTGGGATCGTCGTCGGTTGTCCGTGCGAACGGTGAGAGCTCGATCGGATAGTCGTGGAGGATCGTCGGCTCGATCAGCGAGGGCTCGACGAAGAACGAGAGCGCATGATCGGTGAGCTGCGCCCAGGTCCGGTCCTGAGTCGTGTCCACGCCGCGGTCGTTCAGCGCGGCGCGCAACTCGTCGGCGTCGCGAAGCCAGAGCCCTTGCTCGGCGAGAGCGTCGGTCAGCCGCACGCGCTTCCACGGCGCCTTCAGGTCGACGGCGTGGCCCTTGAACGTCACCTCGGTCGTCCCGAGCGTCTCTCGCGCAACGTGCTCGACGAGCGCCTCCATCCGGGCCATCGTGTCCCGGTAGTCGGCGTAGGCCTCGTACCACTCGAGCATCGTGAACTCGGGCGCATGCTTGTAGGAGACGCCCTCGTTGCGGAAGTCCTTGCCGAGCTCGTAGACGCGCTCGAGTCCGCCGACGATCAGCCGCTTCAGGTACAGCTCGGTCGCGATGCGCAGGTAAAGGTCCGCACCAAGGTCATTGTGGTGGGTCACAAACGGGGTCGCGAAGGCGCCGCCGTAGCGCGGCTGCAGTACCGGTGTCTCGACCTCCACGAAGCCCTCGCCGTCGAGGTAGCGCCGGATGGAGCCGACGATCGCGCTTCGGAGCAGGAACTGCGCACGCGAGTCCTCGTTCATCAGCAGGTCGAGGTGGCGGCGCCGGTAGCGCGCCTCGACGTCCGTGACGCCGTGGAACGTGTCCGGCAGCGGCGAGCGGATCTTCGCGAGCAGACTCAGCTCGTCGACCGCGAGCGACGGCTCGCCGCGGCGCGACTTGGCGGGAGAGCCAACGACGCCGACAACGTCGCCGAGGTCGAGGTCGACCTCGCCCGTGCGGCTCTCGTCGCAGAGGAGCTGAATTCGTCCCGAGCGGTCAACGAGGTCGAGGAAGACGAGCTTACCGTGGCCCCGCCGGCCGAGCACGCGTCCAGCGAGCCGCCGCTTCTCGGCCGATTCAGCCCCGGCCTCGAGCGCCTCGCATTCCTCCCGGACCGCAGCGATCTCGTCCCGGTCGGGGAAGCGCTTCGGCAGCATCCGGCAGTCTAGTGCGACTTGGAGAGGACGCAGAACTCTCCTAGCGCCTCCCCGGCGTGCGGCTGAGTGTGCGGGGCCGGAGGGGATAGTGCGTTAGCACAGACCCGGAGAGCCGCGTGCGCTCAGACGCGCGAGGGCGGCGGAGCCGGGCTTCGCCCGGCGGGAGCCGCCCGGCCGGGGACGTGCTAGGCGGCTTTGATGTCGAGGATCTTGTACTTCAAAGATCCTCGTGGGGCGGTGACCTCCACGGTCTCGCCCTTCTTCTTGCCGATGATCGCCTTCCCGACTGGAGACTCGTTCGAGAGCTTCAGCTCAGCCGGATTGGCCTCGGCGGAGCCGACGATCACGTACTCGACCGTCTGCTTGGCGTCAACGTCCCGGAGCCGGACCTTCGCCCCCACCGAGACGACGCTCAGGTCCACGTCGCCCGAGTCGATCACGCGCGCGTTCAGCAGGCGCTCCTCGAGCTGCGCGATCTTGTGCTCGAGCATTGCCTGCTCGTTCTTGGCGTCGTCGTACTCGGCGTTCTCGGAGATGTCGCCGAAATCGCGCGCGACCCGAATCCGGTCCGCGACCTCGCGGCGCTTGTCGCTCGACAAGAACTCGATCTCGTGCTTGAGCTTCTCGTACCCCTCAGGCGTGAGGATGACTTCCTTCAAGGTGGCCTCCCTGGGCCAAGTCCGGCATTGCTAGAGACAGAAAAAGCCGGCGCGCATCCCCAGTGCCGCACCGACGCGGGCGGGAATGCTACCCGCGCCCCCGGACGAGGTCAATACCTCCGTCTACCATTCGCACCCATGCGCCCAGACCTCCGCCAACCTTGGACGGTTCGACACGTCGAGATCCCGACGCGCCTCGTTCTCGCGCCCATGGCCGGCGTCAGCGTCCAAGCGTTCCGGCGCCAGGGGCGCCGCTTCGGTGCCGGCCTCGTCTGTTCCGAGATGGTCAGCTGCGCAGGCATCGCGCACGGCAACGAGAAGACGCTCGGCTATTTGCGGGTCGCGTCCGACGAGCACCCGCTAGCGATCCAAATCTTCGGCTCCGAGCCTCGCGTGATGGGAGAGGCGGCCCGCATGGTCGAGTCGGTCGGCGCCGATCTCGTCGACATCAATTTCGGCTGCCCAGTGAGAAAGGTGACGAAGACCGGCGCGGGGGCAACACTGCTCGACGAGCCGCATCGCGCGTGCGCGATCGTCGAGGCGGTCGCGCAGGCCGTCGACCTGCCCGTCTCCGTCAAGATGCGTCGCGGGCTGCGCGATGGTGCGCGAACGTGCCTGGACGTGGGGCCACGCCTGGTCGAGGTAGGAGCGGCGACCCTGACGCTGCACCCGCGCTCGGCTCAGCAGATGTACACCGGAACCGCCGACCACGCCCTCACCGCGGAGCTCGTCTCTCTAGTCGACGTGCCGGTGATCGCCAGCGGCGACATCGTCTCGCGGGCCAGGGCGCAGGCCGTGCTCGCGGCGACGGGCGCGGCCGCGGTGATGGTCGGCCGCGGTGCCCAGGGGAACCCGTGGGTCCTGCGCGAGATCGTCGACGGCGACGGGCGCGACCCGACACGGGAGGAGGTGGTTGCGGAGCTCGTGGTCTTCGTGCGCGAGACGGTGCGTGAGCTCGGCGAGCGACGGGCCTCCGGCTTTCTCAAGAAATTCTACGGCTGGTACCTCGGCCGCGGGCGCTTCCCGAAGCAGTTCAAGCAGGAGCTCGTCGTGCTGGACTCGACAGCAGAGGTCGAGCGACGGCTGCTCGCTGCGGCTCCCGGCGCCATGCCGCTACTGGAGCAACTGGAAGACGAGCGTGGCGAAAGCGACGAGATGTTGCTCGACCTGCCGATCTCGATCTACGGCGGCGGCTAGACGGAAGCGGCGGCGCCTGCCCACGAGCCGAGCAGCGCGAGCGCCAGCACGGCGCGGAGAATGTCTGCAGCCGACCGCGAGGGTGAGCTACCGGTTACGAGCCCAGACGATGCGCAACCCATCGAGCGTCAGGAAGGGGTCGACGCGCTCGATGGTTGCGGCGTGCGGTGCGATCAGGTCGGCCAGACCGCCGGTCGCTACGGTCTGCGCCTCGACGCCCAGCTCGGCGCGGATCCGGCCAACGATCCCGTCCACCTGCCCTGCGAACCCGTAGACGAGGCCCGACTGGAGCCCGGCCACCGTGGTCTTCCCGATCACGGTGGGCGGGGCCGCGAAGTCGACCTTTACGAGCCGTGCTGCTCGGGCGAACAGCGCCTCCATCGAGATCTCGATCCCCGGTGCCAGCACGCCGCCCACGTACTCACCGGCACCGCCTTCTCCCGAAGCCGCAACGATGTCGAAGTTCGTGGAGGTGCCGAAGTCGACGACGATACACGGGGCGCCGTATCCCTCCGAGGCGGCCACGGCATTGACGATCCGGTCTGGCCCGACCTCGCGTGGATCGTCGTAGCGAATCGCGATGCCCGTCCGTGTTCCCGGGCCGACGACGAGGAGCGGCGCCTGCAGCCATCGCTCCGCGACCCGCTCCCACTCGCGTTGGAGTGCGGGTACGGTCGTGGAGAGACAGATCCCGTCGACCGCCTCGAGGTCGAGGAGAGCCGCGAGGGTGACACCGAGCTCGTCGCCTGTGCGGCCCGGGTCGGTCGCGAGCCGGAAGTTGTCGACGAGTTCCTCACCTCGGTACAACCCCAGCGCGGTCTGCGTGTTCCCGACGTCGACGGCCAGCAGCATGGCCGCGAGCGTACCGACTCAGTCGCTGTCAGCTACTAGGAGCTTCTCACACACACACGAGGCCGGCCAGAGGCCGCTAAAGGGTCTCGTCGTCGGTGGGGAGCGGCTCGCCGAGCCGCTCCGCGAGCGCCTCCGCGGTCAGCTTCGGCGTCTCGCCGTCACCGCGCAGCTCCTCGACCGTCACATCGCTCGACGTGTACACCTCGGCCCGCGGGATGATTCGGGTCGGCCGGTTCTTGTCCCACACCCAGACGTCCTCCATCTTGACGCGGAAGAACGGGTAGGCCGTGCCCTGCGTCACCTGCAGGTCGAGCTTGTTGCACAGGTACGTGGCTTCCTGCGTGAGGATGCAGTAGCGAAAGAGCCCGAAGACCGCCGCGTACTCCCGCTTCAGCTGGAGCTCGAGGTCGGCTTCGAACTCGTCGAGGTCGTCGAGGTGGGACATGCGCCGTCGATCAGTCTAGCTTCGAGAGGAGATCCCTCACACGCCCGAGTCCCGGTACTACGAGTCGCGGCGCGATCTCCACGAGCGGCTCGAGCACGAAGCGGCGCTCGTGTAGCCGCGGATGCGGCACCTTCAACCCGTACTCGTCGATCGACTCCTCGCCGTAGAGCAGGAGGTCGAGGTCGATTAGTCGCGGACCATAACGTGGGCCCTCACGCACCCGTCCGAGACGCCGCTCGATCTCCAGCAGCGACTCGAGCAGCTCACGTGCGCTCAGCACCGTTTCAACCTCCATCGCGGCGTTGAGAAATCGCGGCTGATTCTCGATTCCGACCGGCTCAGTGTCGCGAAAACGGGAGACGCGCTTCAGCCAAGTCGAGGAGGAATCGACGGCCTCGATCGCACGCCAGAGACTCGCTTCTCGATCTCCGAGATTCGAGCCCAGGCCGATGTAGGCCGTGGCCCTGCTCAAGGACGCTCGGCAACGACAGCCGCGAACTCGACCGGTGGCTCGAGGACAACCTCGGGCTTGCGGACGCGCACACGAACCCCAGCGACTGGAAAGCGTTCGGTGAGCGTGTCCGCCAGCGCCGTCGCAAACGCCTCGAGCAGCGTGTACGCGCGGGCATCCGAAACCTCTTGCACGCACTCGACGACGTCGCGATAGTCGACCGCGTCCTCGATCCGGTCGGTGACACCGGCCTGCCCTACCTCGAGCTCGACGTCCACCAGGAACCGTTGCCCCTGCTCCCGCTCGCAGTCGAGTGCGCCGTGATGACCGTACAGCTCGATCCCTTGAAGCTCGATTCTCATGCCGACACCGCGCCCGCGACGGTGAGCGCCTCGACATGCTCGCGGACGTCGTGGACGCGGAAGATCGAGGCGCCGCGCTCGAACGCGGCAACGGCCGCGCCCAGCGAAGCAGCGAGCGTGCCCGTTCGCGCACCGGGATCGAAGAGCCTGCCGAGCGAGCTCTTGCGCGAGAGACCGACGAGGACCGGCCGTCCCAGCGCGAGCAGGACGTCGAGGCGGCGCACAAGCTCGAGGTTCTGCTCGATCGTCTTCCCGAACCCGATCCCTGGGTCGATGCAGATGCGTTCCTCAGGAACGCCGGCGGCGATCGCGACGCCGAGCCGTTCCTCGAGGAACGCGGCGACCTCGCTCGCCACGTCGTCGTAGCACGGCGCGTGTTGCATCGTCCGGGGTTCGCCCTGCATGTGCATCAGGCAAAGGTAGGCGCCGGCGTCGGCGACGACGCCCGCCAGCTCTTCGTCGCCGCGCAGCGCCGTCACGTCGTTGACGAGCTCGACGCCCAGCTCGAGCGCGCGCCGCGCCACCTCCGCCTTCGCGGTGTCGATCGACAGCGGCAGGTCGTGCAGCACCTCGAGCACGGGTACCACTCGGCGGAGCTCCTCGTCCAAGTCTACGCCGAGCGAGCCGGGCCTGGTCGACTCGCCGCCCACGTCGACGATCGCGGCGCCCTCGGCGACCATCTGCCGCGCTGCGGCGGCCGCCGCCTCCGGCTGGAGGTGCATTCCACCGTCGGAGAAGCTGTCCGGCGTGACGTTGACGATCCCCATCACCGCCGGGCGCGGCCAACGTTCTTCGAGCGACGGACGTCTCACCCTGCATGGAGAGTAACGCCAGCCACCGGAGCCTTCGTCCCGCCCTGCTCGTCGGCGGTGTGCTCGTGGCGGTCGGCGTCGTCGCGGTGGCATCGGGGGGATCGACCTCTGCGGGCGAAGGCGCGGGCGGCGGCGGCTGGCACCCCGTCGGCGCGCTGCTCAGCCTCGCCTTCACCTTCTACCTCGTCCTCCTCGTCTGCGGCGCGCTCTTCGTCCTCTACCTGCTCCTGATCCTCAGAGGCCTCAGGGAGCAACCAAGCGGACGGATGACCCCGTTGAACATGCTCGCCTACCTCGTCATCGTGCTCGCCATCTTGGCCGTGCTTCGCCGCCCGATCGGGTTGGCCGAGAGCGAGGGCATCGAGGATGTGCTCCCACCGCAGCGGACCGGGACGCTGCCAGCAGTGACGACCGGCGAGGCTCGATCCGAGCCAGAGGGGTTCGTGTGGTTCCCCTCGCTGGTGTTCGGCGGCCTGCTCGTCATCGGCGTGCTGGTGGTCTCGTGGGCGAACGCTCGCAGGCGCCGAGCGCTGTCGCCCCGCGAGCGAACGCCGCTTGCTGAGGCACTGGCCGACACCATCGAAGCGACGCTCGACGACCTCCGCGCCGAGCAGGACCCCAGGCGCGCCGTGATCGCCGCGTATGCCCGGCTCGAGCGGGTGCTGGGCGCGCATGGGATCTCCCGCCGTCCGTCGGACGCACCGCTCGAGTACCTGCACCGTGTGCTGCATGACCTGCCCGTGGGTCCCGAGGCGGTTATGCGGCTCACGCAACTCTTCGCGTGGGCAAAGTTCTCTGCGCATGAGGTGGAAGAAGGGATGAAGGAGGAAGCGATCGCGGCGCTGCAGGCCCTGCAAGACGAGCTGCGTGCGGCGGAGGCGCTCGCGCAGCAGGAGCGCGCGAAGGCGCTCGACAGCCTGCGAGCGCGAGCAGCCGGATGACCCGTCGTCTGCTCGCCCTCGCCCAGCTGCCGATCTACCTGACGGTTGCGCTCGTCGCTGCGCTCGTGAGCTTCGCCGGGCTGCGGGACCTCGCCGTCCGGATCTACGTGATCGCGCTCGCAGGCCTCGCGCTCGCCGCGCTCGTCGCCCACGTCAGGCGGTCGAATCCGGTCGCCACGAGGTCGGCCTTCGACCGCGCCTTGCGCCGGAGGCGAGACCGGCCAGAGCGGCTGCCCGACCTGGAGCGCGTGGAGCGGGAGCTGATGCTCGCCCAACAGACTGCTGCGGACGTCCACTTCCGACTGCGCCCTCGCGTGCGCCGGATCACAAAGCAGCTGCTCGCCTCGCGCCGCGGCATCGACCTCGACGCAGATCCGGAAGGTGCGCGCCGGGCTCTCGGCGAGGAGCTCTGGGAGCTGGTCCGTGCGGACCGGCCGATCCCAGCGCGACGCGATGGACGGGGCATCGACCTCGCGGCCTCGGAGCGGATGGTCATCGCGCTGGAGGAGCTCTGATGGCGCTTCAGCTCGCGCAGGTTCAGGAGCTGTCGGAGCGCGTTCTCGACGAGGTCGAGCGCGCCGTCGTCGGGAAGCGGGGAGCGCTCGAGCTCGTCCTGATGGGTCTCCTCTCGGACGGCCATGTCCTCCTAGAGGACTATCCCGGCCTCGCGAAGACGTTGACGGCCCGGTCCTTCGCCCAGGTCACGAGCATCGGCTTCTCCCGCATCCAGTTCACCCCAGACCTGATGCCGTCCGACGTCACCGGCTCCTCGATCTGGAACCAGCGCGATGCGGATTTCGAGTTCCGGCCGGGCCCGATCTTCACCAACCTCCTGCTCGCGGACGAGATCAACCGCGCTCCGCCGAAGACCCAGGCGGCGCTGCTCGAGGCGATGCAGGAACGCCAGGTGACGATCGAGGGAACGACCCATCCGCTCGCGCAGCCGTTTCTCGTGCTCGCGACCCAGAACCCGATCGAGTACGAGGGGACATATCCGCTGCCCGAGGCGCAGCTCGACCGTTTCCTGCTCCGCGTCGGCTTCGGCTACCCGTCCGCGGACGACGAATGGGAGGTGCTCGCGCGGCGCCTCGAACGTCGGATCGACGACGTCGAGCTCGAGCCCGTGATCGACGGGCCGACGCTGATCGCTCTCCAGGACGCGGTCGAGCAGGTACACGTGGGGGACAGCGTCGGCCGCTACATCGTCGCGCTGGTCGCCGCGACGCGCACGAGCGGGTCGACCGCGGTCGGGTCCAGTCCACGCGGCAGTCTCTCGCTGCTCAAGCTCTCCCGCTGCAAGGCGGCGCTTTCCGGCCGCGACTTCGTCACGCCCGACGACGTCAAGGCCGTGGCGGTGCCTGCGTTGTCGCACCGGCTGATGCTGCGGCCGGAGCTGTGGGTACAGCGAATCTCGGCGGAGGACGTCGTCCGCGACGTGCTCGAGTCGGTGCCCACACCTGCAGCAGAAGCTCCCGCGACGGCCGAATGACGCGCTCCGCCTCGCCGCGCGTGCCGGCGTACGCATCGCTCGCGGCGATCGGCCTGCTCGGGGCGCTCGCCGCCCGGCGGCCCGAGCTCGCCGTGCTGGCCGCACCGTTCGCGCTCACCTTGGCCTTCGGACTGCGGCCCGAACGCACCTCGGGCGTGAGCGTGAACCTCTCCCTCACCCGGGCCCGCGCGCTGGAGGGAGACGAGATCGGGGCCGAGCTCCTCGTGACGTCGGTCGCCCCAGTCGAGCGGCTCGAGCTGCTGCTCGTCCTCCCCCGCGGGCTCGAGCTCGTCTCGGGCGAGAACCCGGTTGCGATCCGCCTCGGCTGGGACGACGAGCGGAGGGTCGAGCTCACGCTCCGCGCCGTGCGCTGGGGCAACTACGTTCTGGGCGACATCCGTCTCCGTGGGCGCGACCGGCTCGGCCTCAAGGTCTGGGAGCAGCAGTTCCGGCAGCCGAAGACTCTGCGGGTCTATCCGCTGCCGGAGACGCTCCGGCAGCTCCTACCGCCCGCCGCGACGCAGGCGAATACGGGCAACCAAGTCGCACGCCTGAAAGGAGAAGGCCTGGAGTTCGCCGACCTGCGCCCCTTTGCGCCCGGAGACCGAGTGCGGTCGATCAACTGGCGGGCGAGCGCCCGCCGCGCGGGGATGAGCGGCGAGCTCGTGGTCAACGAGCGGCATCCGGAACGGAATGCCGATGTGATCCTCTTTTTGGACACGTTCGCGGAAGCGCGCACGGGAACCGCCTCGAGCCTCGACCTCGCCGTGCGGGCGACGGCAACCCTCGCGACGCGCTACCTCGAGCGGCGCGATCGCGTCGGGCTCGTCTCCTTCGGTGGAATGCTCCGCTGGCTCGTGCCGGGAATGGGGCTCGCGCAGCGCTACCGCATCGTCGATGCGCTGCTCGAGACGGAGGTGGTGTTCAACTACGTCTGGAAGGACGTCTCGATCATCCCCGCCCGCACCCTGCCCCCTCAGGCCCTCGTGATCGCCGTGACGCCCTTGCTGGACGACCGTTCGGTCGCGGCGCTCCTCGACCTTCGCGCCCGCGGTCACGACCTGGTCGTGCTGGAGATCTCGCCCGTACCGTTCGCTGAGCCGGGCGAGAGCGAGCTCGAACGGCTCGCACACCGGCTCTGGCTGTTGCACCGCCAGGAGCTGCGGGCGCGCTACGAGTCGATCGGTGTTGCCGTCGCAACCTGGCGTGAGGATCTGCCGCTCGACGCGGTGCTGGAGGGGGTGAGGGCATACCGGCGTCACGCCAGGCTCGCGCGCGTGTGATCGTCGCGGTCGCTGCGCTGGGCCTCACCGTCGGAACCGGGGCCTGGCTGTCGCTGGCTACCGAGGAGGCGCTTCGCTCCGCGACCCTCCTACTCGTGCTGGCGGCCGGCATCGCGCTCGCGGCCGGGCTCGCCCTGCGGCGGCCGATCGGCATCCCCGCTGCGATCTTCCTCCTCGGCGCCGCCTACGCCCTGCGCCTGCTCGCCGAGGAGGACGCGCTCGACCAGCGGGCGCCGATTCTGGCCGCCGCCCTCTTCGCGACGGCCGAGCTCGCCTACTGGTCGCTCGAGCTCAGGGAGGGCGTCGCGGACGAGGCCGGTGCGCACCTGCGCCGGATCGGGCTGCTCGCCGGAATCTCGCTGGGTACCCTCGCGCTCGGCATCGGCCTGCTCGCTCTCGTGGCGGGCATCGGGACCGGCGGCGTGGGGGTCGAGGCGCTCGGAGCGGCGGCGGCGGTCGCAACCCTGGCGCTGCTCGCGCTTGCTTCCCGACGGGTCGAGCAGCCGTAGAAGGGCTGGCCGGCGCTACGCCCGCTCGGGCGGGGGTGGCTGCATGCCGAGCCCGGGCACCGGGCGAGGCTGCGGCTTCGGCTGGCGGCGCCGCTCCTCCTCCGTCTGCGGCGCAGGCTTCTCGGCAACGACCTCCTCCTCCTCCGGGAAGACGGACGCTTCGTCCTCGCCCGCCAGCAGCCGCTCGAACTGATCCTTGTCGATCGTCTCGCGCTCGATCAGGATGGCCGAGAACTTGTGCAGCTCCTCCAGGTGCTCGCGCAGCACGCGGTGTGCAGTCTGGTGCGCCTCCTCGATCACGCGGCGGATCTCGTCGTCGATCTCCCGGGCGATCTCGTCCGAGTAGTCGGGGTCGTTCCCCATCTCGCGGCCGAGGAAGGGTTGATCGTGGTTCCGGCCGAGCACCCGCGGCCCGAGCTTCTCGCTCATCCCGTAGCGCATGATCATCGCCTTCGAGGTCGCGGTCACCTTCTCGAGGTCGTTGGCGGCGCCGGTCGTGACCTCGTGGAAGACGAGTTCCTCCGCAGCCCGGCCGCCGAGCGTCATCGCGAGGTCGTCCATGAGGGTCGACTTCGTCGTCAGGTACTTGTCCTCCGTGGGCAGCGAGATCGTCAAGCCGAGCGCCTGCCCGCGCGACACGATCGTGATCTTGTGCACCGGGTTCGTGTTCTCGAGGTAATGGCCGACGAGCGCGTGCCCCATCTCGTGGTAGGCCGTGATCTTGCGCTCCTTCTCGCCGAGTAGCCGCGCCTTCTTCTCCGGACCCGCGAGGACGCGCATGATTCCTTCCTCAAGCTCGTCTTGGCCGATCACCTTCTTGCCGAAGCGCGCGGAGAGCAGCGCCGCCTCGTTGATCAGGTTTGCGAGGTCAGCTCCGGTGAAACCGGGCGTGCCGGCCGCAAGCGTGTCGAGATCGACCTCGTTGGCCAGCGGCTTGCCCTTCGAGTGCACCTCGAGAATCTTCCTGCGGCCGATCCGATCGGGCCGGTCGACGACGATCTGCCGGTCGAAGCGGCCGGGACGGAGCAGCGCCGGATCGAGAATGTCGGGCCGGTTCGTGGCGGCGATCAGGATGACGTTGTCCTTCGTCTCGAAGCCGTCCATCTCGACGAGCAACTGGTTCAGGGTCTGCTCACGCTCGTCATGGCCGCCTCCGAGCCCGGCGCCGCGATGGCGTCCGACGGCGTCGATCTCGTCCATGAAGATGATGCACGGGCTGGATTGCTTTGCCTGCTCGAACAGGTCACGTACCCGGGAAGCGCCGACGCCGACGAACATCTCGACGAAATCCGAGCCGGAGATCGAGAAGAACGGCACGCCCGCCTCGCCGGCGACAGCGCGGGCGAGCAGCGTCTTGCCGGTGCCGGGAGGCCCATAAAGCAGGACGCCCTTGGGGATCCGCGCCCCGAGCGCCTGGAACTTCTTCGGGTTCTCGAGGAACTCCTTGATCTCTTGCAGCTCCTCGACGGCCTCGTCCGCGCCGGCAACGTCCTTGAAGCCGATCTTGGGCGAGTCGGGCGTCATCCGCTTGGCGCGGCTCTTGCCGAAGCTCATCACCTTCGACCCACCGCCCTGCACCTGGTTCATGAGGAAGATCCAGAAACCGATCAGGAGCACGAACGGAAGCACCGAGATGAGCAGGGAACTCCACCAGGAGCCACCCTTACCCTTGGAGTCGAATGTGACGTTCTCCGCCTCGAGCAGCTCCTCGACCTCGAGGGCCGAGAGGTCGCTCGGGTAGTTGACCTTGAACTTGTCTCCCCCGACGAGCGTTCCGCTCAGCTGGTTTCGGTTCGGTGTGAAGACCGCGTCCTGCACGTTGCCGTCCGCGATGTGCTCCTTCAACTCGGAGTATTTGAGCTTCTGCTGCTGCTCTCCGCGCGGAATCAGCGTCTGGCTCGCCAGGTAGACGAGCAGCACGATGACGATGAGGGGAAAGAGGGCGCTGCGGAAGAATCGATTCACGGCGATCTTCGAGGAGGGTAGCAGCCTGCTCCTCTTAGCCGAGCTCTCCGGAACGGCGATTCCGCCTACCGATTCGGCCTAATGCGGCGGAATCAGGTCAGGGTGGAGCACCGCGACGTGCGGCAGGTTGCGGTAGCGCTCCGCGTAGTCGAGGCCGTAGCCGATCACGAACTCATTCGGGATTTCGAAGCCGACGTACCGCACCGGCACGTCCACCTCACGCCGCTCGGGCTTGGTCAGGAGGGCGCAGATCTCCACAGTCGCCGGCTTACGCGCGCTGAGCGTCCGCACGAGGTAGGAGAGCGTCAGACCCGAGTCGATGATGTCCTCGACCACGAGGACGTGCCGGCCCGAGATGTTCAGGTCGAGGTCCTTGAGGATCCGCACGACGCCGGAGGAGTCGGTGCCCGCGCCGTAGCTCGAGATCGCCATGAAGTCGATCTCGCAGGGAATCGTCAGCTCGCGCATCAGGTCGGCCATGAAGAACACCGCCCCCTTCAGCACGCCGACAAGCAGGAGGTCGCGACCGGCGTAGTCTCGAGAGATCTCCACACCAAGCTCGCGGATCCGCGCCTGGAGCGTCTCCTCGTCGATCAGGATCTCGCCGACGCCTTCCTCCAGGCTCACAACTTCTTCCACGTCACGACTCCTTCCCAGCCGGGGGCTTCCGCAACGCCGGGGATCGCGACGATCTCGTCATCCTGAACGACCATCGGCCACCCGTCTCGCTCGCTCCTCGCCACCTTCGCGTCCACGAGGAGATCCTGCACCTTCTTGCGCCTGCCCGCGAGCCGATCACCCGGACGACGCGCGCGGACCTCCAGGCCCTCACGCTGGGACTCGATCCTCCATGGTCCCCACGTGACCGCGCCCTCCAGCCGCAGCGACTCGTACTCGCGCACCGCGCGGACGCCGCGCCCGAGGTCGGCTGACTTCGTGCCATGCGTCGAAGCGAGCAGCTCGACCAGCGTCCGCTCGAGCGTGCGGGGCAGCCGTGGGCGCTGCTCGGCGAGTGCGAGCAGGTTCGCGCGGGCTCGCGGGTCGAGGCGTTCGAGCAACGGCAGGATCTCGGTGCGAATCATGCCACGCTTCGTGTCCAAGTTCGTCGAGTCGGTGCGGAACCTCAAGCCGTGCTGCCGGCAGTAGGCCTCGGTCTCCTCTCCCCAGACCCGCAGTAGAGGCCGAACGACACCGTCCTCCCGGGCTGGCTTAATTCCCTTTACGCCGCCGCTCGAGACGAGCCGATAGATCACCGTCTCCACCTGGTCGGAGGCGGTGTGCCCCGTGGCGCGGAGCCTGTCGGCGGCGAAGGAGTAGCGGAGCTCCCGCAGCTCTGCCTCGGTCGCTTGCGCCTCGGCCGTCCCTTGCCCCTCGACGATCTCGGCGCCCATCAGCTCGCGGCAGAATCGGGCGTCGTCGACGGACTCGGTCCCGCGCAGGCCGTGGTTCACGTGGAGTGCGGAGACCCGGTAGCCGAGCGTTCCGAGGGCGTGCCAGAGGCAGGTCGAGTCCGCCCCACCCGAGACAAGACACATGACCTCCCCACCCGGTGCGATTAGGTCGTACTCGCGAATGAAGCTCTCGACGCGCTGCAGCATCGCCTCCATTGTGGCCTAGAACGCGGGTGCAGCTGCCCATGTCTCCAGCACGTCGACCGCCCGCGCGAGCTGGTCGCGCGTCAAGGGGTGGGGCACCGCGTACTCGACCAGGCCGACCTTCGCGCGGGGGGACAGTCCCTCGGACGCGTCCAAGACGTACCGGACCGGCAGCGAATGAGAAACGAGCAGGATCGTTTTTTGGGGCCGCTCGAGCAGTCTCCGGAATCCCGCCGCGAAGCGAGCAGCAAGCTGCCCTCGGTGCTCGCCGCCCGTGGGAGCTTCGAGCG
>Ga0136621_1000385_pt1 | contig 17183 bp, 19 predicted proteins | sample AntDryUQ445A2306_FD_104673 | JGI IMG/M metagenome (GOLD analysis project Ga0136621, IMG submission 104673) | Polar desert sand microbial communities from Dry Valleys, Antarctica - metaG UQ445A (23.06) | ecosystem: Environmental > Terrestrial > Soil > Desert | place: Antarctica: Dry Valley...
GTCAAGTACCTGCTCGCGTCGTCCGGCCTCGCGTTCATGTTCGTCCGGCGCGACCTGCACGAGCGGCTGCTGCCCACCCAGACGGGGTGGTTCGCTGACGAGGACATCTTCCGGATGGACATCTCCGACTACTCGCCCGCCGCGGACGCGCGCCGCTTCGACGCGGGAACACCCCCCGTGCCGAACATCTACGCGGGCCTTGCCGGGATGGGGATCGTCGAGGAGGTGGGCGTCCCGGCGATCGAGGCGCATGTAAAAAGCCTCGCCGACCGGCTGCTCGAAGGGCTGGACGAGCTCGGGGCGACCGTCGCCACGCCGCGCGCCGATGGGGACTACGGCCCGCTCGTGTGCGTCGCCTCGACGGACCCGCACGCGTTGGTCGAGGAGTTGCAACGCGAGAAGATCGTCACGTCGGAGCGCGACGCGAACCTCCGCATCTCGCTCCACCTCTACAACGTGGAGGACGACATCGACCGCATCCTCGAGGCGCTGGCTGCGCATCGGGAGTTGCTGGCCTAGGGCTTGCGCGCCCGCACGATCGCGCCGTGCATCCCGTCTGCGACCCGGTGGGTGAACTCCAACTCGACGCCGACGAGCCCGACGCTCGAGAGGCCGTCGCGGTACTCCCGTTCGGACAGCGCCCCGGCGATGCAACCGACATGGCTTCCTCGCTCGGCGCGCTCTTCGGGAGAGAGGTGATTCTCTGCCACGATGTCCGTGATCCCGACCCTGCCTCCCGGTCGCAGCACCCGCTCGATCTCGCCGTAGACCGCGCGCTTGTCGGTGGAGAGGTTCACGACGCAGTTCGAGATCACCACGTCGACGCTCTCGGCAGGGAGCGGAATCGCCTCGATCAGGCCCTTGAGGAAGTGGACATTCGTCGCGCGCGCTTCGGCGGCATTTCGCCGTGCCAGCGCAAGCATCTCGTCCGTCATGTCCAGGCCGTAGACGGTTCCCGTGGGGCCGACGCGGCGCGCGGAGAGCAGGACGTCGATACCGCCCCGGACCCGAGGTCGAGCACCGTCTCTCCCTTGCGAAGCTCAGTGACGGCAAGCGGGTTCCCACACCCGAGGCTAGCGGTGACGGCCTCCTCGGGTAGCGCTGAGCGTTGCTCTGCGTCGTAGAGGCCCCTGCCGAAGAGAGTCGTCGCCTCGTCGCCGCAGCAACCGATGCTGTCGCAGTCGCACCCGCAGCCATGACCTTCCGCCAGCCCGAGTGCCGCTTCTGCGTAGCGTTCCCGTACTTCCTCGCGCAAGTCAGTGCTCAAACCGTTACCCCTTTCAGATCGAGGACGCCCGCCGCGCGCTCGAGGCCGTCGCGGTCGATGGTGTAGAACGCCCAGACGCCTCGCTGCTCCCGCAGCAGGAGACCCGCCAGGACGAGCTTCTTCAGATGATGGCTCACCGTTGGCTGCGACAGGCCGAGAGCCGGCGTCAGCTCGCACACGCAGACCGAGTTCGGATTGCGTGCGAGGAGGTTGACGATCCGGACGCGGGCCGGATCGCCAAGCGCCTTGAAGAGCGCGGCGGTCGCCTCGGCGTCCTCGTTCGTCATGGCGTCGTCGTCGAGAGGGCGGCAGCAGTCGGCCGGAACGAGCAATGAAAACTTATCGACGTTCATCGATGTATAACAGTATTCGAGAATCGATGTTTGTCAATCTCTGGTCGGCTGCGCGATACTCGCTCCCATGGACGACCGGAACGCCGCACTAGAGCTGGAGAACGTGATCAAGCGCTACAACGACGCCTGGAACGCGCACGACCTGCCGGCGATCGTCGCGCTGCACGCGCCGGGCATGGTGTTCGAGAACCACACGGCCGGCGAGCGGGTCGAGGGTGACGCCGTCCAAGGGCACGTCGCTGGCATCTTCGAGAACTGGCCCGATCTGACGTTCCGCGGACGGCGTCTGTACGTGCGGGACGGGCTCGTCGTCAACGAGTGGACTGCAAGCGCGACCGACAAGGAAGGACGCCGCCTGGAGTGGGACGGCATCGATGTCTTCCCGTTCGAGGACGGCTTGATCACACGGAAAGACGTGTACTCGTCCTCGCACCGGCCGCGGCTGCTGGATGCCTAGCCGTCGAAGGTGAGTTGGCGGTAAGGCGAGAGCCCGGATACGCCGACACCTACGAGCCGCAGCGCACCGGGCCGGTCGCGAAGGCCACGATCGAGGAGGCCGCACGCAACATCTCCGATGACGTCGGCCTCGTCGACTCCCGCTGGCAGTGTCGTCGAGCGCGTTCGAATGGAGAAGTCTCCGTAGCGAAGCTTCGCGGTGACGGTGCGACCCGAGAGGCCGGAATCGCGTAATCGCTGGGCCACGAGCACAGCCAGACGTCGCACCTCTGCGTGGAGGTGTGCGCGCTCGGAGATGTCGCGTGCGAAGGTGTCCTCCGCGGACACGGAGATGGTCTCTCCGGCGAGCTCGAGGTCACGTGGATCGATCCCGCGAGCGCGATCGCGAAGGAGTGGGCCGACCGAGCCAGGAAGCAGCATCTTGAGCTCGGTGTCGGCAAGCGCAGCGAGGCCGCCGATCGTCTCGATCCCCGCTCGTCGCAGCCGTTCCTCGGCGCGGGGGCCGACACCGGGGAGCAAGCGCACATTGAGCGGCGCCAGAAACCGCGCCTCGTGTCCGGGCGGCACGACGGTGATGCCGCCGGGCTTCCGACGGTCCGATGCAATCTTGCAGACCACCTTCGAGGTCGACACCCCGAGTGAGCAGGTGAGGCTGGTCGTCGCGCGAACCGAGGTCCGTACAGCCGACGCCACGGCCCGCGCGCCTGCGAAGTCCCGGGCGACCGCTGCGAGATCGAGGTAGCCCTCGTCGATCCCGGTGCGCTCGATGCGGGGAACGACCTCCGCGATCGTCTGCCATACCGCCCGCGAGTACTGCTTGTAGAGGCTGTGCCGCGGTCGCACGAAGACAGCGTGCGGGCAGCGGCGCAGGGCCTCGGCGGAGCTCATCGCGGAATGGATCCCGAACGCCCTGGCGACGTAGTTCGCTGTCGCAACAACCCCCCGTCCGTGGGGGTCGCCCCCTACAACGAGCGGCTTCTCTCGCAGCGCCGGATCCTCGAGCTCCTCGACCGCCGCGAAAAAGGCGTCGAGGTCGAGGTGAGCGAGGATGGGTGGCGCCATCTGGGCAAGGCTAGACCGAAGCACGCCGAGCGAACGCCCCACCTTCCGCCAGGTCCGAAAGGGACGCCAAGTTACAAGTTGTAACTTGGCTTTCGTCCGACTGGCTCTATCGTTCGGGCTGTGGTCGACGCACCTGCGCTGCCGCCCCCTGCGATCGAGCAACCCGCGTCGCACCAAGTGTCGTACGGGGTCGTCACCGGCCGAGCGGCGCGCGGGACACGGTTCGTCGTCGTCTTGGCGAATGGGCGCGTTCTTGCTTCCAGGCCGCTGCGCGGCCGGCGATTCTCGCTCAAGGTCGTGCTTCCGCTCGGTGATCTCAGCCTGCGGGTGATGACGATTGCGGGAAACGGTCGGCGCTCCTCTCGCACCGTCCAAGAGGTGTATGGCCTTCCCGCCGCGGCGCGCCCGCGCCTCGTTCGATCGAGGCAGGACCCCGGGTTGGCCCGCCGGTTGCGCGCTTCGGTGAGGCAATACGACGGCACGGCGGGCTTTTACGTCCAGAGCCTGACGAGCGGAGCGGGCGCCGCCTGGAACGCGAAGGCGCACTTTCCCGCCGCCTCGACGCTGAAACTCGCTATCGCGACGGCCGTGCTGGCGCGTCACTCCGGGATTCCACCTCCCCGATCGCATGTCGGCGGCCTCCTGCGCCAGATGATCACCGTGTCCGACGATGCGGCTGCGAACGCCCTCGAGGTCTGGCTGGCGGGATCCACGTATGCGGGCTCGCGGCAGGTCAACGCGCTCATGCGCTCGCTCGGACTGGTCGACTCGATGATGTACGGCGGCTACGAGGTGCGCTCGCTCTCGGGCCCGATCCCGGTCGGCGTTGACGAGCCGCCCGCGTTCGGCGTCGGCAAGTACACGACTGCGTGGGACATGGCTTCGTTATGGCGGGCGCTCTGGCTTGCTTCGGGGGGTCGCGGACCGCTGCGGCAGGCGCAGCCGGGGCTCTCTCCCGCAGAGGCGCGTCACCTGCTCTGGCTCACCGCGCACGTATCGGACACGCCCAAGCTCGACCGCGCGGTCGCAACTCGCCGGGGTGTCGACGTCCTGCACAAGGCCGGCTGGATCTCCCACGCGCGCCATGACACAGGGCTCGTGTTCTGGCGCGGCGGGGTCTTCGTCGCCGGGGTGATGACGTACCGCTCGTGGGGAATCGGACTCTCGTCGGATGTGCTCGCAGGACGGGTAGCGGCACTCTCACTCGGGCACTTCCGACGCTGAGGACGCCGAGTGGCCGCTAGCTTAGTCGCTACACTTTTCGAAGCAAGTTCACGATACGTACGAAGGAGACATTGGTGAGCGAGAACCAGACCGAGGATCAGATTCGCTTGTTGCTCGTCCCTCTGGAAGACATCGTCGTCTTCCCGAACATGAACGTCACCCTCACCGTCGATGTCGGAGACGAGGATCGCGTGCTGCTCGTCCCCAAGCACGACGACGAGTACGCGAAGGTGGGGACGGTCGCCGAGGTGACCGATCGGATCCGTCTCCCCGGCGGCGGTCGCGCGGTCGCGCTCCAGGGCCTGCATCGCGCTACAGCGGGTGCGGCGGGCTCCGACAGTCAAGGTCGCCTGTTCGTCGACGTCGAGGAACGGCCGGATCAGGAGAGCGCGGACGGGAGAATCCGTGAGGTGGAGCGGGAGTACCGCGCGGTGGTCGAGGAGATCCTCGAGCTGCGCGGAGACGACGGCCGGATCGCCGCTTTTGTCCGCTCGATCTCGGAGCCCGGCGCGCTCGCGGACACCACCGGCTACTCCCCGGAGATCACCTTCGAGCAGAAGGTGCAGCTCCTCGAGACTGTCGACGTGCGCGCCCGCCTCGAGCTCGCCCTCGAGCTGCAGCGGGAGCGGCTCGCATTGATGCAGATCCGGCGTCGTATCCAGGAGGACGTCGAGTCCGGTGTCGACAAGCAGCAGCGGGAGTACATCCTGCGCCGGCAGCTCGACTCCATCCGCAAGGAGCTTGGCGAGGACGAGGGTTCCGTCGTCGAGGAGTACCGGACGAAGATCGCGGAAGCGGAGATGCCCGAGAACGTGCTCGAGCAGGCGGAGCGCGAGCTCTCGCGGCTCGAGCGCATGGGCGACCAGTCGCCCGAGGCGTCGATGATCCGCAACTACCTCGACTGGCTGCTCGCGGTGCCGTGGAGCAAGCGCTCCGAGGAGCGTCTCGATCCGCAGTTCACGCGCGAGGTGCTCGATGCGGATCATGCTGGTCTCGACGACGTCAAGGAGCGAATCGTCGAGTACATCGCGGTGGCGAAGCTGCGCAAGGAGCGCGGCGTCGCGATCGACCGGCGCTCGGGCGCGATCCTGACGCTCATCGGCCCTCCCGGCACGGGCAAGACGTCGATCGGCGAGTCGATCGCCCGGGCTACCGGTCGCGAGTTCGTGCGCATGTCGCTCGGCGGCATCCGTGACGAAGCCGAGATCCGGGGCCACCGGCGCACGTACATCGGCGCGCTTCCGGGACGACTAGTGCGGGCGCTTCGCGATGCCGGGACGATGAACCCCGTGATCATGCTCGACGAGGTCGACAAGGTCGGCGCAGACTGGCGCGGCGACCCCTCCTCGGCCCTGCTCGAGGTGCTCGATCCGGCGCAGAACCACGCGTTTCGCGACCACTATCTCGACGTCGAGCTCGATCTCTCGGAGGTCTTGTTCATCGCGACCGGGAACATGGTCGAGACGATTCCGGGGCCTCTCCTCGACCGGATGGAGGTGATCCGGTTCGACGGCTACACGACCGACGAGAAGGTCGCCATCGCCCGCGACTACCTGTGGCCCAGGCAGCGGGAGCGGAACGGCCTGCGCGAGGACGAGGTCTCGATCCCGGAAGAGGCGCTCGCGCTCATCGTCAGCGAGTACACGCGGGAAGCGGGCGTGCGCCAGCTCGAGCGTGAGCTCGGGACGGTTCTTCGCAAGACCGCGACCACGATCGCATCCGAGACGGTGGAGCCGCCGGTCGAGATCGGCGCGGAGGCTGTTCGCGAGGCGTTGGGCCGGCAGAAGTTCTACCGCGAGGTGGCCGAGCGAACGGCCGTGCCGGGGGTCGCAACGGGGCTGGCGGCGACGGCAACGGGCGGAGACGTCCTCTTCATCGAGGCCACGTCCCACAAGGATGGCGACAAGCTCCTCCTGACGGGCCAGCTCGGCGAGGTGATGAAGGAATCGGCGCAGATCGCGATCTCGACGGTTCGTGCTCTCGCCACCCAGCTCGGCATCGACGAGGACGCGTTCGAGAAGCGGGCATTCCACGTGCATGTGCCCGCCGGCGCCATCCCGAAGGACGGTCCGAGCGCAGGCATCACGATGGCCACGGCGATCGCGTCACTCCTCACCGGGCGCCCCGTGAAGCACACCGTCGGGATGACCGGCGAGATCACCCTCCAGGGTCGTGTCCTGCCGATCGGCGGGCTGAAGCAGAAGGTGCTCGCCGCGCACGCGGCCGGTCTCACTGACATCGTCATCCCCGAGCGGAACCGAGGCGATCTCGAGGAGATCCCCGAGAACGTCAAGGAGGACGTCACGTTCCATCCCGTGATGTCGATCGGCGAAGTGCTCTCGCTCGCGCTGGAGGAAGCGCCGGTCGAGTCGAATGTGGCGCTGTAAGACCCAAAGTCCCGTTCCCGAGGAGGTCCGTCGCGTGGCGGACCTCCTCGAGCGGCGCTACGCGGTCTCGATCCTGTACGCCTCGCACCAGGGTTGCACGCGTTTCGGGGAGTTCCGGCAGGCGCTCGGAGAGATCCCGCCCGGAACCCTGGCACAACGGCTCGTGGAGCTCGAGCGTGGAGGTGTGCTTCGACGCGAGGTGACGGACGCCCGGCCGCCCCGAGTGGAGTACGTGCTCACGACCGACGGAGTACGGCTCCGCGCGTTGATCGAGGCGCTCACCGACTGGGCACGCGCCTAGCCTCGCTCGGCGGGGTCTTCGAGGGTCGCGACCGACCCGGTCAGGAGCGCGAGGATGGCCGCGTCGTCGAGCGGTCGGCTGAAGTAGAAACCCTGGCCGAAGCCACCGCCGAGACGCGCGAGCGCATCTCGTTGCTCGGGCCGCTCTATTCCTTCGGCGATCGTGCTGAACCCGAGCGCGTCGGCGAGGGAGACGATCGCCTTGATGAGCTCGTATGCAGCGTCTGATCCGTCGAGTTCTCCAACGAAGAACCGGTCGATCTTGAGCACATCGATCGGCAGGCGCCGCAAGCGCCCGAGCGACGAGTCACCCGACCCGAAGTCGTCGAGGGCGATTCGGACGGAGAGCCCTGAGCCTTCTGAGCGTTTCCACGTTCGCCTCAGCGTCTCCCGGCAGGCAACGCTCCGTGATCTCGAGAACGAGAGTGGACGGCTCGAGCCCGGCATCCTGCAGCGCGCTCTTGACCAGTTGCGCGATGTTCGGCTGACTCAGCTCACGCGGCGAGAGGTTGACGTGGAGCCGGATCTCGGACATCGTCGGGAGCTTCTGACGCCACAGAGCGATCTGATGACACGCACGCTGGAGCGCCCACGCGCCGATGGGGACGATCAGCCCGGTCTGTTCGGCGAGCGGGAGAAAGTCGGAGGGGAGAAGGAGTCCGCGCGTCGGATGCTGCCAGCGTACGAGCGCCTCATTCCCACAGGTCGCTCGGTTCTCAGGTCGACGATGGGTTGGTAGTTGAGGGTGAACTTCTGTTGCCTCACCGCGCGGCGCAGCTCCGCCTCCAGCTCGAGACGTTCGACCGCGTGGATGTGCATCGTCGGCTCGAAGAACTCGAAGAGTCCGTTCCCGCGCGACTTGCTCGCGTACATGGCGAGGTCGGCGTTGCGAAGAAGATCCGCGGCCGTGTCGGATCCCTGGCTGATGCAGATGCCGATGCTCGCGCGAACGACGATGTCGTGCCCCTGGAGCGTAGAGGGACGCCCGAGCTCTTCCACGATCCGATCGGCGACACGCGCCGCGTCGGTCTCGTCGGAGTCCTCCATCAGAACCACGAATTCGTCTCCCCCCGTGGCGAGCCACTGTGTCTTCTGCCCGCAGGCACATTCTGACGCGCTCGGCCACGAGGATCAGGAGCTCGTCGCCGGCCGCGTGCCCGAGCGCGTCGTTGATCGATTTGAAGTCGTCGAGGTCCACGTACATGACCGCAAGGGGCCTCCCCTTGCGTCTCACCGCACGAAGCCCGTGCTCGAGGCGGTCCAGAACACCTTGCGGGTCAGGCGGGGCAACAGCTGGGTGAGCCCTCGTCTTCGCCGCATATGCTGTCTGTCGGCAGAGGACGGGGTTGAACCTGTGGACCCCGTTTCGGTAATACTTCACAAAGTGAAGCAACCCTCTCCGCGGCGCGCCGATCCCTTTCGCGACCTCGATGTGATCGACTCGCGCGCGCCGCGCTTCAACCAGGCCGTGGTCGGCGTCGTGTCCGTCCTCGCGGTCGTGTCCGGCTGGTGGTGGCTCCTCGCGATTCTGGCTGCCCAGCTCGTCGTCGGGCTCGTGTTCGGGCGGCGATATTGCCTGGCCTGCCTCGCCTACTTCGAGCTCGTTCAACCCGTCTTCGGCGAAGGACCGCTCGAGGACTCGCGGCCGACACGGTTCGCGAACATGATCGGGGCGACCGTCCTGACCGCAGCGTCGCTCTCATATCTGCTTGGCGCCGCCGCCCTCGGGCTCGTTTTGGGCGGACTCGTCGCGGCTCTCGCTCTGCTGGCGACGGCGACCGGTTTCTGTGCTGGCTGTGAGGCGTACAAGCTCGGCCATGTCCTGACAGGGAGGCGCTTCGTCGCGTGTCCGCTGCCTCCGCGGGCGAGGTCGGCTCCGGATCGCACGTAGAGCTCGCGTACCGCGCCATACTTCTGAGCTGCGCTGGGGCCAGAATCCCGAAGCCCGCACCCAGCCGTTCATTCGGGCCAGAAGTTCTCCTGATACTCGGCGTCCTCGGCGGAACCGCCCTCGACTCGCTTCGACACGATGATCAGCTCGGCGTCAGCGGGCTCCTCGTTCCAGACCGAGCGCCAGGTCTCGGCCGCCACCCGGATGACCGTGCCTTGCTCGAGATCCAGGATCTCGTCACCGAGCTTGAACTGGAGCTTGCCCGAGGCGACGAAGTAGATCTCCTCTTGCGTTTTGTGCCGGTGGCCGTACGAGCCCTTCCCACCCGTGTGCTGCGGCATCCGCCGGAAGGTGAATGCGACCTGCTCGGTGTCGAGCGCGCTCGCCATCATCCTCATCTCGCCCGGATAGTCGCCGAGCACGTCGTCGACCTCCTCCAGGCGCTTGATCGTGTAGTCGGCCATCGCCACCTCCTCTCGAGATCAGAACATCGTGTTGTCGTTCGCAGGTTTATCGGGGACGACCTGCAGGACGTCCCAATGCTCCACGATCTTGCCGCTGTCGTCGAAGCGGAAGATGTCGATGCCCGCGTACTCAAATTCGCCTGGCCAGGTCTGATGGCAATGGAGAACGACGAAGTCACCCTCTGCCAGCGCCCGCTTGAACTCGACGTGCTTGCCGGGGTACTCGTGCGCCATCCGCTCGAAGTACTCGACGAACGCCTCTCTTCCGTCCGCGACGTCAGGGTTGTGCTGGATGTAGGTGTCGCCCACGTAAAGGTCGATCGCCTCGGCAGGACGGGATTGATTGAACATGAGGTCGTAGAACGCCTTGGCGGCCTCCTTGTTTCGCTCCAGCCGGTCGTCCACTCGAGCCGCCCGCTACCGGAGAGGCTGAGCGATGGCGTTTGCGGGCATCCGCTTCGAGTCTGTCGCCTCCCCGATGCGAAAGTGGCCGTCGCCGGGCCAGGGCGCGAGCAGGAGCACGATTCGGGCCGGTGCGAGTGCGCGGACACTACGGGTCTCGCCGGGCTCGAACGTGATGAGCGTCCCGGCGTCGCACTCGACGGAGTCACCGTCGACGGTAACCTCGAGCCGTCCCGAGACGACCTCGACGATCGCCCGCTCGTGGACCCGGTGGTCTCCCATCTCCTCGTCCTGTTGTAGATCGACGAGGACGGCGCGGCACTCCGGGCGCGAGAAGAGCACCCGAGGCTCGCGTTTTCCACTCACGTCGATCGATGGAAGGTGCCAGCGCTCCACGACGCTTCACGCTAGCACTCGCCGAATGACCGGATCGAAATCGGGCCGACACCTACGCCGACGATCCGTGTGTCGTCGAGTCCCGGGCCGAGCTGCACACCGGCGACCTGGGCGCTGCTCGCGCTCGTGAGCTCGATGTCGGCGAGGGAGCCTGCAGAGAGACAGAGGCGGACCGTCTCTGTCCTCTGCTCAGCCGCCGCCAGCGCGCCGTCGCTAGTCCGACCCGCCGCGGAGAGTTGGTAGCCCGCGGGCGCGCTGTCCGGCGCACGCAGGGTAATCCGGAGGCGGACAAGCTGGGAGCGGCTCCCTGATCGAGCGTACGCTCGGATGGTCGCCGGGCGTCCAGGTGTCGTCCAACCGTCCGTTTGTAGACCACGGCTCATCCAGAGCGCGCGGTACGGGCGCTCCACTCGTCGTACGGCGAAGCCGAGGTTCGCGGCCTGCTCGCGGCCGGCGAGCAAGAACCGCGAGTCGCCCGGAGCGGCGACGACGTACGGCGGGGCGTCGTCGGTGTCCTCGGCCTCACCGCTCGACCAGTCGAGCTCGAGTCTGCGATGAGGGAACGACGTGTACCGGAAGTTCTCGTCCATCGCGACATACGCATGAGTTACGCGCCGGTTCCAGAGCTCCACGTCCCACCAGCGGATCGCGGTCGTGTCCCACGCGGTCGAGACCGGGAATGCGAGCAGCGCAGCTTGTTCTCCCTCCGGCACCACGGTGTCGACCCAGTCGAGGACGAGGCCGGGCGCCCCCGCGAGGGGGCGACCGCTCAGGCCCGTGCCCTGGACCACCCGGTTTACCTCGCTTCGCAGCGTCAGGACCGAGAAGGCGAGCACCGCGACGAGCGCGAGAATTGCGAACGGGATCCGGGGCGACAGCAGTAGCGCGAGAACGAGCACGACACCGGTGAAGAGCCCGAGCAGCGCGACGAAGGTTCCGGTGCCGAGCGCACCCGACTGCTCGATCAGCATCTCGTTCAGCACGCTCGCGGGCGAGTCGACCCACACTCCCGGGTAGACGGTGAACGGAAGCTGCGCAGCGGTCACCGCGAAGAGAATCGCAACAGCTGCGGCTCCGGCGGCGACACGCCACCGGCGTGCGCTCTGCAGAGCTGCCGCGGATCCGACCACGAGCAGCGGGACGACGTAGAAGAGATAGCGGTCGCGGACGACCGAGTCGCCGAAGCGGACGCTGAACGACGCAGCCTCGAACGTGAGAAGCGTGACGGTGACGAGCGAGAGGGTGGCGAGGGCGTGTTCGGACCGGCCGCGCGAGCGAACCGCGGTCGAGACCATCCAGCCACCTCCGAGGATCAGCGGCACGAGTCCGCAGCCGATGGCGACCGCGTCCAAGTGCCGCGCTGCTGCGGCCCACACGTCGGAGGGCAGGAGGGAGCCCTCGACGGTGACCGCATAGACGCCGAGCAGGCGCCCGAACGAGCCGACGGCCGCGAGGACTGCCACTAGTGCGATCCCCACCATGTAGAGCGCCGCGAGAGTGCGGTGCGCGCGCACGGACTGCCGCATTCCTTCGCGCAGGTTTCGCCGCCTCCCGAGCTCGTGCCCGAGAATCGCCAGCGGCAAGACGAGCACCAGCACGGCGAACTGCGTCCTAGCGAGGATCGCGAAGCCGAGCGCGCCAACGGCGAGGAGGTCGCGTCGAGGGCTCGGCGTGGCGACGGTTAGCTGGAGACCGAGAACTGCCCACACGAATGCCGGGTAGGCCGCGGACTCGGTCATCAAAAAGCCGGTGAGCGCCATCCACGGGAGCACGATCGAGAGGCCGGAGGCTGCGAATGCCCATGCCCGCGGGAGAACCTGGCGGCCGAGCAGATACACAGGGAAGACGGCGCTCGACATCAGGAAGGCGTTCAGGACGTGAGCCGCACGGAAGGCATCCGGCGGCGTGAGCGCTCCGTAGAGCGGCGCCAGGAGCAGCGGGTAGAGCTGGTTGTAGACGGCGATCGACGTTCCGTGCACCTCGGGAAACGGCGAGCCCGACGTGGCGATCGCGGTCGCGAGCTTGGCGTACAGAAGCTCGTCGGTCATCACCGACCAGTCCTGGATTCGGCCCGAGTACCAGATCGCGAGCACTGCTCCGACTCCGAACCAGAGCAAGACGAGCGCCGCCGTGACGACGACGGATGGGTGCGACCGAGTCCAGGCGGACAGGTGCGCGTACACGCGCTGGACCGTAATGGAGTCCGCTACAGATCGAGCACGAAGTCGAAGCGGGCGACCCGTCTACCGTCCACGACTCGCCAACCGGAGACGAGACACTCGCGGGTGAAGATGCTGTCGGCTCCGTTCCCGGAGACGCCGGGGAAGAAGAGCTGGGTTGTCAGGACGGATCGCTTCCGAGCCTGCACCTTTACGTGGATGTGCTTCGTGCGCCCTGGATAGAGGCCGGGGACGACCGTCGTCAATGCGTAGCCGCCCCGAGCGTCAGTGAACTGATGACCTCTGAAGCGGTAGCCACTGTTGTCGTACACGCCGCGCGCATCGCACTGCCAGAAGTCGATCAGCGCCTTGGGCACCGGCTTGCCCGTAGTCGTGAGCACGCGACCGGTCAAGGCAAGGCGCGTTCCCAACGCGCCGGCGGCCACGATCGACCGGCGGCGCGGCGAGCTGGCCGTGAAGTACGGACCCTCCGTCAGCTCCGGCGTCGGGTCGTCGGCGTCGAGGATCATCGGGGTCGCCGCGAGCAGTGGACCAGCTTCCGCGTTGCGGACGAGCACGTCGGCGCCAGCGAAGAGGGCCGCAACGGGAGGCAGCGCGAGCCCCAGTTCGAGGAGGCGCCTCCGGGTCATCTCGTGCTCGCTCATGTTCTATCTCCCTTGTCTCGCTCGCTCGAGAGGCAATGGTCGCATGCGTTTCTATGAATTGGCTGATAGAGATTGAACCCAATGCCGGCGCTTCCGCAACTACCCGATGTCGTCTTCCGGCCCTTCCAGGGCAGATCCGACTACGGAAACTTCGCCCGCATCATCACGGCCTTTGCCCTTGGCGAGGGCTCGGACCGGGTCGAGACCGCCGAAGGCATTTCGGCCGGATACGACCACTTGGAGCGCTGCGACCCGGAACGGGATCTGCTCGTCGCCGAAGTCGACGGCGACCCCGTCGCCTACAGCCGAGTGTGGTGGGACCAGGAAACCGACGGGCCGCTCCTCTACACGCAGGTCTGCTTCGTGGATCCACAGTTCGGCGGCCGCGGCATTGGTTCTGGGCTCTTCATTTGGAGCGAGGAGCGTCTCCGCGAAATCGCTGCCGAGCACGACGCTCCGGACAAGCAGTTCCAGGTCTTCATCAACGATCAGAACATGGGGGCGACCGCGCTGATCAGCGGCTCCGGATTCGAGCCCGTCACCTACGCGGCGGAGATGGTGCGGCCCTCTGTCGAAGATCTTCCCGACCACCCACTCCCGGACGGCGTCGAGATCAGGCCCGCAACCGAGGATCAGCTGCGCGCGATCTGGGAGGCCGACGCGGACGCGTTTCGTGATCACTGGGGCTACGTGGAGCCGACCGAGGAGTCCTACGCGCACTTTCTCGCGCTCCCGTACCGCGACCTCACGCTGTGGAAGATCGCGTGGGACGACGAAGGCGTGGCGGGCCAGGTCAGGTCGTTTATCGACACCGCGCAGAACTCCGAGCGCGGGCTCCGGCGCGGCTGGACGGAGTACATCTCGACCGCGCGTCGCTGGCGGCGCCGCGGCCTCGCGAAGGCGTTGATCGTCGAAAGCATCCGCGAGCTCGCGAAGCGCGGGATGATCGACGTCGCTCTCGGCGTGCACACCGAGAACCCGAACGGGGCATTCGATCTGTATGCCGGCCTCGGATACGAGGTCGTCGCTAGCTGGACGGCCTACCGCAAGCCTGTCTGATCGCAGGCCCGAGGCCGAACCTGGGCGGCGAGCTCGTTCCCCGCGAACCCGATCATCCCCGCGGCGGCACTCGCGCGAGCGAACGATCGAGCAGTCGACCGAGCCATGCGAGTGGCCGTGGGCAACGGTATGCGCCCCCGGCTGCGACGATCGTAAACGGACGCAGCATGCAGACCGCGGCCATGAGATCATTCTCTTCGTGATCCTGCGTCCTTTCTTCGTCGAAGACACGTCCTGCGCCAGCTACTTGTTCGGCTGTACCTCGCAGCACATGCTCGCCGTCGTCGACCCGCACGCGGATCTCGTCGATCGCTACGTCGAGGCGGCAGCGGCGATCGGCTCGCCGATCGTCGCCGTGTTCGAAACGCACATCCAGGCCGACCATGTGTCTGGCTTGCCTGCGCTCGTCGAGCGCACGGGGGCAACCGCGTATCTGCCCGAGACCGCGGACGTCGAGTTCGAGCACGTTGCGCTGGTCGACGATGAGGTCGTCGAGCTCGGGAACACCCTCGTCACGTCGATCGCGACGCCCGGGCATGCGCCCGGGCATCTTGCGTACGCGGTGGCCGACAGGCGCCGGGGCACCACGGAGCCGTGGCTCGTCTTCACAGGCGACTCGCTCCTCGTCGGAGACGTGGGGCGACCAGACCTACATGCCAAAGGCCACCCGTCGACGCTTGCGCGCGCGTTGTACGGCTCGCTGCGGAAGCTGCTCGAGCTTCCAGACGGGGTGGTCGTCTACCCGAGCCATTTCGGCGGGTCCGTCTGCGGTCGCGGGCTCTCTGGCCATCCGTTCTCGACGATCGGCTTCGAGCGTCTCTACAACCCCGCGCTCCAACACGCTGATGTAGATGCCTTCGTGGATGCGCTCTTGGTCGACGTTCCGCCGCCGCCGGCAAACCAGGCGTTGATCGTCGCTGCGAACCGCAGCGGGCGAGCTCAGGAGTCTGCGTAACCGACCACCGGCGCGGGCTGTGCGCCTATGCCTGGCCAGTTCGGGCTCGCCGCACGAATGCCGAGGCTCGTCTACGGGAAGCGGTCCGGGATGGGCTCTACGCGCCCGAGGCCGAGCTCGAGTTTCGGATTTCTGCAGCGCGTAGACGAAGGAGGAGCTGATCGAGAGGAAGCGGGAAAACCTCGCCGACAGCGTCCGCTGCCGGACTGTCCCATAGCTGAAGGCGTGTATCCCAGCCGGCCCGCCGCGCCCTTGAACGAGCCGGTTTCAGCTATCGCTTGCAACGCGGTGAGATGACGAAGCTCGAGCCCGATCCACTGGTCGGTCATCTCGCGATTTCGGTGGGCTGCGGTTCCACTTGTCGAGTTTCGACGTCGGAACGGAACTCCTAGTTTGTCGGGAGAAGGACGGAAGCCCTCAGGCGATGCTGAGACGGTCACTTCTTAGCCGCGCGTCGTGGGCTCCAACGAGCCGCACCGCTGTTCGCGGGACGTATAGCTTCTGTGCTGCGGTGATCGCGCCGCCGTCCGATCGCCGAAGTCAGGAGTTCGCGTTGCCAGCTGAACGCCCGCAGATCGACAAGCCTGAGGGCGACATTCCGTTCGAGCTCCGCATGGACGACATCACCGTGGGTGACGGAGATGAGGCGACCAAGGGCGCCAAGGTGTTGGTGCACTACGTCGGCGTCGCGTTCTCGACGGGCGAGGAGTTCGATGCCTCGTGGAACCGGGGCCAACCGTTCGAGTTCAAGCTAGGCAAGGGCCAGGTCATTCCCGGCTGGGACATCGGCGTCGAGGGCATGAAGGTCGGTGGCCGACGAAAGCTCACGATCCCGTCGGTGATGGCCTACGGCGCGCGAGGAGCGGGCGGCGTGATCGAGCCGCACGAACCACTGGTGTTCGTGATCGATCTGCTGTCGGTGGGCTGACCGCGGCTCAGCTGCGAAAAACAAGCCGAATCGCTGGGATAAACGGGATGCTGAGCAATCGCGTGCCAGTTGTCCGAACGCACCTCAAGGAGCGCATCAGACCACGCCCGCCGATCGCGCGTAAGCCGCTCCGAGTCCTCAGAAGCCGAGCCCGATCCCGCCCAGAAACTCGGACGAGGCGGAGCGCACGACGTCCCGCGTGCCGACCATCCCCACGTGCCTCTCGCCCTCGACGACCGGTAGGTGATGGATGTGGTGCTCCGTCATCAGCAGCGCGGCCGCCTCGAGCGTCGTGTTGGCTGAGACGGTGATCGGCTCGACCGTCATCCACTCGCGCGCGCGGGCCTCGCTCGAGTGCACGCGGCCGGCGAGCGCCCGGAGCATGTCGCGCGAGGTGAGGATCCCGATAAGACGCCCGTAGTGGGTGACGAGGACCGAGCCGACGTCGCGTGTGCGCATCTTCTCTGCGACCTCGCCGAGCGTGTCCTCGGGCGCGACGACCAAGAAGTCCGCCGACATGACCTGCTCCACCGTCGCTCCCTCTGTCTCGCGCATGGCGTCTTCGACTGCTGCCTCGAGGAGACGGTCGCTCCGGCTTTCCACCGTGTCCACATTGAGCTCTACCTCCACAGCAACGCCCGACTCCGAGGTCGACGCCGTCTGACCTTCGGCCCCGGCGAGTCCCGCGAGAAACGGAGCGAGGTAGCGGCCGACGATCTTCGCCGGCGGCCACCAGAGTGGGGATGAATCCCTCGAACGTCTGCGGGACCCCGCCGATCCGCGGGCCCTGCAGGCGCGGAAGCGCGACGACGCGGTCGGCCACGACGATGCCGTCAGCAACGAGGAGGAGCTCGCCCTCACGAGCCTCCGCCGGATACGCCCGTGTATGGACAGCGATCCCGCGCTCGTCGAGCAGTTCCCGGACGGCGCCGCTCGCCTCCTGCCCGAACAGGTGCAGCGGCTCGTCTTCCGGCGTGACAAGCGCGATCTCCACGCCGGTGATCCCCCGCTTGGTCAGCCAGGCGGCTGTCATCAGCGCCAACTCGTAGGCAGGCAGTGTCCACGCCGCGTCCGCCGGAACCGCGAAGACGACTCGCCGTACCTCGCCGGCTTCGATCTCGGCGAGCAGCCGTTCGATCTTGCCCGTATCCGCCGGTCCACGGAATGTCAGCGCGCCATCGATAGAGGGCTTCGGAACCGCGCCGCAGGCGATGA
>Ga0136621_1000386_pt1 | contig 17181 bp, 14 predicted proteins | sample AntDryUQ445A2306_FD_104673 | JGI IMG/M metagenome (GOLD analysis project Ga0136621, IMG submission 104673) | Polar desert sand microbial communities from Dry Valleys, Antarctica - metaG UQ445A (23.06) | ecosystem: Environmental > Terrestrial > Soil > Desert | place: Antarctica: Dry Valley...
GGCGGGGTCGGTGTCGGCGTCGGCGTCGGCGTCGGCGTCGAGCCGCCACCGGCGGACGCACCGCACTCGACCTTGAAGACCTTGTGCTTGTAGGTCGTGACGGTCTTGCCGCTGTTGCCGGCGGTGTGCGTCATCTCGACGAAGAGCTTGTAGTGGCCGTCGGGAAGCGTGTACGCACGGTCCGTCCAGTCACCGTTGGCGTCTGCGCGGTAGGTGCCGCGGAGCACGGCCTTCGACTCGTCTCCATTGCCCCACTTGTGCTCCTGGATCCACCAACGCCCGGTCTGGCCGCTGTCGAAGTTGAAGCCGTGGATCTCGAACTGGCACACCTTGGGGTCATTCGCCATCTCGGCGTCGTTCTTGTGCTCGGGGTACTCGTGGATCTTCACGGTGCCATTGGCGCCAGGCGGATTGGTGTCCGTCGCCTGGACCGCCGCGATGAACGCCGCGTTGTTGAACGCGAAGATGACCGAGAGCGCGAGGACCAGGACCGCGCGATAGCTATGTCTCACAAGGACTCTCCCACACCGAACCATTAAATTTCTCTTGACCGCTGTAGCCAAGGTACGGTCGGCGTACTCATGGGGGAATGCGTGCTATCGCGTACTCGGGTCACGCATGCATGCGAGAAGTACGTACGTCATAGGCGTCGGGCCGCAGCGGCACGTGCCGGCGCCTGCCGGCGTACCGGGCAATGATGAGCGGCCCCGCACGGCCCAACCTTCGTTCGGGCCTACCGGCCGCTAGGCGCCCGCTCCCTGATGTGCGACGGCAACGAGCTGGCTGCGGGTTTTCGTCCGGGAGCGGCGCAGCGCATTCTGCACGTGCTTGTGGGCGGTGGACTCGCTGATCTCGAGCTGAGCGGCGATCTGGCGATCCGTGGCGCCCTGGGCGATGAGCGAGACGATCTGCCGCTGCCGCGGGGTCAGTGAATCGGGCGATTGCGTGCCCGAGAGCGGGAGGAAGTTCATCTTCTGCAGGAGGAGAGCCAGGGTCGCGCGCGGAAAGGCCACCTCTCCGTTGGCGACGGCTCGTACCGTTCGCGTGAGCGCATCGGGTCCCACCTCCCGCGCCACGAAGCCGCGGAATCCGATCCGCGCGGCCGCTGGTGCGCCTGCGCCGCCGGGGACGACGGCGATCGCGGGTACGGCGCGCACGAGACGCAGCGCCTTGGTCTGGAACGTGACGTCCTCGAGCTCCGTCGAGCTGCAGGCAACGAGCATGACGTCGTACTCGCGGAGGAAGGTCGGATTCACATGATCGATCGTCGGGACGACCGCCATCAGATCAAAGGAGCACTCCTCGAGGCGGTCGTACGTGGCTCCGAATTCCCCATGGCCGACCACGCCGACGCGGGGCAGGGTCGCCCCGCTCTCCGTCGTGCTCACGTGCCACACCCTCTCTCGCGCGACCCCAAGGGGTCGCTTGCGTAGATTACACAGAGACTGCCGGGTTCGCGCGATACGCAATTTTCCCTGTGCCCAGCGATCCGGTGCGGAGGCTTTTCGGTATCTTGTCAGCTGGGATTGCCTGCATACTCATTCTCATGGTGGCAACATCGGCGGACCCGCGGCAGGACCTCGACCGCACGTCCGGGCTCGTCGTTCTGGACGAGCGCGGAGTCGTGTTCACACGGATCCGCACGCTGGATCTCGACGTCGCCATCTGGCGCACACGTCAGATGCCCGACGCAAGCGAGTCGCCCGAGCCGGGGACGCTCCTGGTGCTCGCGGCATACGAGCCGCCGGACTGGGCGCGCATTCACGGGCTCGCGCGCCGCTTTTCGACCGTCGTCGCGATGCATCCGGTCGGCCACGAGGACGCCGTCGCCGCGCTGGAGGCAGGGGCGGTCGGACTCCTCGACAGCGAGATGCCCACCGAAGCGATGCGCCGTGCGCTTCGCGGAGCGCTTCGAGGTGAGCCGGTCTTCAGCCGAGAGGTCCTCGGCACGTGGCTCAGGGGTAGCCGCGGGAGGCTCCGCAGCACGGTCGCCAGCGTGGACGGGCTCACCCGCCCGGCAGCGGGAGATCGTCGCCTTGATCGCGCATGGCGCAACGGACAAGGAGATCGCAGCGGCGCTCGGCATCCGTACGGCCACCGCTCAGAAGCATGTCGCGAACGTGCTGCGGCGACTCGGGGTACCGAACCGCGCCGCGGCAGTCGGGCTGTTGATGAAAAAGAGGACCCAGGCGCCCGGCTGATCGCGCCGTACAGGTTTCTCCCCAGGGTCCCCTGAGCGTACCTACTGCTCCGGATTGCTACCCCTGGCGATCGTCGCCAGGCTTCGAAACGTGTGTAGCGATACACGCGGATCGGGGTGGGACGTGTCGGCGAGTGAGGGGAGCAGCGTTCTGGCACCGCTCGAGCTGAGCGAGCTCATGGTCGGCGTCCTGCGCGAGAGTGGCGAAGTGGTCATCGCGAATGCCGCGTTCCGCGAGCTCGCGGAACGCGATGGTCGTCCACTGCGCGAGCATCTGGTCACCGAGCACGCTCGTCTCGCGCCCGGCCACTCATCCGTCAGCGACCTCCAGCTGCAGCGGTCTGATTCGTCGGCCGTCACGATCCGGTGGCACGTGGCTGGATATGACACGCCCGACGGCGGGCTGCTCGCGATCGGCGAGGACGTCACCGAGTCGCGGGAGACCGAGTCAAAGCTCGCTGATCGCGCGCTTCGAGATCCGCTCACCGGCCTTCCCAACCGCATGCTCCTCGCCGATCGCGTGAGCCAGGCCCTGGCGGCCGCACAACGCCGGGACGAGCCATGCGCCTTCATGGTGTTCGATCTCGATGGCTTCAAGCAGGTCAATGACGATTTCGGGCATGATGCGGGTGACGAAGTCCTGCGACAGATCGGCCCGCGCCTCGGCGCGCTGCTCCGGGAGTCCGATACCCTGGCGCGGCTCGGAGGCGACGAGTTCACGGTCCTGTTGCCCCCGCCGGCTGATCTCGTATCAGCGCTCGTCGCAGCGGAGAAGGTCCGGACCGCGTTCGCAAGCACCTATACGGCGGCCGGCGCTGACGTCAGTGTCGGCGCCAGCGTCGGCATCGCGCTGTTTCCGCAGCACGGACGTGACGCCGCCACGCTCCTCCGCGCCGCGGACGTCGCCATGTATTCCGCCAAGCGAACAGGCGCAGGTGTGGCCGTATACGACCACTCGTTGGACCTCGGGAGCGTCGTTGGATCGGCGCGGCTGGCCGAGCTAAAGGAGGGCATCGCCGGAGGTGAGCTTCGTGTCGTCTACCAGCCGATGGTCCGTCTGGGCGAAAGACGCGTGACGGGCGCGGAGGCGCTCGTTCGCTGGCTCCATCCACGGCTCGGGATGCTTCACCCGGCGGCATTCCTGCCGCTCGCCGAGCGCACGGATCTGATGGTGCAGCTGTTCGAATGCGTCCTCGATGACGCAATGGCGCGGTGCGCCCAGTGGCGCGACGACGGTTCGTCAGCCGGGGTGTCCGTCAATCTGTCTGTCCGGAACGTCCTGGACCCGGCTGCGCCAGCGGTCGTGGCGAGGTCCCTGCTCCGCTACGGTCTCGAGCCCTCGGTGCTGACGTTGGAATTCAACGAGCGGGAGCTCGGGCGCGAGCCGCATCGACTGGAGCGTGCGCTTCGTGACCTTGCGGACACTGGCGTGCGTCTGGCTTTGGACGACTTCGGGACGGGTGACATCTCGCTGCGAACGCTCCGCGCCTTGCCGATCCACGAGATCAAGCTCGACCGCGCCCTCATCGCCACCCTGCGGTCGGATCCAGACTCCAGGTCCTTTGTGAGGACCGGCATCGCGGTCGGGCATGACATCGGCCTCGAGGTCGTGGCCAAAGGAGTGGAGGATTCCGGCACGCTGGCGCTCCTGGGCCGGCTTCACTGCGATGTCGGCCAAGGCAATCTGTTCGCCGGGCCTGTCGAATCACGAGAGCTGACCGCGGCCGTCGCTGATGTCGAGCGGACGGGACGCGCTGGCGACTAGCCGACCGCGGCTACGGCCGCCGCGCGGTTCGGGACTGCCAAACGGTCGAGGATGTTGGTGACGTGCTTTTGGGCCGTCGTGGTCGCGATACCAAGCGCGCTGCCGATCTCCTTGTCGGACGCGCCCTCAGCGATCAGCCGGATGATCTGCCGCTGGCGGGGGGTCAGCGCATCGATGCGGCCCTCACGTGCGGGCGCGCGCGCGCTCTTGAGCCAGGAGCCCACGGTGTCGCGCGAGTACGCGAGCTCGCCACGGAGCACGCCGTTCAGGGCACGGCGAAGGACATCGGCCGGCAGCCCGGCGTCGAGGTAGCCTGCGAGCCCGTGGCGCAGAGCCTCCTCTGCCTCGTCTTGGCGTGGTCTTTGGGCGAGCAACACGGTCCAACAGCGCTCGCCGAGGGCACGTGCCGCACTCCAGTCCACCTGATCGCTCACGGCATAGATCGCGAGGTCCATGCCGCCGAGCGCAGCCACGCGCCGCGCGTCCGTGATGCGCCAGAGCGACGCGCCGAGGCCTAGCTCCCGGACCTGGGCGAAGATGCTTCCTTCCGCGTCGAGGACCAACACCGCTGGTTGACGGGACTCCACGCTCACCCGAATTCCCACCTTGATCGCTCAGGGGGTTCGAGTCGATCCTGCCCTGGCGAGAGGAACAGTACAGAGCATCCATGCCGGGTAGGTGTCAATTAGGTACATATTCGTCCGCTTTCCGGCGCTCGCGCCGCGGCCTCGGCCGGCGCTCGCATCAGGGGCCCCCAGCCGGTCTCGGGGCGACATCTGGCACCGCTGCCGCGATCGGCGTCGTAGCCGCCCCGCCGCCGAGCCCTGCCGCGTTGTCGCCCCTCCACCAATCCGTCCTCAGGCACCTGCGAGGCCAGCCCTAGACATTCCTCCGCGCGGCCTGATGCCCGCATGTCGCAGATGCCTCTGACACGCGCGCAGCCGAGGTCTCGGGCTGAGCCCGATGCCGCCGCGCTGGACCACGTGGAGCCGCCCGAGGTCGCCGCCCGCGTTCGCTTTACCGATGTGCGCCTCGGATCTCGCAGGGAGGGCCAGCAGATGGACTCCGTCGCGATGCCCACGAATGCTCGCCCCGGGGCGGTTTCGGCCGAGTCGTACTCAATGCAGCCGCCCTCATGTGGGTATCGCGAACAGTGCCTGAGTGGGGATAGGCCGGTCGCGGCCGCACGTCGAGCATCAACGGCACAGGGTGCTGGTCGCTCGACCGAGCGGTGCAGCACGGGGAGAGCAGCACCATGGATCCGCGCACAGACGAGTACTGGGCACGCTGCCGGACGGGAGACTTGACAGCTCGAGCTGAGTTGATCGAGCTGTACCGCCCGCTGGCCACGGCGGCGGCCAGGCGGTTCCGGATCAGCGCCGACGCGCTGGACAGCCCTGAGGACCGCGAGGCCGCCGGAACAATCGGTCTGATCCAGGCCATCGACCGTTTCAACCCGGAGCGGGGTGTTCCATTCGAGGCTTTCGCGCGCGCGCGCATCCGTGGCGCGATCATCGATGAGATGCGCCGCCTGAACGAGCGCTCTCGGACTCGCCAAACGGCGAACGAAGATGAGACGCAACGGCGGACGATATCGCTCGATGAGCTCGCCGAACACGGCGATCGACGAGACGTGGCCGATTCCAACGACGTCGAGGAGCGCATCACGTTCGAGGGTCTGCGCACCGAGATCTCGGTGGCGCTGAGCATGATCGCGCCGCGCGATCGCACGATCCTGGCGGCGTACTACTCCGAGGGGCTGACGCTCGCCGCGATCGGAATGCGCTTCGGTTTCAGTGAGGCGCGTGCATGCCAGATCCACGGCAAGGCGATCCGGCAGCTTCGCTCCCTGATGGGCGTAGCCGTCCCGGCGTCCTTCGTCACCGCGGCCTAGATCGCTTCCGCGAGCGCAGGTCGCGTCATGGCAGCCCCGCGAGTGCTGTGATGACATCCTTCAGGATCGCGATCGATCGCCGGTACTCCTCAAGCGACAGGCGCTCCATTGGTGTGTGGTCGTACGAGGAATCCCCGGGGCCGTAGGCGACCATCGGGCACCGCCAAGCCGGTGCGAGCACGTTCATGTCGCTGGTCCCGCTCTTGACCTTGAAGGTGACCCGGCCACCTGCGCGGGCGATGGCGCGCGCGAAGGCCTGCGCGACCGGGTTGGTGCGCGCGGTGCGGACCGGCTCCTCGGCGGCGATGTGCGTCACCCTGACGGCTGCCCCCTCGCCCGCCCCCGCCGCGATCCGGCGCACCTCGGCCTCGAGCACATCCGTCGCGAGGCCAGGTGGCAGGCGGTAGCCCACAACGAGCTCCGCTTTCTCTTCGAGTCCGTCGCCGGGCCCGCCCGCCATGCCCTCGAGGCGGCAGTCAAGCCGCTCGGAGCCGGCGCCGGCACGCTCTGATGCGGCGGCCTGTATCCGCCCCCACAGCTCGAGCGCCACTTCGCTCACGGTGGGACCCGGTGCGGCGCCGTGACGGGACGAGCGGGCGAGCGCGACCCGTAGCATGAGCCGCCCCTTGTAGCCGACCGTCACGCCGTCCCAGCCCGACGGCTCGCCGATCACGCACCAATCCGGCGCGCCGAGCGTCGCGCGATACCGTGCACCCGCGCTCGTCGGCGACTCCTCCTCGACCGCGCCGACGACGGTGACGCGGATCCCGGGCGGCGGGTCGCTGGCCGCCGCGACGAAGGCCGCGAGCGGTCCCTTCGCGTCCACCGCGCCCCGCCCGACCAGGTCACCGTCGTCGATGCGCACGGGGATGGCACCGGGAACCGTGTCGATGTGGCCGAGCAGCACCAGGTTGCGCGGGCCCGATCCGATCTCGCCCACGGCGTTGCCAGCGTGGTCGACGGTCGCGCGAAAGCCCCGCTCCGCCATGCGCCCGACGAGCCACACGACTGCGTCTCCTTCGCGGCGGGAGAGGCTCGGGATCTCGACGAGCCCATGGACGAGCGCGATGTCATCGTCGCTCACGCGAGCGATCGGGCCGTCGCCTCGATGACGCGCGCGATCTGGGCCTGCGTGATCACGAGCGGCGGGAGGTAGCGCAGGACCGTCGGCCCCGCGCCGAGCGCGAGCACGCCCTCCGTTTGGAGCGCTCGGATGGTCCCGCCCGCGTTCTCTTTGAGCTCCATGCCGACGAGAAGCCCGAGGCCCCGGACCTCGCGCACCTTCGGCGAGCGGATCCCGGAGAGACCCTCCAGCAGCTGTGCGCCCCGTTCGGCGGCGTTGCGCGCGAGGCCGAGGCGCTCCATCTCGCCGATGGCGGCGACCGCGGACGCGCACGCCAGCGGGTTTCCGCCGAAGGTCGACGAGTGCGCGCGCTTCGGAAGCTCCCCGACGGCGCGCGAGAACGCGATCGCGCCCATCGGCACCCCCCCGGCGATCGACTTCGCCAGGCAAAGCAGGTCCGGAACGACCGCGTACCGCTCGATCGCGAACATCGTGCCGGTGCGGCAGAAGCCCGTCTGCACCTCGTCGACGATGAGCATCGCGCCGCGGGCGCGGCAGATCCGCTCGGCCTCGCGTACGAACTCGAGCGACGCCGGACGCACGCCCCCCTCCCCCTGGACCAGCTCGAGGATGAATGCCGCCGTGTCGGTGCTGATGGCCGCGTCAAGCGCTTCGGTCCTGTTGAAGGGAACGTGCGAGAACCCCTCGAGCAGCGGCCCGAAGAGCTCGCGGTACTCCTGACCCCACGTGGCCGAGAGCGCGCCGAGCGTCTTGCCGTGGAAGCCGCGCATCGTGGCGACCACCCCACGCCGCTTCGTCGCGAGGAAGGCAAGCTTGATCGCGCCTTCGACCGCCTCGGTACCGCTGTTGCAGAGGAAGACCCGGTCGAGCTCAGCAGGCAGGTGGCGCGCGAGGGCCTCGTACGCCTCGGCGCGGCGGTCGTTGTAGAAGAGCTCGGTGCACGTCGCGAGGATCCGCGCCTGCGCGCCGATGGCTTCGGCGACCGCGACGTTCCCGTGCCCGAGGTTGGCCGAGCCCTGGCCGCCCACGCAGTCGATGTACTCGCGGCCATCGGCATCCCAGACCAGCGCGTCCTTGCCGTGGACGATGGCGATCTCGCGCTTGTGGTACAGCCCGGAGGTGTGCGCGGCCTCGCGCGAGATGAAGTCGGTCATGCCGTGATCAGGGTCCCCTCGCCCGCATCGGGGCGCGCGGCCCGGATGCGGACGCACGGGACACCGCCGGCGAGGGCCTCTTTGGCCGCGAGCACCTTCTTCCTCATCCGCCCGCTTGCCAGCGCCTCGGCCTCGGCGACGGTCGCGGACGCGACGACGCTCGAGGGGTCGCTGAGCTCGCGCAGCAGACCCGCCACGTTCGTCAGGATGAGCAGCTCGTGCGCGTGGAGCGCGGCCGCGATGCGCGCCGCCGCACGATCGCCGTCGACGTTCAGCGCGGCTCCGTCCGCTCCGATCGCGAGCGGCGCGACGACGGGAACGCGCCCGTCGCGGAGCACGGACTCGAGGAGCTCGCTCGCGACGGCGTCGATCGAGCCCGTGTGATCGTCGCGCAGGATCAGGGTCTTTCCGTCCCGGACCACGCGGATGTCCTTGCGTGTCCCGAGGAGCACGCGACCGGATGGCCCGGAGAGCGCAAGGGCATCGATCCCCCGGGCTTGCAGCTTCTCCAGGTACTGGAAGGTCTCGACGCCGAGTGCCGCCATCGCGAACAGCTCGAGCGTACGCCGGTCGGTGCGCCGGCTCTCAAACCCGGACGGCGAGACGACCGTCCGCGCCGGATGTCCGAGCGCCGCCGAAAGACGGTCCGTCTCAGCTGATGCGCCGTGCACGAGGACCACGCCGCCGCTCCGCACGCGAGTCGCGACGAGGTCGGCGACGGCGTCGCGGTCCACCCCGGCCGACCCACCCGCCTTGATGACGAGCGTCACTTCGGTCCTACCGGGCGGGCCGATCGGACTTCTGCGCGTCGGTGTCGGGGGTTCCTTCCGCAGAGGGGCCCGACACCGGGAAGCGCAGAAGCCATCGGCCCGCCCAGGACGATCACGGATGCAGCCCGACGAACGAGAGACCCGCGTCCTCGGCGAGCCCGAGCGCCACGTTCATCGCCTGGACCGCGTTCCCAGCCGCGCCCTTCACCAGGTTGTCGATGGCGCAGAGCGCGACGACGCGATCGCCCCGAGGGTCCAGCGCGAAGCCGACGTCGGCGAAGTTCGTGCCCGCGAGGAGCTTGGGCTCGGGGTACCGGAAGATCCCGCTCCGCTCCTTCACGATCCGTACGAACGGCTCTGCCTGGTAGCACTCGCGGTACGCGCGCCAGAGATCCTTCTCCTCGAGAGGTCCGACAGTGGGGACGTGCGCCGTCGCGAGCACGCCGCGCACGAGCTCGACGCTCGTGACGGTCAGCTGCAGACGGACGCCAGCGAGCTCCTGCTCCACTTCGGCGGTGTGCCGGTGGCCGACAGGGCGGAACGAGCGCACGACGCCGCTGCGCTCGGGGTGATGCGAGTCGTCACCCGCCACGCGGCCGCCCTCGCTCGAGCCGACCTTGCACTCGACCACGACGGGACGCGAGCGGTCGATGAGCCCCGCGCGGTGGAGCGGCAGCAGTGCCAACAGCGTGGCAGTCGCGTTGCAGCCCGCTCCAGTGACGAGCGACGCACCGCTGATCTCGGCCCGGTGTAGCTCGGGGATCCCGTACACCGCGTCAGCGAGCCGCTCCGGCCGTGGATGCCCCGCTCCGTACCAGGTCTCATACGCCGCGGGGTCGCGCAGCCGATTGTCGCTCGAGAGGTCGACCAGGAGGGGTGCGACGTGTGCGAATTCGTCGAGGCGGTGCGCACCATTCGGCAGCGAGAGGAACAGCACGTCGCAGGCACCGATGGCGTCGTGGGGCACGAACACAAGGTCCGTGCGCTTGCGCAGATTCGGATGCGCGGCCGTCACCGGCTTGCCGGCGAGCGACGACGATGCCGGCACGACCCCCGTGACGGACGGATGTCCGAGCAGGAGCCGGAGCAGCTCGCCACCGGCGTACCCGGCCGCGCCCACGACGCCGACCCTCATCGCCGGGCGACCGCGAGCACGTGATCGACGACCCGCGCCGGGATGTCGAGACCGGTGGTCTCGATGGAGTTGCGGAACTCCATCGTGTAATTCACCTCGTTCACGAGCAGGCCGGCGGAACTCTCCAGGACGTCGACGGCGACGACTCCCCCGCCGACCGCGCGCGCAGCGCGTACGCACAGGTCGTTCAGCTCGGGGGTCACCGGGCAGTTCGTCGCGACGCCACCCCGCGCCGTGTTCGTGATCCAGTGCTCGGAGGCGCGGTAGATCGCGGCGATGGTCTCGTCGCCGACCACGAATGCGCGAATGTCACGACCGGGCTTGCGGACGTACTCCTGCAGGTAGTAGATCGAATGCATGTACGTGCCGAGCACGTCCTTGTGCTCGAGGATGCTCTCGGCCGCATCGCGATCGTTCACCTTCGAGATGAGCCGCCCCCAGGATCCGACCAGCGGCTTCAACACGGCCGGGTAGCTCAGCTCCTCGACAGCCGCGAGCGCCGACTCCGGGGTGAACGCGAGCCGGGTGCGCGGCGACGGAATGCCGTCCCGGATGAGCCGCATCGTCGTGAGGAGCTTGTTGCCGCAGACATCCGCGACCTCGAACGTGTTCACGGTCGGGATCCCGTAGGTTTCGAACACCGCCAGCGCGTACAGCGCCCGGCTGTGCTGGATGCAGCGCTCGAGCACGACGTCGACACCGAGGTCGGGGCGCTCCTCGAGCCGAAGGACGAGCTGACGATCGTCGATGATCTTCGTGCGAACGCCGCGTCGCTCGAGCGACTCGAGCAGGAGCTTCTCCTCGACTCGCACGCGCGAGAGGAGGATCCCGACGACGGGGTCACTCACCCCAGTCTTCTTGTGCCTCCGGCGCGAGCGCGAGGGTGAGCGATGCTGTCTCGCGGACCTCCAGCTCGGCGCCGCAGTCAGGGCACGCCACGACCTCGCCCTTCACCGCATCGGTGCCGACACTGACGGCGGCATCGCACTCGGGACAGCTGGGCATCGTTCCCTCCCTCGCGAGGACCTCGCCGGCATGCGACCGCGAGCGCCAGAGAGCGCCGTGCGGTCAGTCCTCGCCCGTGCTCACACCAGAGCCGTGGCTCAGGGCCCTCACGTCCTCGCTCGCCTGTGAGCCAGGAGGGATTCGAACCCACGACAAAGGGATTAAGAGTTCGCCTCCGGGGCTGCACTCGGATGCATTGTGCTGCATTTGTTCCGGAATCGCGGCACTGGCCTGCGCCAAGCGGCGTGCTCATGCATGCGCGCTGCTACATAGGTTGCTACATCGATGGGCCTGGTGCCAACATCACGTACGAGCCAAGCGGCTACGACTTGAGGGTGATCTACTGGCTAGGCAACAACTTAGGCAACACGCGGAAGGTCGGCGCCCAGGGTCATGAAAGGGGGGTACCTACGGAGGGGGTCGACAACGGCCGCGTTCCTTATCTGCCGGAGGCTCCGTGCTCCGTCCCCGACGATCCCCCTCGAGCATCGCCTCAACGGTCGCGCCGGCGCGTTCCCGTTGGGCGCCGTTCTAGGTATGTCCCAGTGTGCAGGTGCGTGCTCGGCCTTCGCGCGCGTACCTTCAACCGTCCACAAAGGACGATCACGCCCCGCGAGCCGAGCTCATCGTCGGCGCGAAGGGGACGGTTAGCGCCCGCGCACCTGTGAGCTACGCGTGAGGCGTGGCGGCAGACCGACGCAGCACGCACCTGCCATCGCGTCTAGACGCCGCCGGTAGGCGGAGCGCCGAACCGGGCGGGCAGGAACCGCAACTGCGGTACGGTCCGCGCTCAGCCGGGTGGCGTCCTCGGGTGGGTTGAGCGTCGTGGCGATGGACCGCCGGCGGAAGCCTTCGTCGTATCGCCGAGGGCGGCCGGTGCGGCGCGTCGGCGAGGCCGGCAAGACCCTTTTCGCGGAACCGCGCCGCCAGAGGAGCAACCGTTTGGACCGCGCACCCGAATCCTGGGCGATCGCTGCGTGGCGCCTCGGCGCGCGCGGCACGACCCGCGCCCGCAGCGATCGGCGCTGCGCGTTGGTCGCAGAGCGCGCCCAGGCGCGGAGTGCCGGCGCACTGTGGTCCGGTGACAAGTGACGGTGCGGTAGGCCTACCGTCCAGCGGCCGAACGACGCCGCCGGGATCGCGAAGGCGACGCCGATGGCATTGCCGGCACACGCTCCGGCGCGTGGCGGTGGGGTCGACCGCCTTGCCTCACGGCCAATACTCTCTTCGTGACCGCGCTGCCCGACGGCATCGTGACGTTCCTCTTCACGGACATCGAGGGCAGCACCCGTCTCCTGGGCCGGCACCCGCAGGCATACGCGGCGTCCCTGCTGCGCCACGATGCGGTCATGCGCGGATCGGTCGACACGAATAGGGGTGTCGTGTTCGAGACCGTTGGGGACGCCGTCTATGCCGCATTCGAGTCGCCCATCGACGCGGTCCGGGCGGCGCTTCACGCACAACTCGACCTGGAGACCGAAGACTGGGGCGAGCTCGGTCGTCTGCGCGCACGGATGGCCATCCACTCCGGGGAGGTCGAGCGCCGCGGCGACCACTATTTCGGGGCCCCGCTCTACCGCTGCGCGAGGCTGATGGCGGTCGGCCACGGAGGCCAGGTCCTGCTCTCATCCGTCGTTGCCGATGCGGTAGCGGACAACCTGCCGGCCCAAGCCGCGCTTCGTGCCATGGGAACGCATCGCCTGAAGGATCTGAGCGAGCTGGAGCGCGTCTCTCAGCTCTCGCACCCCGACCTCCAGCGCGACTTCCCGCCCCTGAAGAGCCTCGACCCGATCGGCACCAACCTTCCAGCGCCTGAGACGAGCTTTGTCGGGCGAGAGGCTGAGCGCCGCGACATCGGACGGCTGCTGAGCGACCATCGGTTGATCACCCTCACGGGTGCGGGCGGATCAGGCAAGACCAGGCTGGCGATCCAGGTCGGGCAGGACGCGGTGGCTTCCTTCGACGATGGCGTCTCCTTCGTTTCCCTCGCGTCCATCCGCGATCCAGAGCTTGTCCCCGCGGCCATCGCCACAGCAGTGGGTGTTCACGAGGCACCGACGCAGGTCCTCATGGCTGCGCTCCAGGAAGCCCTGGCCCCAAAGGAGCTCCTCGTGGTCCTCGACAACTTCGAACAGGTCGCCGCGGCGGCTGCAGTGGTCGCGGTCCTGCTGGCGCGATGTCCCAAGCTCCGGGTGCTCGTAACGAGCCGACTACCTCTCCGACTCAGCGCGGAGCATCTCTATCCGGTGCCGCCACTCGGGCTCACGAGCGCGCCCTCGATGAATGCGCGCGAACGAAGCCGGCGGTCCGATGCGACCACGCTGTTCTTGCAGCGCGCCCTTGCCGCCGATCCCAAGCTCGGTCTCACTGACGATGTCGTCGCGGACGCCGCGAAGATCTGCGAACGGCTCGATGGATTGCCGCTCGCCATCGAGCTCGCCGCCGCGCGTACCCGAGTCTTGCCACCGCGCGCCATCCTCTCCCGCCTCGGCAAGCGCCTCGCCCTCCTGAGCGGAGGACCCGTGGACGCTCCCGAGCGGCAGCAGAGCCTCCGAGCGACGATCGAGTGGAGCGAGGGTCTTCTCGCACCTCCCCTTCGTCAACTCTTTGGCCGGCTGGCCGTGTTCGTGGATGGTTTCGAGCTCGGCGCAGCGGAGGCGGTGTGCGGGGCCGACATCGAGGCGCTCTCCGCCCTGGTGGACCAAAGCCTGCTCGGCCAGTCGATGCAGCCGGACGGCGAGCCTCGGTTCGTGATGCTCGAGACGATCCGCGAGTACGCCCTTGAGGCCCTGTCTGCGACCGGCGACATCGACGCCATCGAGCTCCGTCATGCACACGAGTTCCTGCGGCTCGCCGAAGAAGCGCACGGGAATCTCCTTGGATCCAGACAGCTCGCTTGGCTCGACCGGCTGGATCGGGACCACGAGAACGTGCGCGCCGCACACGCGACGTTCATGCGCACGGGCCGTGCCCCGGAGGCCGTCCGACTCGCCGTGGCGACCGGGCGGTTCGCGTTGACACGCGGGCACGAACATGAGACGCGCGTCCGCCTCGAGTCGGCCCTGCGGGCCGCCAGCGACCTCGCCCCGGAGCTACGTGCCGGCGCGCTTCGCTCGAAGGCGGCACTGGCGCGACGGACCGGAGAGTTCGCGAGCGCCCTCGCTGATCTGCGCGAGGCGGCCGACATCTACAACGGCCTTGACGACCGCGCGGCATATGCCGCCGTCATCGGTGGGATGGCGATGTTCGAGGCCGTTCGGGGGAATCCGGACCGCGCGAAGGACCTCATAACGGAGAGCCTCGCGATCAACCGAGATCTCGGCGCGAGCGCCGGAATCTTCCATGACGTGAACACTATGGCCTACGTCCTCGCCGAGGAGGGTGATTTCGAAGGAGCATCGGCGACCTTCGATGAGAGCATCGGGCTCGCCCGCCAGATCGAGGACCCCAACCAGACGCTCCTTTCGGCGCTGTGCGATTTCGCCCAGGTCGCGATCGCGAGGGCAGACGACGCGAGGGCCGCCGCCGCGCTCGAGGAGGCGCTCTCCATCGCGCGGGCTCACGACAACACGCAGGCGCTCTCCTACATCTCGATCTACCGGGGGGTGCTCGATTGCCGCCGCGGTCGCCGGGACGCCGGTGTTGAGTCGATCAGGAACGGTCTCGCGATCGCACGCCGGATCCGCGAACCGCAATACACCGCGGATGCCGTTCGCGCGGCTGCCGGCGCGTTGGCCCCTGGGGATCCGCTGGGGGCCGCTCGCCTATGGGGTGCGGCCCAGTCGATGTACGCACGCATCGGAGCGTCCGAGAAGATCGACGGCGCCATCTACGCTCGGACGATCGAGCACGCCAAGGCCGTTGCAGGAGAAGGTCCGTTCGCGAGCGCGTGGCGCGACGGCCAGGGGGCCTCGGAGGTTCGGATCATCGCTGAGACCGAGGCCATGCTGCTGGGGACCGGCGCACACGTAGAGTCCGGGTAGCTCCCGGCCGCACTGTCGGACGATGCGGTCTCGCGGGGCGTGTCGGCCCGTCCGAACTGCGTGAGGACGATCGCCCGTCCGCGCTCCTGGTCAATCGAAGAGGTCGACGGCCGCAGGCCCGAGCTGCAGGTTGGTGCCCGCCGGCCTCGGCGGCCTGCGCCGGCGCACGATTTACGGGAGAACGCGCGCGGCCGTCGCGGCGAAACTCGTCACGATCCGCATCCAGCGCACGCTGATGCGGACACGGACCGGCTTGCAGATCGGTGAGCCGAAAACCGCCTCCGCACGCCGAACGATCCCACTCGGGCGGGCGACGATGGAGGCGCTGCGAGGCCATCGCCGCACGGAGGCCGAGGAGCGGCTGCGCCTCCGGCTCGGCAAGGCCTCGGACCCGGATCTCGTGTTCGCTTCGGAGGCCGGGACGCTCATCGACCCTTCCAACCTCCTGGCCAACAGCTACTACCCGCTGCTTAGGCGCGCCGGCCTACCCCGCCTGACGTTCCACACTTTGCGCCACTCCTCGGCCACGCTGATGCTGAGGCTGGGACGCACATCCGGGTCGCCGCCGAGAGGCTCGGCCACTCGGACCCTGGGGTCACGCTCCGGGTCTACAGCCACGTCAGCGCGACCATGCAGCACGAGGCCGCCGACACCTTGGACCGTGTCCTAGGAGCCTGATCCCGGAGCCGGTTGCTACATCCGCTGCTACAAAGTGCGCTGAGCGCACAAAGGCCGGTCACACAACCGGCCTTTTCTCTAGCAAATCGCTGAGCCGACCCCGGGACTCGGACCCGGAACCTGCGGTTTACAAAACCGCTGCTCTGCCAATTGAGCTAGGCCGGCACGCTGCTCGAGAAGTCATGTTACGCAGCGCGAGATGCGTCCCGAGCCCGCGGTCCTTGACCTACTCCTTTGCCGCCTTCTTGGCCGCGCGCTTCCGCGGGGTCGTCGCCTTCCGTTTCGGCTTCGCGGGCGCAGCGTCAGGTGGCTCGCTCGGCACGAGGGTGGCGCTCGGCTCGTCGTTCGCGTCGGTCCCCCTCTCCAGCTCCGCTTCCGTCGCGAGGGCGACGTCCCCTTCGAGCGCGGCGTCGGCCGGCTTCTCGAAACGCTCAGCGACCTCGGTCCCTTCACGCTCCCCGAGCCGGTCGCCCTCATCCCGCTGATCCAGCTCCTCGCGCTGGTCGCCCTCATCCCGAGCGTCGCGTCCCAGCTCGGGCATGGTCGCGGCCGGTTGCTCCGGTCGGGGGGTACGCGTGCCGGGCGGCGCGGCGTCGCGGCGCCGCTGCCGCAGTGCTTCATACAGGATCACCGTCCCGGCGGCCGCCGCGTTCAGCGATGAGACCTTGCCCTCCATGGGGATCCGGACCACCTCGTCGCAGCCCTCAAGTACCAGCCGGCGGATGCCCTCGCCCTCGCCGCCAATGACGATGGCGGTGGCTCCACGGTAGTCGGCTTCGTCGTAGAGCAGGTCGCCGGTCTCGTCGGCGCCAACGACCCAGATGCCCTTCTCCTTCAGCGCGTCGATGGCCTGCCGCAGATTCGCGACATCCGCGACGAGGAGGTGCTCGCTCGCGCCCGCGCTCGTCTTCGCGACGGCGGCGGTGATCCCGACCGCGCGGTGACGCGGGATGACCACGCCGTCGATTCCGGCTCCCTCGGCAGAGCGGAGCAGGACGCCGAAGTTCTGCGGATCCTGGAGCGAATCGAGGACCAGCACGAGCGGTGCCTCCTCCGTCTCGAGGTGCAGCACCAGCTCGTCCAGGTCCACGCCCTTGCGCCCCTCGACGATCGCGACGACACCCTGATGCTCTTCGATAGGCGACATTCGAGCGAGGTCGAGCTTGTCGACGTAGTTCACGAAGATGCGGCGCTGTTGCGCCTCGGCGATGAGGTCATTCACTGCGCCGGTACGGGTGCCGCGATCCTGCGACACGTAGAGCTTGCGGACGGCGCGCCCGGAGCGGATCGCCTCCAGCACCGGATGCGGTCCCGCGATCGGCTCGCCGGCGTCCTGCGGCGCGAGCGCCGCGCCGCCCGTCATGCGGCGGACCTGATCCTGGAACCCGGGCATCGGGCGGCCGCGGCCGCCGGGCATCGGGCCCGCGGACGGACGGCCGGGACCGGCGGGGCCGGGCCGGAAGCCACCGACCGCCGGCCGGCCCGAAAACCCCCCGCCAGCCGGACGGAACCC
>Ga0136621_1000388_pt1 | contig 17156 bp, 12 predicted proteins | sample AntDryUQ445A2306_FD_104673 | JGI IMG/M metagenome (GOLD analysis project Ga0136621, IMG submission 104673) | Polar desert sand microbial communities from Dry Valleys, Antarctica - metaG UQ445A (23.06) | ecosystem: Environmental > Terrestrial > Soil > Desert | place: Antarctica: Dry Valley...
CCGGAGAAGCGCTTGGGCTCGTGGGCGAGACCGGTTGCGGCAAGACGACACTCGGCCGCTGCATCGCGCGCGCCTACGACCCGACCAGGGGGCAGATCCTCTATCGGGAGAAGGACGGCTCCGTCGTCGACGCTGCAGCCCTCGGCCGCGGGCGGCTCAAGCCATACCGACGGGACGTCCGGGTCGTCTTTCAGGACCCGTACTCGTCGCTCAACCCCCGCATGACGCTGTTGCAGATCATCGGCGAGCCTCTGAAGGTTCACCACGTCGCATCGGGTCGCGAGCTCGAGGAGAAGGTCGCGGACCTGCTCAAGCGAGTTGGCCTGCGGCCCGAGTACATGCGCAGGTATCCGCACGCGTTCTCCGGCGGAGAGCGACAGAGGATCAGCATCGCACGCGCACTCGCCCTCGATCCGCGCCTGGTGATCGCAGACGAGGCGGTCTCCGCCCTCGACGTCTCGGTTCGTGCGCAGATCCTGAACCTGCTCGAGGACCTGCAGGCCGAGTCCCAGCTGACGTACTTATTCATCACCCACGACCTGAGCGTCGTGGACTACCTCTGCCAGAGAGTGGCGGTGATGTACCTCGGCCGGATCGTCGAGCTGGGAGAAACACAATCCGTTTACGAGAGCCCGCAGCATCCGTACACGGAGTCGCTGCTCTCGGCGATCCCGAAGCCGGACCCGCGCGCGCGGAAGCGGCTGCGCATCAGATCGACCGGTGAGCTGCCAGATCCCAGCAAGCCGCCGTCCGGTTGTCACTTCCACACTCGCTGTGCTTACGCGAAGGAGATCTGCATGGTCCAGACACCCCTGTTGCGACAGACGAGGCCAGGGCACCTCGCTGCATGCCACTTCTCCGAGGAACTCGAACTCGCCGGGGTGTGAACGCGTCCCGTCGCGCGCGATTCCTCGACCTCCTCCAAGAGGGTGCCAAGGGCGGTTAAGAACGGCACCATCGATGGCTGCCGTCTGCGAACAGCGGGAGGGCGTTCTTGTGGCGGGCGTCCACGCGGCGCGGGATGACCGGGAGTACGTGCCGCTCGGCGCAGGCGACGTGGTTGGGGATGCCGTCGTAGCCCTTGTCACGTCGAGGTCGTTCTTGTCATCATGCGTCCTGGAGATTACGGGTCATCCGCCTGGGCGAGAGCTACGGAGGCACGCGCGGAGGTCCGGCGGCCTCCGCGGGTGAGCGGTTCACTCCCTGAAGTAGTCGGCGCGTCCGGCGCCGTCGAAAGCGGCCGCTGTTGCGGCAGCAGTTCTTGAAAGCGCCGTCCCGAGCCGCACGGGCAGGGGTCGTTGTTGCCGAGGCGCTCCAGCAACTCCTTCTCGCCACCCTTGACGCTGCGGTTGCCACGCTTGACGCCGGTCTCGGAAGGGAATCCGCGCCGGCGCTTGCTCATCGGCTCAAAAGGAGAATTCGCCGTCGGTCTTCTTCCTGGCCATCGGAGGTGCCTCCTTTCGGTCGGGTGAGATTCGTGGGTCGCGCAGCGTGCTTGCCGCTACCAACCCCAGGCCCGCCGGTAGGACTCGATGAGGAAGCGATCGACCTCGGAGCGGTCGGGCTCGGCCGGCAACGGCGAACGTTCCAGCGCCTCGCCGAGGCGTTGCTCGACCTGGTCGATCTCCACGATCGTCTCGTCGAACGTCCGCTCGCCGGTACGGATCGCCATCACGCGCGAGCGCTCCGGCTCGGGCATCGGCAGCGTCAGGTAACCCGTCTCCAGGAGCTCGACGCCTTGGTAGCCGAGCCGGGCGGCGTGCATGGCGTACTTCGTGTCGAAGCCGTGCGCCTCGACGAGCTCGGGTCGGTTGACGCGCTTCTGCCCGCGCGTGCCGAGCAGACGCTCCTTCTGGCCGCGGAGATAGCCGAGATCACCGCGCCCTGCTCGCCGTGAGAGCAACGCCGACCGCAGCTCGCGCAGCTCTTCTCCCAGCTCGGTCTTGACCTGCACGAGCTCCTCCGGGACGAACAGGAGCAGCAGGATCGTTGGGTGACCCTTGAGTGCGAGCCGGATGTACTTGCGCAGGCTGTAGGCGACCAGATCGAGATCGCCTGGCCCCGATCGAGCGCCTTCCGGCTGCGTCCGCTCGACGTAGTGCTCGAAGCCGTAGAGGCCGCCGCGGATGCCGCGAGCGCGGGCGAGCCCGAGTAGGTACTCGGGCGGCTCGACGTACACAGCCATCTCGTCGCGGTCGTCCTGGCCGCCGTGGTGGAGGCCGTGCACGGTTGAGCCGACGGTCGCGCGGAGGATGGTGCCGCGCTCGACGATCTCTCCCGAATCCATTCGTCTCCCTCCCGAGGTTTGATGCGGATGATGCGGGGCCGCGGGCGACCCTTCAGGGATCTTGCGCGCTGACTGGTAGGTGCGGACGGAGGGAGTCGAACCCTCATGGCCAATGGCCGCCGGCTTCTGAGGCCGGTGCGTATTCCAGTTTCGCCACATCCGCACGAGGAGCCGCAGGCCGTGTTGCAAGCGGGCGGCTCTTCGTTCAAGCGGCCGGCCGCGGAGGCTGCCGCTCGGGTCGCGCCGCCTCGAGCCGCGCCTTGCGGCGTGTCTCGAGTACGACGACCTTTGCCGGACGCGGTGCCTGCTTGGGGCGTGCCGCGAGCCGGACGAGGTGCAGGTGCATCTCGGTTCTCCTCTCTGTCTCGGTAGGCGCCGCGCGGCGCCCCCGGTTCAGAGGGCGCCGCGGGCGAAGTCGGAGATCAGCTGCGGCGTCGCCGTGTCGAAACCGACGACGTCGAGCATCCCCGGATCGGCCGGGTCGGCGATCGAGAAGCCATTCGCGACCATGCCGACGACGACCAGCCGCGCGTCGATTCCCGACGCTCGGCGGTAATCGCGCAGAGCCTGGGCCGGGTGAACGTCGCCAGCCCAGGTCTCCGAGTCGGTGTAGATCACGAACGTGTCGATCTCCCGCTGCCGCTCCTGCGCGTACTGCATCGGCAGGGCGCAGTCGGTGCCGCCGAACGGCAGGTCCGAGACCGTCTTGACGGCGTCGTCCAGCCGCTGCCGGGGCGAGATCGCGAGCGGAGTCAGTCCGTCGGTGTAGCCCGACCAGACCTGGCGACCGCGCTTCTTGAAGCCGCCCTTGCCGGCGTAGAAGCCCACGACCTCGTACTGCGACTCGGTCGCGGCCGTCACCAGCGCGAGCGCCGCCGAGGCGTCACGCGGGCTTAGACCCGGCACGCCTGCGACATGGCCGCCGGTCATCGAACCGGACACGTCGAGGGCGAGCAGCAGCCGCTTGCGCGCGGGCTCGACGTTCCCGAACGCCGTGTAGAAGGCGGCATCGAGGGCGTCGACAACCTCGCGCACCGGGTTCCACTCGCCGCGGCCGCGGAAGCCGCGACCGGACGCGTAGGTGCGGAGCGCCGCGAGCACGGCGATTGGGTGCACCCGCGCACGGCGGATACGCTCCGCATCACCCAGCTGCGCGACCGCCTTCGACGTGCCGTCTGAGCCCGGAGCGAGGACGCCGACGCGCGTCATCGTCGCCAGGTTGCGGATCAGCGCCGTCATCGGCATCTCGTCGAGCAGCGCCTCCCAGACCTCGGGCGAGGTCAGGTGCTCCGGCTGGAGCGCCTCGCGTGGCAGGCGGAACTCGCGGACGAGCACCGCGGCCTCCCGCGCCGTCGCGGCCTCCTGGGCGCGAGCGAAGCCCTCGACCAGCCGCGGCAGGCCATCCGTCTCGCCGCCGCGGACGATCCACTCGAACAGGCGAGCGTGCTCGTCCGAGACGTCGAGCTCCGGGTTGCCCGCGCCGACGCGACGCGCCGGGTGAGCCAGACGGAGCAGGTCGCGGTGGGTCACGCCCGCCCGGTGGCGGTACTTGACCGCCTGGTAGGCGAGCGCGTCGACGGCCTGAGCCGCGTACCAGCGGCCGACCGCGCGACGGAGCGAGCGGCCCCAGCCGCGGAAGCCCTCGACGAACAGGGCGAACTGGAACAGGTGCGTGCCCGTGCGGGCCACCTGCGGCAGCGCCCGGAGCGCTGCCTGCCGCGTCTCCGTGTCGCCGAGCCCAGCCGCGAGCGCGAGCGCATACAGGGTCGGGTCGTTCTTCGGCGCGCGACCCTCCGTCGACACGCGCACGATTTCGTCCACTGCACGGAGGCCTTCCTCGCGGACGCACTCCTCCACAGCCTTTGCGTTTTCGCGAGTCAGCGTCCACTCGGACGCGTAGTAGGAGCCGCCCTCGGAGCCGAGTACCAGGAAGCGGCGTAGCCGCGTCCACATGTCCACGGTCCAGGCGAAACCGCCGGCCGAGTTCGGATCCTGACCCGGCAGCGGTGCCTGCTGCGGCACGCGACGTGTGCCGTGACGCTTCAGGTACGACATGGCGCACCTCCTTTCGCTTGGGTTGTCATGGGTTTGGTTAGCGGTGACGCCGCGCGGCGAGCTCGGCCTCAGCGGCGAGGCCGTCGCGGAAGCGGTGGAGCGCGCCGGGCAGCGTCTCTGCCTTGAAAAGCGAGTTCTCACGCGGCTTTGCCGTCTCGAGCGCGAACTCGAGGTTGATCGTGTTCGTGCAGTCGGCGATCTGCAGCACGAGCTGGGGATCGCGGTTGCGGCGACGCCGGCGCGCCGTCGTGTCCTCGACGAGGACGCGCACGAACGCGTCGCCGTAGAGGCCGGGGCGGTTCAGGCGTGTGTGCTCGTCCACGCGAGCCGCCGGCGCGCGCGCCACGATCGAATCGGGACGCCGCGCGTACTGCACCAGATAGGACATCGCGTCCCTCCTCGAAGTGAGTGGATAGCGAAGGCTGCGGTCTTGGCGTCGCAGAACGGAGTTACTGAGCTACGGAGCGTGTGCTCCGGGCACGACTTGAACACGCCGACCTCCCGGCAGTTGCCGGGCGCTCTACCGGTAACCGTCCTACTCCGGCCCGCAGCCGGACGAACATCACCGCGGTCATGGGTGCTGAAGACCGGAAGGTGTAGACCCGGCGTTCGCCGGGCGGAGGTTCTCGGCCTCCCGATGCTCCAGGGGTGAGAGATAACCGGATCCTCTCCGGCCCGCGGTGGTTGAACAGTCTGCTGCAGTCGTGGTGTCAGGCCCGGAACTGCTCTGCCACTGAGCTACCGGAGCACGAGTGCTCCGAGCGGGACTCGAACCCGCGACCTGTCGATTAGGAGTCGATAACCGGAACCATCCGGCCCGCAGCAGGGAAGTACGTCGCGGTCATGAGATGCGGTCGGGACGCGGAGTCGAACCGCAACGGCGCACGAGTGTGCAACCGCTCTCACCAGATAACCGAGCCGCTCCGGCCCGCGACGATCGTGAGTGAAGCAGGCCTGCCAGGGGTCGAACCCGGACCAGCGAGGTTGGAGCTCGCCATGCTGCCGTTTACACCACAGGCCTTCGAGAGCGGACGACCCGGATCGAACGGGCCTCCCCGGAGTGGCGCCCCGGTGCTCTTCCGTCTGAGCTACGTCCGCATAACTAGAGGAGCCTCCGGCAGGATTCGAACCCACACCTCGGCCGTACAAAGGGCGCGTGCTTGCCGTTGACACTACGGAGGCGAAGAGAGTGGAGACGGTCGGAGTCGAACCGACATCTTCCTCGTTGCAAGCGAGGTGCTCGCCCGGTTGAGCTACATCCCCCTGATCGAAAGAGGCGAGGTGCGGACGGGTGGAGTCGAACCACCACAGCACGAGGCGACAGGGTTACAGCCTGCTGAGCTCGCCGTTGCTCAGCGTCCGCGTGAGTGAGGGGTGGCCGGCCGGGTTCGAACCGGCGCCGACGGGGCTCACAACCCCGGGTGCTTCCGTCTACACCACGGCCACCATGAAGCGGGGACGACCGGACTCGAACCGGCGACCTCTCGCCTGACAAGCGAGTGCTCTGCGCAGCTGAGCTACGCCCCCGAGAAAGTGAAGGCGGGATCGGCTCCCCGCAACCGGAGGCAGAGACGTTGCCGTCTGCGGGCTCCGGAGCCAGCTGTTGCCCAATCGGCACTCCTGCCAGCGCGTGTCCGCGCCGCCACCTCCTCACCGGTTGGCCCTGGAGGCTTGTCGAAGCCAGCTGCACGTTAGGGCCCGCGCTCTGCACCGGCCCTTGTTCTGTCACTTCCTTGACCCGCCCGTCGGCAGGTCAATCGTTCGATGGCGCGGGTGGGATTCGAACCCACGGTCTCGAGCTCATGAGGCTCGCGAGGACAGCCGCTCCTCTACCGCGCGTCGTTGCGAAACAGGTCTGGCTGGCAGGAGTCGAACCTGCGGTCTCCGGTTCCCGAAACCGGCGGGGTGGCCTGCTCCCCTACAGCCAGAAGTCGATCGTCGAGTACCCCCGGCGGGACTCGAACCCGCAGCTTCCGGGTTGAGGGCCCGGCGTCATCGCCACTTCGACCACGGGGGCCTAGCGTTTTCGCGCGGCGGGGGTGTCCGCGGATGCGGATCCCCCGCCTTGCGCACAGAGCTCCGGCGGCAGGGCTCGAACCTGCGCTCTCGCGGGTAACAACCGCGCGTCTTTCCAACTCGACCACGCCGGACCGAATGAGGCGGAGGCAGCAGGACTCGAACCTGCGAGCGGCTCTGAGGCTGCCTACGCGGTAGCAACGCGCTGCCTTTCCAGCTCGGCCATGCCTCCGCGAGCGGAAGGAGAGGGAGTCGAACCCCCAAGGCCCGAAAGCCCACCCGTTTTCGAGACGGGATACCGCACCGGTGGCAGTCCTTCCGAAAAGTGGCCCCGGCAGGCGTCGAACCTGCAACCCTCCGCTTAAGAGGCGGGAGCTCTGCCGGTTGAGCTACGGAGCCTTGATGTGACCGGCAGGGATCGAACCTGCGACGCCCCGCGTTTCAGGCGGGCGCTCTACCGAACTGAGCTACGGTCACGCGAGATGGGCGGAGCCGGAGTCGAACCGGCGGCCTCCTCCTCATCAGAGAGGCGCTCTACCAACTGAGCTATCCGCCTGTGCTGTCTTGAGGCTGGGAGTGGGCGAAGCTGGGCTCGAACCAGCGGCCTCCTCTTTGTAAGAGAGGCGCTCTACCTACTGAGCTACACGCCCTCGGTGGTCGTACAGGGATAGATCCGGGTCGAGGAGTCGAACCTCGATCTCCACGTTCAGAGCGTGGTGTCCTGCCCTTAGACGATCCCGGAACGGGGGCGGGCGCCTGTCGCCCAAGGCGCCCGCCCGTCAGTCGAGGAACGCGACGTGCCGCATCGCACGCGCGCCCTGCTCGGTGTTCATCACGACCCGGTGCCAGCCACACAGAACGATCGTCGCGTGGTCGGGATGCCGAACGGCACCGCTCGCGAACACGTCGGCGTCACGCACCAACACGCTCCAGTCGGCTTGCCTGCGCGCCTTCTCGGACAAGCCGTCGAACTCGGCCTGCGAGAGGCCGTTCGGGTAACGCCTCGAGACGTAGACGGTCTCGCCGCCGCGGCGGTACACGAACTCGAGCACGTGCGGCGTGCCGTTGCCGCGCGAGATCGCCTCGTCGCGGAGCACCAGCCAGTCCTGCACTACAAGCCCCGGCTCCGGGACGAAGAACCACTCCCCTTGACGGCGGTAGGCGTCGTTCCGCCGGCTGAACGGGTCTGCTGGCCGCTTCCGTGCGACCGCCGCCCTTACGCGATCCGGCTGCAGGGCCCGCATCGCAGCGGTCACGCCGCTGACCCCACGGGCGGCCTCCGGGATCGCCGCGACGAACCAGTGCCGCTCGTCGTGCCCGCACAGGAACTTGCTCTTCTCCTCACCGTCGCGGACGAGCAGGAGCAGGTGCCGGTCGTCACGACGGGCGTCGACGACCTCGACGTCCACCTCGCGTTCACCGCCCTCGAAGCGGAGCTCGAAGTACTCGCCCCGCCGGTCGTGCCGCACGTCGATGCGCGGCTCGCCCATCCACGGGCGCTCCTCGACCTTCAGACGCGCGCCGATCCTGGCGAACCGACGCTCGAGAACCTCGGTTGACATGGCTCTCTCCTTTCTAGGGAGGACGAGACCGTTTCAGCGCCACTCCGTCCAGCCCGGGCAGGGCTCGACGCAACGGCGACCCACGGACGGGTCGTCCTCTCTTCCTTTGTCACGCTCGCGCGCTGCCGCCGAACGATGTTTTCTATGCCTCTCGCCTACCCTTCGTCCCTGGATCATCGATCGTCGGTTGCGCATATCCGCGGCGATCGTTGTCCTACGTGGAGGAGCTTTGGAGCCGGGGCCTCGCGCAGGGCATTGTAAATTCGCAGGCTAAAGCAGACGCTTATCGCCTAGCGCATTTTCAGCGCGCATACGCCGAGGGCCCTTCTCTCTCAGGCGGGGCCTCAATTCGATCTATGTTTTCTTCAAGCTGAGCATCACCTTTGGGTTCCGACGTTGACTGATCGCCTTCAGAAACAAAAAAGGCGACCCAATTGGGTCGCCCTCGTCTGGCTTGCTATGCGGCTAGGGGTCTAGCGCGCATACCTCCCAGCGAGGGCTAGGACGTAACCGGGTCGGCGCTTCGGATCGAAGCTGTGCCAGCACGGCAAATCCGAGGCGACTGACGTCGCTTCGGCGATAAACGTTGGAGTGTGGAGATTGGTCAGCATCATGTCGATGGTTGTTGCCGGTCGGAGCATAGACGACAAATCGAACTCACGCAAGTGTTCCACACGAAGTTCTAACGAAACTCGTCGGGTCGCGACTGAATAGCGGGCAGACAAATGCCTCGCTTCCTTTATCGCGCAATAGCCACGACCTCCGAGCGCCATTGGGGCTACGCTCCGATAGCCGATGCTGCTGACGATCACCACCACACGCTCCCCAGCCACGGATCTCGGCTATCTGCTGCACAAGCATCCGGAACGGCTGCAATCGTTCTCGCTGCCCTTCGGGCAAGCGCACGTCTTCTACCCAGAGGCAAATGAGGATCGCTGTACCGCCGCGTTGCTCCTGGATGTCGATCCCGTCGGCCTGATTCGGCGTGGCGTGCGCTTCCCGCGGCTCGACCAGTACGTGAACGACCGTCCCTATGTGGCTTCGTCGTTCATGAGCGTGGCGATCGCTCGCGTGTTCGGCACCGCGCTCGGAGGCACCTGCAGCGCCCGGCCTGAGCTCCCCGAGCAGCCGCTGCCCTTACGCGCGCGGATCGCGGCGCTTCCCTGCGCCGGTGGCGAGGGCGAATTGCGGCGGCTGTTCGAGCCACTCGGCTACATCGTGCACGCTGTCGAGCATCCGCTGGACGAGCAGTTCCCGGAATGGGGCGAGAGCGGCTACTTCACCGTCGAACTGGAGGGCGAGCTACGCCTGCGCGAACTGCTCGCCCACCTGTATGTGCTCGTCCCGGTGCTGGACGCGGAGAAGCACTACTGGGTCGGCGAAGCAGAAGTGGAGAAGCTGCTGCGCCGCGGTGAGGGCTGGCTCGCCGGGCACCCCGAGCGCGACCTGATCGTCAACCGCTACTTGAAGTACCAGCGGTCGCTACGGGACGAGGCGCTCGCGAAGCTGCTCGCGGACGAGGACCCGGACCCAGACCGCGAGCAGCAGGCACGCGAGGCCGAGGAGGAAGCTGTCGAGCAACCGCTGCGGCTGAACGAGCAACGGCTCGGCTCCGTCGTCGCTGTGCTCAAGGCAAGCGGCGCGAAGCGGGTGCTCGATCTCGGCTGTGGCAGCGGCAAGCTCATCGGTGCGCTGATGAAGGAGCCGGCGTTTGCCGAGATCGTCGGCGTCGACATCTCTCATCGCGTGCTCGAGATCGCGGAGTCACGGCTACGGCTCGAGCGACTGGCACCGCGCCAACGTGAACGCGTGCGGTTGTTCCAGACGGCGCTCACTTATCGAGATCGGCGACTCGCCGGCTTCGACGCCGCCGCCGCTGTCGAGGTGATAGAGCATCTCGATGAACCACGTCTCGCCTCATTCGAGCGGGTCGTGTTCGAGCACGCCCGGCCGACGGCGGTCGTGGTGACGACACCGAACCGGGAGTACAACGCCAAGTTCGACGGGCTTCCGGCCGGCGAGTTCCGGCATCGCGATCACCGCTTCGAATGGGCGCGGCGGGAGTTGGAAGATTGGGCCGGCGAGGTGGCCGGCCGGTTCGGCTACGGCGTGCGGTTCCTGCCGATTGGGCCTGAAGACCGCGAGCTGGGCGCGCCGACGCAGATGGCGGTCTTCGAGCGGTGAGCGACAAGGCTCGCGTGGCTGACGGTCGGGCGCTCGAAGTGCCAGAGCTCTCGCTCGTCCTGCTCGTCGGCGCCTCCGGCTCGGGCAAGTCAACCTTCGCGAAGACGCACTTCCTTCCGACAGAGGTCCTCACGTCCGACTTCTGTCGCGGGCTCGTCGCTGACGACGAGAACGACCAGAGCGCGACCAAGGAAGCCTTCGAGCTCCTGCATTTCATCGCCGGAAAACGGATGGCCGCCGGCCGTCTGACAGTCGTCGACGCCACCAGCGTGAAACGCGAGGACCGCGCGCAGCTCGTCAGGTTGGCACGCGAACATCACTTCCTGCCGGTCGCGATCGTGTTCGACCTACCGGAGCGCCTGTGCCAGGACCGAAACCGAAGCAGGCAAGACCGCGACTTCGGCCCGCACGTGATCCGCAACCAGACCCGCGACTTGCGCCGCGGCCTGCGCGGCATGCGCAAGGAGGGATTCCGGCAGGTGCACGTCCTCTCTTCGCCGGAGGAGATCGACGCAGCAACGATCAACCGCACCCGCCTCTGGAACAACCGCACCGACGAGCACGGCCCCTTCGACATCATCGGCGACGTCCACGGCTGCTGCGACGAGCTCGAGCAGTTGCTCGACGAGCTCGGCTACCAGATCGTCGAACAGCGGGAAGGCGAGTTCCCGGACGGTGGGCCCGTCTACACACACCCCGACGGACGCATAGCGATCTTTGTCGGCGATCTCGTCGACCGCGGCCCGCGGATCCTCGACACCGTCCGACTCGTCCGCAACATGGTCGAGACGGGCTCAGCGCACTGCGTACCGGGCAACCACGACATGAAACTGGTGCGAAAGCTGCGCGGCCGCGACGTCCAGATCACGCACGGGCTCGACCGCTCGCTCGCCGAGCTCGACGCTCTCCCCGACGATCGGCGCGAAACCGGTGTAGCCGAAGCGCTGCGCTTCCTCGATGCGCTCGTCAGCCACTACGTCTTCGACGACGGCCAGCTCGTGGTCGCCCACGCCGGGATGAAGGAGGAGATGCAGGGACGCGGCTCCGGCAAGGTGCGCGACTTCGCTCTCTACGGGGAGACGACCGGCGAGACGGACGAGTTCGGGCTGCCGGTGCGCTGGAATTGGGCCGCGGAGTACCGCGGCAACGCGATGATCGTCTACGGCCACACGCCCGTCCCTGAGGCCGAGTGGCTCAACCGGACAATCAATATCGACACCGGCTGCGTCTTCGGCGGCCGCTTGACCGCGCTGCGCTATCCCGAAAAGGAGCTCGTCAGCGTTTCCGCGGCGGCGACCTACTCTGAGCCCGCAAAACCCTTCCTCCCGGAGGACGAGGCGGCACCGACGCTGAGCACGCAGCAGCGCGAGGACGAGCTGCTCGACATTGAGGACGTGCTCGGCAAGCGGATCATCTCGACCCGCCTCGCTCGCAACGTCACGATCCGCGAAGAGAACGCGATCGCCGCGCTCGAGGTGATGGGCCGCTTCGCGGTCAACCCCAAGTGGCTGATCTACCTGCCGCCCGCCGTCTCTCCGTCAGCGACGAGCGAGGAGCCAGGCCTGCTCGAGCACCCCGCGGAAGCATTCGCCTACTACCGGCAGGAGGGCGTTCCGCGCGTCGTGTGCGAGGAGAAGCACATGGGCTCGCGCGCAGTCGTGATCGTCTGTCGGGACGAGGACGCCGCCCGTCGCCGCTTCGGCGTCGTCGATGAAGGCTTCGGCGCCTGCTTCACGCGCACCGGCCGGCGGTTCTTCGACGAAGACGCGCTCGAGTCCGACTTTCTCACGCGAGTCCGAGACGCCGCGGTGAACGTCGGCCTTTTCCACCGCTTCGAGAGTGACTGGCTTCTACTCGACTGCGAGCTGATGCCCTGGTCGGCGAAAGCACAAGAACTGCTCCGGCGGCAATACGCGGCCGTCGGCGCCGCAACCGGAGCGGGCCTGGGCGAAACCGTCGCCGCACTCGACCAGGCGGCGACCAATGGCGTCGATGTCGGCGCCCTGCTGGAGCGCTTTCGCCTCCGCGCCGAGGACGGCGCGCGATTTGTAGACGCCTATCGCCGCTACTGCTGGCCCGTGCGCGGGCTCGACGACCTCAAACTCGCCCCCTTCCACCTGCTCGCGACTGCCGGGATCGTCCATGTCGACAAGAACCACCTCTGGCACATGGAGACGCTCGCCGAGCTGTGCGCGGCGGACGACCTGCTCCACCCCACCGCCTACACCGTCGTCGACACGACCGACCGCGACAGCGAGCAGGCCGGCAACGCCTGGTGGGCCGACCTGACGGAACGCGGCGGCGAGGGAATGGTCGTCAAACCGCTCGACTACATCACCCGTGGGCGGCGCGGCGTCGCTCAGCCCGCGCTCAAGACGCGCGGTCGCGAGTACCTGCGCATCATCTACGGGCCCGAGTACACAGAGCCCGCCAACCTCGAGCGGCTGCGCGAGCGCGGCCTCGGACGCAAGCGCTCACTCGCATCGCGCGAGTTCGCACTCGGCATCGAAGCGCTCGAACGATTCGTACGCGGCGAACCGCTCCGACGAGTCCACGAATGCGTCTTCGGCGTTCTCGCACTCGAAAGCGAGCCTGTCGACCCAAGGCTGTGAACCGCGAGGTCGGCTACACGCCTACTCCACAGGCCGTGCCGGGCGGCAGCCGGTCACAGCCGGTCAGATCCAGCACGAAACACCTGCTCTGCCTGGTAATTCGAGGCGAGAGCCGGCTGCGCCGGTTCGGCCCGTACCGGCCTGTCACGCCGGAGGTCGCGGGTTCGAGTCCCGTCGCTCCCGCTCTGGAACCGCCTGCAAGCAGGCGGTTTTCTGGTTTTCTCTTATCGGCTTCGGAACACGGCGCTGCACGATGGGGTGTGGATGGGGCGGCTGGTTCCTGGCGACCTTGGTTTCCACTCGTTTTCGGTCGATCGGGCCGTAGTGGCGACGCGTGGCGATCCGGGCTCGTCAGGGCAAGAGCGTGAACGCCTCCGCATGCCTCGACCGGACGACCGTGAAGTGCCTGCGGTCGAGCGTCGCGATCTCCGCCTGGCCGAGCCGCTCTACCGTCGCGACGACGGAAGCGTCAACCGTGCCGAGTGGGAGATCCGCGTACTGCTCAACGAGCTCCGCCATCCGCTCCAGATCGGCAGAGGTTGGAGGCTCGAGCCGGAACTCTCCGCGAGCGGCGGCGCGCAGCAACGCCGCCTCAGCGGACGGGCCGAGTGCCTTCGCGACGAGGTACCCCGCCTCGGCCAGAACGAGCGACGGCACGACGAGCGATCCCGTCTCACGGCGCAATAGGTCTGCGCACGCAGCGTGATCCGGGTCGTTGCGAACGGCCGCGGCGACGAGCGGTCCGGTATCTACGAGGAGCGCGACGGCTCGAACCCCTCGAGCTCGAGCCGCTCCTCGGCGGCGCGAGCGGAGAAGCCGTTCGCCGCGTCACCGAGCCCGACGAAACTGAGCCCGGTCACGGCAGCCGGTTCGCTCTCGAGGTACGCCTCGACCGCCTCGGAAGCGAGCTCCTCGACCGTGACGCCGCGATCCGCGGCGACAGCGGCGGCGCGAGAGGCGAGGTCGTCCGGAAGGCTCACTTTCACGTACACCATGCTCATAGCGTAATCGACGCGTCCGGCGGCTCCCGGTCGACGAGCCGATCCAGCTCGGCGAGGATGCTCCTGTTCGCGTCCGGAAAGAGGTGGCCGTAGAGATCAAGCGAGACGCGGATCGACGAATGGCCCATCTGCGCTTGGAGGTATTTCGGGTGCGCGCCCGCCGCGACCATCAGCGCGGCGTACGTGTGCCGCAGGTCGTGGAAGCGCACCGGACCGAGCCCGCTGCGGCGTACGGCCGGCGCAAAGATCCGATGGCGGAAGTTGTCGTCGTTCAGAATCCGCCCGCCCGACGAGGGGAAGACGAGGCCGAGCTGGTTCGGCATGCGCGCGAAGAGCTGACGTCGGAGGAGTGCAGCCGCCTTCGCGGAGAGATCGACCTTACGCCGCGAAGCCTTCGTCTTGAGCGGCACTCGCGCGCCGGCGTAGACGCCGTGCTCGACGCTCACCGTCATCGTGTGGAGATCGACTGTCCGATCGAGCAGCGCGAACAGCTCGCCCTGGCGCAAGCCGGTCAGCGCCGCGAGCTGGACGAGGTTTCCGTACGGCTCGACGGTAGCGGCGGCGAGTTCCTCGACCTCGAGCCACGTGAGGAAGCGAATCTCCCTCGGTTCATGCCGTGGCGCCTTCAGCCGGAAGATCGCCTCGTCGACCGCATGTCCGCGCTCCTTCGCGTTGGCGAGGACCTGCTTGAGGATGCGGAGCGCGAGCTCGGCCTGCCTGGGCGCCCGCTTGCCGAGCGCGACGATGTGGTCTTCCACCCCGGCGGGGCGGATGGCGTCGAGTGTAAGTGGGCCGAAGACGTCGAGATGCGGGACGACCTCGGCGACTCGCGCGGCGGTCGAGGCCCGGACGCGTTGGCCGTACCGCTCGAGCCAGGCTGCGAGGAACACCGTCAACGTCTCCGGCGGTGCCTCGTAGAGCGGGCCGAGCGTCGCTCGTCGGTACAGATCGCGGGCGAACCGCTCGGCGTCCTTCTTGAGGAGAAACGACTTCGATTTCGGCTTGCCCATCGGGGAGAGCCAGCGGGCCCGATAGCGCCTGCTGCCGTCGCTGAGCCTGTAGGTCTCGCTGTGCGCCATCAGTCGAACAGTCGGGACTGCTCGGGTCGTGGCCGGTAATACCCGCAGGTGTGCTGTCCGGACAGGGCAACCGGCAGTCGTCGTAGTGAGGGTGCTCGACGGTCGCGCGCCTGACTATCACGCTTGACGGCGTGCGTGACCGCTTCAGCGTCGCCGGCTACCCACCGGCGAAGTCGATGCTCCCCTCCGGTCACATGCATGCCAGCCGAGTGATCGACTTGCTGGCGGCCGCTCACGAAGCCGCTCCGGCCCCGGCGCAGGCGCCGCATCGCCCTGTACACGAACGACCGCCAGATCTAGGAGATGCACTACGCTACGAGTGCGGTGCGGGGGCCGGAGCAGGCCGAAGCGCGGGCGGCCGCGTGTCTCGAGCACGGCGTCGACCATCGTCGGGCCTCCTCTCACCTAGAGCGCGGATCTCGATTTCGTCGTGTGTGTAAGTCCGGGATCGACCCCCGTCGCTCCCGGTCTTTACACATCGGGATTCGGTCGTGTCGGTGGTGTTGGAGCAGGCTCCCTTCACAGGCGCGCCCCAGAGAGGCGTAAACTTGCTCGATGCCACGCGGGCTTCGCAAGGACGCCAAGATCGACTTGATCCGCAAGGTGCCGCTGTTCGCAGGGCTGGCGAAGCGACAACTCGCTCAGGTGGCCTCGATCGCGGACGAGATCGACCTGCCGCAAGGGAAGGTTCTGATAGGTGAAGGCGAACGGGGCCGTGAGTTCTTCATCCTCCTCGAAGGCGAAGCCGAGGTGCGAAGCAAGGGCAGGAAGGTTGCCACGAGGCGTGCAGGAGAGTTCTTCGGCGAGATCGCGCTCGTCTCCAATGTTCCCCGCGTCGCAACCGTGACCGCCATGACACCGGTGCATGCACTCGTGATCAGAGACGTCGAGTTCCGGGCGCTGCTCAAACGAATGCCCGAGATCGCCCTGAAGGTGCTCGAGGCGGTCGCCGAGCGCCTGCCCACGACGGATAACGTCTAGCTCCGCCAGTCGACACCCTTCAGCTCGACCGGCCCAGAGATACTCCGGAGCTCGACCAAGCGCGGCAGCGAAGCCGGAAATCGGAGTGTGATTCCGGCGAGCGTCGTCGCGCTGGCGAGAATCTCGCCCCCTTCCGCATGGGCCGCGATTCGCGCCGCCTCGTGAACGCCCTTGCCCTGGTACCCCGAGCTGTCCCGCGTCGCGTCGGCAGCGTGCAGACCGATACGCACTGTCGGCGCGAACCCGTGAGCGCGGCGGTGGTCGTGAAGCTTTCGCTGCACCGCAACGGCGCATTCGACGGCGGCGGAGGGGTCCGTAAACGCGACGAAGAAGCCGTCACCCGCGTGGTGGATCTCCTCGCCGCCATGCGCGGCGAAGAGCGAGCGAAGCGTGTTGTCGTGCCAGGGGAGCAGGTCTGCCCACGCGTCGTCTCCGATCGCCTCGATGAGCTCCGTCGAACGGGCGATGTCCGTGAACATGAACGTCCTGGCATACCTTGCTTGCGGAAGCCCGGCGACGTCCGCCGCACCGAGCGGCTCGAGTTGCGCACGTGCACGACGCATATCCGGAACGGCCCCGAGCCGCTCGAAACCAGAGACAGCGGCCCGCAGCTCGAGGATGGCACTGTCGGTGTTGCCTTCGGCCACGTACGCCGACGCGAGCAGCATGCGCGTCTGGGCGAGCTCGAACGGCGCGCCGACTTCCCGCCAGAGTCCGAGAGCCTGGCGCGCGTTGCGACTTGCGAGCTGCGGATTCGCCTCCTCGAGCGCGATCCTGCTCCGCGCGGAGCACGCCGCTGCCTCGAGCGCGTCGCTTCCATACGTCTTCCGGATCGCTTCGAGCTCGTCCGCTGCAACACGAGCCGTCTCGATGTCGCCCGCGGCAAGTGCGATCTCGACCTGCGCGGGCAGGAGGCGGGCTCGGTGGAGGGGACGCGGATCCTCGAGCGCTTGATCGACGCACACGCGTGCTCTCTCGGTCTTGCCCTCTGCGAGGAGAAGCAGTGCGAGCCCCGGTTGTGGGTCCCGCCCCAACTCGTGCGCCTGGTTGAAAGCCTCTTGCGCCGCCACGAGATCGCCTCTCCGCATCCTGACCTCGCCAAGCTCGTAGAACGCCTCGGCGGCGTAGCTGAGGTTGAACTCCATCAGCTCGTCGCACGCGCGCCGTGCCTCGAGCTCGGCCTCCGGCCACGCACCGCGGAGGAGCAGGATCGACGCGCGGTAGACGCGGCACATACCGGGGAAACCGGCGATCGCCTGACGCTCGCACCATCGCGTGGCGGCGTCGGTCCAATCGCCCGCACGGCGGTAATCGGCGAGCTCCTTGCACGCGGTGATCGTGTTGCAGTAGATGACGCCCGTGTTGTATGGGCTCAGCTC
>Ga0136621_1000389_pt1 | contig 17147 bp, 17 predicted proteins | sample AntDryUQ445A2306_FD_104673 | JGI IMG/M metagenome (GOLD analysis project Ga0136621, IMG submission 104673) | Polar desert sand microbial communities from Dry Valleys, Antarctica - metaG UQ445A (23.06) | ecosystem: Environmental > Terrestrial > Soil > Desert | place: Antarctica: Dry Valley...
AGGTCGAGGTGCGGGTCCGCGATCGCGGGATCGGCCTTCGACCCGAGGACCAGGAAGCGATCTTCGAGCTGCTCATGCGGACCGGCGAGGCCCGCCGGTACGCGTCGGGGGCGGGCGTGGGGCTGTACGTCTGCCGGCGGCTGGTCCAGGCGATGCACGGCCGGATCTGGGCGCAGCCGGCCACGGACGAGGACGCGGGCACGACCTTCATCGTCAGGCTGCCGATCGCGAGCGCCTGACAACCCGCCGCGGGTTTGATCGGAACCGACAGGAGGACCCGATGGACGAACAAGCCGTTCGCGAGCGCGCGCAGGCCATGTGCGATGCGCTCGTCGCGGGGGACATCGAGCGGGCGACCGAGGACTTCAGCAAGGAGCTTCGGCAGAACCTTGGCGAGGTGCTCGCCCTCCTGCCGCTCCCCTCGACCGAGGCAACGATCGAATCGGTCGACCTCGGTGGCTCCGGCTACAACGTCGTCGTCCGGCTCGTCGGCGAGACCGAGGAGGTCCAGGTCCAGACGCGCTGGAAGGACCGCGACGGCCGGCCGACCGTGATCGAGGCGAGCCACCTGAGCAGGGCGGAGACGGTCGCCGAGGCTGCCGAGCCAACGTCCGAAGCCGAGGAGCCCGCCTGAGCCTGGCGCGATCTGCCAGCCGGCCGTCGGCGAGGAAGGGTTACAGGCCCGCCGCCTCGCGGGCGGCAGGGATTGCGTCGCGCGCCTCGGCCGCACCCCGGGCGACGCACTCGAGTGCCGATTCCGGCTCGGCCGACCAGCGTATGGAGATGTGGCGCGCCCGGCGGGAGCCGGGAACACAGTGGCCACTGTACGCGGCAACGCGGCGGTCCGGATCCCTATCGCTGGTCGGCAGGAGTGGCTCGCTCGCGCCCGGAAATCAGCATGCGGCTCATCCCACCCTCGCGAGGGTGCGCTCGACGGCCGGTTCAGCATCGAGCCACGGCAGCTCGCGCTCATCGTCGGGTGCAGGCCACTGCCCGCCGAGCCAGTAGCCGCTACCGAGGTCCCGAGGCCCTGACAGGGTGTACCCGGTGGGCGGGCGCTCCCGGTTGGTCCTCGCGTGGAACCGCTTCACGACGATGCCCAGAGAGGCGATCTCTGTCGGCAAGTCGCACACGCGGAACACGGTCTGGTCGAGATCCGGCCGCAGGGGCGAGTAGTCACGAACGAGAATCCATCGTCCGTGCACGAAGACGGCCTCCCGCCTGACGTCGGGCGGGAACACGAAGATCTCGACGTGATACTGATGGTGAGTTGCCGGGCCAATCGGTGTGTCTGGTAGGCCGGATGGGGCGTGGTGATACCAATCGGCGATGTCCTCCTCGCGGAACGCCATGACTGCCACGGGTTCCGACCCATCCACGACCGGGCACTCGTGGACGTTGTCGAAGGCCGAGCCGACTGACGGACCGGTCGCGATGGGGTCGGTCAAAGGCTGGGTGTGGATGCCCATCCCCTCCGGAACCAAGAACTTCTCGGGCGGACCCTCCCCCGACCGAACCTTCTTGGTGCTGGCCTTGCTGAACTGAACGAAACCAGATGGGTGGTAGATCAACTTCACGCGGGTCCCGACAAGGTGCGTCTGGAGCATCTCTGTCCAACCCCCGCCCGGCGCGGTGAGGACCTGCGGCGGGCCGACTTTCGCAATCATCCCGACGGGAGCAGGATGGATCGGAACGAGCGCGAAGCTGCCGTCCCCTGTCGTGACGATGCGGAGGACCTTGTGAAGGTCCCCGGCATCCTCAATGGCGATGATCCGGCTGGGATATGTCTTTCTCGCTGCCACCGTGCCGGTCCAATCGGGAGATACCTTGGCGCCGCCGTCGCAAGTGCCAGCACTTGTCGTGACAGCGAGCGCAGGGCTGTGGTTGCGGCCAGTTTCTTGGATTTCTGCCCACAGCGTGGCGTGACCTGTACAACCAGCTAGCGCGAGAGCTTCGGCCGTGCACAGCGATTCGCCGAGACGGGCAACGCTGCCAAGCGTGGGCCGTCTGGAGTGACGCGCGACGGTCTGCGCTCCTCACGGTGACCGGCATAACGTTGGTCCGCTGCATCGATGGATTTGGGCAGAGCATGTCCGGAGCATCATCACCAGCCGCGCCTACACGGTTGGAGCGTCCGCGACCGGCGTTCTCCCGACGAGCAGTACGTCGCGGCCCCGTGGCGGTCGAACCCGCCCATCAGTGACGACCTGTGGTCACGAGTCGAGGCGGTCCGACAGCGACGGTCGCTCGGCGGCCGTGGCGCGCCACGGGCCAAGCGCCCGTACCTGCTCAGCGGCGTCTTGGAGTGCGAGGGCGGCAAGCGGATCGCCGCCGACACGGCGACCAACCGGGCCAGGAAAGAGGTCCGCCGATACCGGCACGGGGATTGCTCGCTCGGGACGCAGGTGTGCGTCAACGCCGACGTGCTCGAATGCCCATCGCGGCACAGGTGACCGGCATCCGGCTCGACCACTCGACCATCGCGTCAGTTGCCAGCCTCGCTGGCGTCGCCACCCCGGCTCCGACCAACATCCGGCAGGGTCAACTGAAAGGCGAGATGCGGCGTCTCGCCAGCCGACACGCCGACGGTGCCCTCACCGACGGGGGCGTACCTAGCGGAGCATGGCCGGTTGAAGGCTCTGCTAGCGGCCACAGAGGACGTGGCGGTGTCTGACACCGGCATCGACCCGCAGCGCGCCGTGGCGTAGCTGAGGCGGCTCCGTGAGGCATGGCGGGCGGGACCGGAGGCGCGGGTCAACCTCGTCAAGGCCATCTACGGGAAGGTCATCGTCCGAGGCGGCGACTTCGTGGAGGTCCACTTGACCGAGGACGCCAAGCGCCATGGCTTGATGATCGCCATGTCAGAGGAAGTGGATACCGTGCGTCCGGCCCTGCGAGGTCCGTACCGCCGCTCTGGAAGGGCGAAAGTGGGTTTGGCGCGCCCGGCGGGACTCGAACCCACGACCTTCAGGTCCGCAACCTGACGCTCTATCCACTGAGCTACGGGCGCCCGTTCTGTCCCCGGTGGGGATGCCGAGCCAGCACAGTCTAGCGCTGAACCGGTCCTCGCCCTCCGACGTCCAGGGCGGCGCCCCTCGACGCCGTCGGCCCGAGAATTGGCGGAGAGGGAGGGATTCGAACCCTCGATGCAGGTTACCCCACATGGCGGTTTAGCAAACCGCTGCACTAGACCTCTATGCGACCTCTCCGTCGGCGCCGCGGCGGCCGGAATCCTAGCATAGGGTCCTGCCGGCTCCGAAGGGATCGTGGAGGGACGGTAGTGGCTCAATTTCAACCGACTCGTGAGGCGGGAGGCGCTACCCGCCGACGCTCTCCGGGGTGGGATCGTCAATGTCTCCCGGCTTCTTGAAGTACTTGGCTCGGGTCCAGCCGATGCAGTCGTTCTCAAAGAGTCCGATGTTGGCGTCCATGATCGCTTCCATAACAAGGAGTCGCTTGGACAGGGGGAAGTACAGCCACGGCACCTCTTGCGTTCGCGCTCGGACCATTTCAAGGAGGTCGGGCTCAACGGCGGTTTGGGGATTCGCGTGGACTTGGTCACGCGCCGACGGTGGCACGACCTTGAACCGGGCTACTACTGCCTCTCCTTCTCCGTCCCCGTGCGTCTCGATGAAGACAAACGGGTCAACGTTTTCGAAGACGATCGCGCCTTCCCCGTCGAACTCGACGATCGGATCGCTTTCGGTCACATGGCCGCCGACGATCTGCAACTTACGGTGCCGGTCGATCCGCGAGAGATGGTTGACCCAATAGATGGCCGTGTGCGTGGGCTCCGACCCGTTCGCGTACGGCTGCATGTCTTCAATCCAAGCCCTGTGTTGGTCCGAGAGTGGCTTGATGCGATACTCGTTCTGCCGAAACGACGCCTCCGAGTTGCAGATCGGGAACTGGATGACGGATTCGTGTGGCGGCGGGTCGCTCTTGGTATTGAAGATGGCGAGTGCGTAGGCCGTGTAGTCGAGGGCGGCCCGGAGGTTATACAGCCACTCGCCAAGGTCGATGGCGATGGCGGAGGGCGTAGGACTGAACTGACGGATGGAGAGCGTGCCATCCCCCTCGTCGTCTATGTAGAGCCAGGGACCGTAGGGCTCGTAGTCGGTGAGCCAAGTCGACCATTCACGCGATGCCGCCTCGCGGTGGGTCTTTGCTTGCCGCATGCGGTCCCAGACCCCATCGAAGGCTTCGAACGTCTGCACAACCCGATTATGCGGCAGCGCTCACGCATGGGCGGGCCAGGTCGTTGCGTCAGTCGGGCTCGTAAGGGGCTGGCTCCTCGGCCGCAAAGAGCGGCATCGCCTCGCCTTCGATGGTCCTGACCCGCTGCGCCCTTCGATGCGTGACGTTCGCGCCCGTCACGTGGGGATAGTTGACTCCCTTCCCGTCGAGCAGCTCGCGGATCGTGCGGAGCTGGATGCGCGGGTGCTTTCCCCACGGTGACTCATAGAACCCCGCGTCAGCAGCTTCGGCGCGCATCCCGGCGGATGGCTCCTCGAAGCTCAGCAGGACACCGACCTGCGCGCTCTCCCGCTCCAGCACGCCGCGCAGATCGCGGACATAGGCCGGCACTAGGTGTCCCGCCTTCACGCTGAACACGATCTGCCGCGTCGGGCCGGACTCCGAGTCGTGGAAGTAGAGTCGCCCGTCTATGCCCTTGTCGCCACCCTTCTTGTCGCTTCCCGCGACTCGTGCGCCGACCAATCCGAGCGCCCAGGCCTGGAACTGGAACGGGTCTTCCTTGGCGAGGACAGCGGCGCCTTCGACCGTGGTCGGCTCGCCCACGACGCGATAGGCCTTGGAGATGTCTGGACCGTAGCGGTCTACGAGCCGGTGCTTGATCAGGCCGATCGAAAGATGGGTGATGTCGATGCCGACCCAGCGGCGGTCGAGGGCCTGCGCGGAGTCGACCGTCGTTCCGCAGCCGCAGAACGGGGTCGAGCACGACATCGCCGGGGTTAGACGAGGCCTCGATCAGGCGGCTCGTCAGCGCGAGCGGCTTCTGCGTCGGGTACCCGAGGCGCTCGGCGTGCCAGGACCGTAGCGGCTCGATGTCCGTCCAGACATCCTGAGCTCGCAGGCCCTTCGACTCGTCTAGATAGCGTTTCCGCCGAGGAATGCCGTTCCTCGTGTAGAAGATGGCACCCTCGACGTCGAGCCTCTCCATGGTGCTCCTGGGGGCTCGCCAAGTCCGCTTGACGCCTTTCCACTCGTACTCGTATCCACCCCCGGACAGCCCGGCAGCACTCAGGTTGTCTGACATGAACCTCCGGCCGTCAGGGTCGGTGTACCGGTAGTACTGCTCCACGTATCCCGGGTCGTACGCCTGGAAGATCCGGTTCCAGGTCGCGGCGTCGGAAGCGACGTAGTAGAGGAGCACGTCGTGGACGGCCCCGTAGCCGCGAGCGTCGCTGTGTCCGCTCGTCCGCTTCCAGATGATCTCGCTGCGGAAGTTCTGTGGCCCGAACACGGCGTCGAGCAGCAGCTTCAGGTAGTGGCTCGCGGTCGGGTCGCAATGGAGGTAGAGAGATCCGGTCGGCTTCAGAACCCGACGCAGCTGAACCAGTCGGGGCGCCATCATCGAGAGGTAGGCGAGCATGTCGCTCGTCCCGAGGAGCGCGCGAAAGGCGAGCATGGCCTTGGCAACCTCTCCGCCCATCTCGACGGTCTCCTGGTACGCAGCGGCCGCCTCCGTGTTCCACTCCCACGTGTCCTCGAAGGCTTCGATCTGCGCTGAGGAGCGCTCGCCGTGCTCCTCAAACAGGACGTTGTAATTGGCGTTTGAGTTGAAGGGTGGGTCCAAGTAGACCAGATCAACCGACTCATCCCGCACGTGCCGTCTCAGCACGTCCAGGTTGTCGCCGTAGTAGAGCGTGTTCAGCTCGGCCACCGGGCGAGGATAGCCGCTCAGTCGAGCAGCGCGGCGATCTCCTCGGCCGTCCAGACGTGATCCGCCACGCCCGCAGCCATCGCCGGAGTGGTGCGCTTGCCAAGCGCCATGTGCGGGCGCGCGAAGTTGTAGTGCATGAAGTGCAGGCTGACCATCGCCGCATGGTTCTCGACCTTCTTGGAGAACCCGTTGGTCAGGCGGGTGAAGCGGCGCATCCCCATCCGCATGGTCAGGTTCTGGCGCTCGACAAACGACGTGGAGATCAGGTCCGGGTTCGGGTCGCCCGCGACGATGCGGACTTCCTCGGACGTGACCCGATTCGGCGAGTAGCGCCGCGCCGTCGGCGAGCCGTCCAGACTAGGCTCGACGCCGTACTGCTTGATAAGCATGGCGTAGTCCACATCCTGCCCGAACTCGGCTTCGATGGCCGCGACGTAGGGCTGGTGCCCGTCGGTAGTGATCTGGACGCGACCAGCGAGCCGCGAGCGCAGGTCCGCGATGAAGGTCCGGGCATCGTCGGGGTCGCGCATCCCGACCAGCCACGACGGCACGAGCTGGGTATCGGGGTCGATGGCAGTCCAGGTCCACACGTCGCCGAACCCGAACTCGCCCCGCTTGTCCTCCGGGACGTTCTTCGCCTTGGTGTAGCAGAACGCCCAAATCTCGTCGCACTCGATGCGCGTCGAGGTATGGTGGCGGAGCTTGCGGTCCTGATAGGCGGCGCAAGCGGTGCCAAGCTGCACGAGCAGGGTGGTGATCGTATTGCGCGCCGCGCCCGTCATCCGCGCGGTGGAGCGGATGGAGTTTCCCTCCACCAGCGCCCGGATGATCGTCGCCCGTTCGGCCCTGCTCAATCGGTTCATATTGACACTATGCGTGAGGGTTGTGACAACTGTCTGTCACGGCCAACGCATCGAATCGAGAACCTAGAGGCGGGGTTTGCCCCAGCGGGCGAGCGCAGCCTTGCGAGCACTATCCGCCCGTTCCTCGGGCGTCATGTTGGCGGCTCGCGCCTTGCCGCCGATCTGCCCGCCAAGGCGCCCAAGCTCGACCGCGGCCGGGTTCTTGACCGGGGCAGGTGCATCCGGCTCCCGCTGGCGGGTCGCAAAGTCAACGACCGCCTTGGCAAGCTGGTTCGGGTCGCGGGGCATTCGGGAGCGCTTAGGCATGACCCGGAGAGTGTGCGCCCTGTAGCCTTGTGGGGTCAAACGGAATGATCCTCAAATTGAGCCACTACCCGGGTCGGTCGGCGGGCTGTGATCGGCACCCAAGAACAGGCTCCTCGGGTCCCGCGTTACCGGTGGCCATCACCATTGAAGACTGGTCCGGGCAAGCGCCAAGGTATTGGGTCCAATTGACGCTGGGGCCCACACTCCCCGCAGGGCCGATGCGTTCGCCCGACAACAGCGCTCGACCCGCCGCCTTGAACAGCGGCGGTCACTCGGGGTCCAGCCGGACGGGACGCATCGGCTCATCGATCCTGGGCGCCGACACAGTCGCCGGGGTCGAACCGTCATGTCGCCCATGAAGGCAGTTGCGCTGTGGTTGACGCTGACGACCACGGCCCTGATCATCGGCTTCGGGCTGGCCTGGGTGGTCCTCGCGGCCGTGAACGCGGCGCTGCCGCCATTCGGGATCGAGGATGACGACACACTGCGCGAACGAATTCCGGTGGCGCTCGCGTACGGCACCTGGGCAATGACGACCCTCGTGGGAGCCGTCCTCTCCTGGCGCTGGGTACGCCGCCGGCGAAGCTGACCCACGACTCCCGGGTCCCCGCCGATTGACACTCGCAGGGGGCCCGGCTAGTGTCGCTGGACGCCGATGGACCGAATCCTCTTTTACCCAGGCCCGGCATGATCGTTCCCGGTCGCTAGACTCGGGGGCGCGGGTCGTGCCGGGCGGAGCAGAGGTGAAGCCTCTGCTCTTTTTGTTTCCCTGGACGCGGCTTTGGACGTTGGAAGGGACCCGCAGCGATGTTCGTCGTCATGGCCGGGACCGCCACCGAGGCGGAGATCCTCGGCGTCAAGAGCCACATCCTCGCCGAGGGAATGACGCCGTACGACCATCATGGCGCGGACCGGATCGTCATCGCGGTGGTGGGCGACGTGGGACCCCGCAAGCAGCACCTCATGAGCCGGCTGGGTGGCCTGCCGGGGGTGGAGGTGATCACGCCCATCAGCCGGCCGTTCAAGCTGACCTCGCGCGAGTTCCACCCCGAGAACACGGTCATCCACGTGCTCGACGCGACGATCGGTGACGGCTCATTGACCGTGATGGCCGGGCCGTGCTCGGTCGAGAGCCGCGACCAGCTGTTCGAGACGGCCCGGTCTGTCAAGGCGGCCGGGGCAACGGTGCTGCGGGGCGGTGCCTTCAAGCCGCGCACGTCGCCCTACTCGTTCCAGGGACTCGGGGTCGAGGCGCTCCGCTATCTGGCCGACGCGCGCGACGAGCTGGGCATTCCGGTCATCACCGAGGTCATGGAGCCCAACCAGGTCGACATCGTGGCGGAGTACGCCGACATCCTCCAGATCGGCACCCGGAACATGCAGAACTACTCGCTCTTGACGGCGGTGGGCCGGGTGGCCCGGCCGGTCATGCTCAAGCGCGGCTACGGCGCCACGGTGGAGGAATGGCTCATGGCCGCCGAGTACATCGTGAGCTCCGGCAACCCGAACGTGATCCTGTGCGAGCGGGGGATCCGGACGTTCGAGACGTACACCCGGAACACGATGGACCTTGCGGCGGTGCCGCTCGTCCGGCATCTGAGCCACCTGCCGGTGATCGTCGACCCGTCCCACGCGACCGGCAAGCGCTGGCTCGTCAAGCCGCTCGCGATCGGCGGTGTCGCGGTGGGCGCCGACGGGGTGATGGTGGAGGTCCATCCCAGCCCCGACGATGCGCTGAGCGACGCCGAGCAGCAGCTGACGCTCGGTCAGTTCGACGAGCTGATGGCCCAGCTGATCCCGATCCATGAGCACGTGCGCGGGCTGCGTGACGGCCCCGGCGCGGCGGGTCGGGTCATGGCCGCGCCCCCAGCGCGGGCAACCGACCGATGAGGGCGGCTCCGGCTGCCGGATCTGGACAGGTCGTGGTCGTGCGCCCGGCCGCGCGGCTGCGCGGTGACCTGCGCCTGCCGGGCGACAAGTCGATCAGCCATCGGGCGCTGATGCTCGCGTTGCTGGCCGCGGGCGAGAGCCGGATCGAAGGCGCAGGCGACGGCGCCGACGTCCGCTCGACCGCAGCGATCGCCGCGGCGCTTGGCGCGCGCGTCGAGCGAACCCCGGGCGAGGGCCGCACGGTCGACTACGTCGTCAGCTCGCCCGGGGCGGACGGGCTCCGCGAACCGCCTGCCACGCTCGACTGCGGCAACTCCGGGACCAGCCTGCGAATCTTCGCCGGGATCCTTGCCGGCCTGCCGATGACCGGCGTCCTCGACGGCGACGCCTCGTTGCGGGGCCGACCGGTCGCTCGTATCATCGAGCCACTGCGCCGGATGGGCGCCGTCCTCCACGCCCGTCGTGACGACTCCCTTCCACCCGTGACCGTGGTCGGCCATACCCCGCTCCGGGCGGTGGACGTGGCCATGCCGGTGCCGAGCGCACAGATCAAGTCGGCGGTCCTGCTGGCCGCGCTGCGGGCGGATGGCGAGACGACGGTGCGCGAGGCGGTTGCGACCCGGGACCACACCGAGCGGATGCTCAGGGCCCGGGGGATCGAGGTCCGCTCGACGGCGGCGGAGGGACAGATCGTGGTGAGCGTCAGGGGAGGTGGATCCGTGACCGCAGTCGATGAGCGCGTGCCAGGCGACGTGTCCGCGGCCGCCTTCTGGCTCGTCGTCGGCGCGATCCACCCGGATGCCGAACTCACCCTCCAGGGCGTCGGGGTCAACCCGACCCGCCGGGCCGCGATCGACCTGCTGCGCGCGATGGGCGCGACGATCGAGGAGCGACCGATCGGCACGCACGCGGGGGAGGCGGGCGAGCCGGTCGCCGATCTGACCGTGCGCAGCTCCGAGCTGCGCGGGATCGATCTCTCGCCGCGCGACGTCGCGGCGGCGATCGACGAGATCCCCGTGCTGTGCCTGGCCGCCGCCGTCGCCTCCGGCCCGACCCGGATCCGCGGCGCGGGCGAGCTCCGACACAAGGAGTCGGACCGGATCGCCGGCATCGTGGCCGGGCTCGTCGCGCTCGGGGCGCGGATCGATGTCGAGGGCGACGACCTCACGATCCACGGCGGCGCCACGCTGAGCGGCGCCACGGTCGACAGCCTCGACGACCACCGGCTCGCCATGACCTTTGCCATCGCCGGTCTCGTCGCCCGCGGCGACACCACCGTCGGCCGCCCGGGCAGCGCCGGGATCTCGTACCCCGGCTTCTTCGCCGACCTCGAAAGGATCCGAGCATGACCAAGCGCGTCGTCCTCATCGGCCATCCCGTCGCCCATTCGCTGTCGGGCGCGATGCATCAGGCCGCCTTCGACGCGCAGGGCATCGATGCGTCCTACGAGCTGTGGGACCGGCCTGCGATCGAGCTTGCCGACGCCATCGGCGAGCTTCGCGGCGATGACTTCCTCGGCGCCAACGTGACGATCCCCCACAAGGAACGGGTCGTGCCGCTCGTGGACCGGCTCACCGAAGAGGCCCACGCCACGGGCGCCGTGAACACGATCACCAAGGAGGGCAAGCGGCTCGTGGGGCACAACACGGACGTGCCCGGGTTCCGCGTGGCCCTCGACAAGCTGGTGGGCAAGCAGAAGATGCCGCGCCAGGCGGTCCTCCTGGGGGCGGGCGGCGGTGCGCGGGCGGCGGTGTACGGGCTGATCACCGAGGGGTTCCAGCGGGTGGTCGTGTTCAATCGGCATCTCCATCGGGCGGAGGGCCTGGTCAAGCACTTCGGCCGCAGCGCGGCCCACATGGAGCTGCGCGCGATGCCGTGGCACGAGTCGATCATCGAGGCGGAGCTGGCCAAGACCAGGGTGCTCGTGAACGCCACCTCGATCGGGCTCGTCGACGACGAGAGCCCCATCCCGGCCGAGATCATCCCGCCCGAGCTGCTCGTGCTCGACCTGATCTACAACCGGACGAAGCTGTTGCGCGATGCCGAATCGGCCGGCTGCACGGTGATGGACGGCGAGCTCATGCTGCTCCACCAGGGCGGCGCCGCGTTCGCGCTCTGGACGGGCCAGCCAGCGCCACTCGAGCTCATGCAGGAGAAGCTGGCCGAGGCACGCGCCGGCGGGGTTCGCTCCGCCGAGGGCGAGCCTGCGGGCGAGCCGGTCGCCGTCGCGGCGGCGGGCGCCCGCGCCGACGGCGCCGCACCGGACGGCGGCTGACGTCGGGCCAGTGGGCGCCTTCAGGTTCCTGACCGCCGGCGAGTCGCACGGGCAGGCGCTCGGCGTCACCGTCGAGGGCGTGCCGGCCGGCGTCCCCCTCACCAAGGAGGATCTCCGGGTCGACCTCGCCCGTCGCCAGCGCGGCTACGGTCGGGGCGCCCGCCAATCCATCGAGCAAGACCGGGCAGAGATCCTCGCGGGCGTCCGCCATGGGCGGACGCTGGGCTCGCCGGTGCTGCTGATCGTGCGCAACCGCGACTGGGAGAACTGGACGCGCGTGATGCAGGTCGAGCCCATCACGGAGTCCGACGCCAAGGAGCTGGCCGGGCTCGCGGCCAGCGGCAACAAGCGCGCGGCGCCGGTGACCCGGCTGCGCCCGGGCCACGCCGATCTTGCCGGCGCGCTGAAGTACGGCTTCGACGATGTGCGCGACGTGCTCGAGCGCGCATCGGCCCGCGAGACGGCCGCGCGCGTCGCGGCCGGCGGGGTGGCCCGCGCCTTCCTGCGCGAGCTCGGCATCGAGGCCTGGTCGTTCACCGCCGAGGTCGGCGGCGTGGCGCTCGATCCGGGGAACGCCAGCCGCACCCGCGCCGAGGCCGATGAATCCCCGCTGCGCTGTCCGGACCCGGATGCCGAGGGGCGGATGATCGCCCGGATCGACGAGGCACGGTCCGCCGGCGACACCGTGGGCGGGGTCTTCGAGGTCGTCGTCCACGGCGCGCCGATCGGGCTGGGCCCGTACGTCCACTGGGACCGGCGGCTCGACGCGGCGCTGGCGGCGGCGGTCATGAGCATCAACATCGTCAAGGGCGTCGAGCTCGGCCTCGGGTTCGAGCAGACGCGCCGGTTCGGGTCGCAGGTGCATGACGTCATCGAGGGTCGCGAGGGCGACCGCTGGATCCACCGCTCGAACAACGCCGGCGGCCTGACCGGCGGCGTGACCAACGGCGAGCCGATCGTCGTGCGCGGGGCGGTCAAGCCGATCTCGACGCTGGCCCGGCCGCTGCCGTCGGCCGATCTCGTGACGGGCCTTCCGGTCGACAAGGCGCATTACGAGCGCAGCGACGTCAGCGTGGTGCCGGCGGCAGGGGTCGTGGGCGAGGCGATGGTGCTGCTCACGGTCGCGGCGTTCGTCGTCGAGAAGTTCGGGGGCGACTCGCTCGTCGAGATCGCCGACAACCTGGCGCGCTATCGCGAGCGCATCGGGGGCATGCCGCCCCAGGCCGCGGGCGGGCGCCCGGCGGCGCCGATGGGAGCAGGCGAGAATGGTCCCTTCGGCAGCGGCGGGGACGACTGAGCGCGATGGACGTCGTGCTCGTGGGGCTCCCCGGCAGCGGCAAGAGCGTCATCGCCAAGCGCCTCTCGCAGCGCCACCGGGCCGAGCACGTGGACCTCGACGGCGTCATCGAGCGGGAGGCCGGCGCGACGATCCCGCAGATCTTCGAGGGCGAGGGCGAGGCCGGGTTCCGGACGCGCGAGCTCGCCGCGGTCGCTGGCCTGGGTCCGGCCGACGCGTCGCCGGGCGTCGCGCGGGTGATCGCCACCGGCGGCGGGACGGTTATCGACCCGCGCAACCGCTGGCGGCTGTTCCGCGGCCGGCTACCGATCTGGCTCGACAGCCGCCCCGAGGTCCTCGCCCAGCGGCTGCGCCGGAGCGCGACCGTCCGGCCCCTCGTGGCCGGGCGTGATCCGATCGGCACGGTCCGCGAGCTCCACGCGGCGCGGGAGCCGTTCTATGCGGCCGCGGAGCGCGTGAACGGCGTCGCCGAGGTGGCCACGGTGCTCGAGATGGTGGAACGCCTGGTGCGCCGCCGGCAGGGCGGACCGGCCCGCGAGAGCACGGTTCTTCTCCGGGCCGACACGCCGATCGGCCGGCTCGTGCTGGGCGACGGCATCGCGCTGCGCGCATTGGACCGGGTGCTCCGGGCACTCGGCGTGCCCCGGGCGATCCTCGTGTCCGAGCCGGGCGCCTGGGAGGCTGCTGGCAAGCAGCTCGCCACCGGGTTGCTTGCCGCAGGCTGGACCGTCGAGGTCGTCGAGCTGCCGCAGGGCGAGAGCGCGAAGCGGCTGTCGGTCATCGAGGATGCGGCGCGTCGCCTCGCGCGCGCCCGGGTGGAGCGCGGCGAGGCGCTGGTGGCGATCGGCGGAGGCGCGCTCGGCGACTCGGCCGGCTTCCTCGCCGCCACGTACCTCCGCGGGATGTCGTTCGTCCAGGTCCCCACCACGCTGGTGGCCCAGCTCGACAGCTCGATCGGCGGCAAGACCGGCGTCGACCTGCCGGAGGGCAAGAACCTGCTGGGTGCGTTCCACCAGCCGGCCGCGATCGTGCTCGACGTGGCCCTCCTCCGTACGCTGCCGAGCCGGCACCTCCGCGGGGCGCTGGCAGAGGCCGTGAAGATGGCCGTGCTGGGCGACGAGCGGCTTTGGGAGCTCCTCGAGACGGACGGCCCCGCAATTGCCCGCGGCGACGCGTCCGCGTGGGACGCCGGCGCGGTGGCCGAGCTGGTCGAGCGCTCGGCGTGGGCGAAGGTGGGACTGGTGTCGGCCGACGAGCGGGAGGCGGGAGCAAGGGCGGCACTCAACCTCGGTCACTCGCTGGGCCATGCGGTCGAGGCCGCCGCCGGGTTCAGCGACCTGCTCCACGGCGAGGCGGTGGCCTACGGGCTGCGCGCTGCCGCGCGGATCGGCGTGGAGGTGGGACGCACCCCGCCGGAACGCGCGGCCCGGCTGGAGCGGACGCTGGACGCGCTGGAGCTGGGGGTCGCACCGCTCCCCCTCCGCCTCTCCGCGGTCCTGGAGCACCTGAGCGCCGACAAGAAGCACCGTGGTGGACGGCTCGGCTGGGTGATCGCAACGGCCGACGGCGTGGAGACCGGCGTCGATGTCCCCGACGACGTGGTAGCCCGGGTCGCCGGCGGGCTGCTCGCAAGCGGCGTGGCGGCGTGACGCAGGTCCTCGTGCTTCAGGGTCCGAACCTGAACCTGGTCGGCACGCGCGAGCCGGAGATCTATGGCTACGAGTCGCTCGACCAGATCCACGACCGGATCCGTCGCCGCGCGACGGAGCTGGGCCTCGACGTAGCCGTCTTCCAGTCCAACCACGAGGGCCTGCTGATCGACCGGCTGCACCTGCGCGACTTCGACGTCGCGATCGTCAACGCGGGCGGGCTCACCCACACGTCGATCGCGCTGCGCGACGCGCTCCTGGCGGTCCAGAAGCCATTCATCGAGGTCCACCTTTCGGATCCCGCCCGACGCGAGCCGTTCCGCCGGGTCAACTACCTGCAGGACATCGCGATCATGTCGATCGTCGGGCAGGGTGCGCGCGGCTACCAGCTGGCGATCGAGGCCGTCGCGCGGCGGTTCGGCGGGGTGAGCTGATGGGGCGCGACGAGGCCGATGCACGGCGGCCGGAGACGGCCGAGCTGCGCCGGTTGCGACGCAGGATCGACGCGCTCGACCGGCGGATCGTGGCGGCACTCAACGAACGCGCAGAGCTCGTCCGGGAGGTGGGACGGGCGAAGCGCGCGGCGGGCTGGCGCGCCGTCCGGGACGCGGACCGCGAGCGCGAGGTGCTCCTGCGGGTGACGATGGCCAACGGGGGGCCGATGCCGCAGGCCGATCTGATTGCCGCCTACCGTCGTCTGATCACCGCCGCGCGCACGATCGAGACGCGGGACCGAGCCGCGGAGGAGAGCGCCAGGCCCGACGACGGCTGAGCGCCGCTCGCGCTCGCCGGCTCGCCCGGGGCTCCGGTGCGACGAACGTGCAACGCCTGTCGTGCCGGACGCGGCTGGCGCGCTTCGACCGGCCGGGGCACCATGGGCCCGTGTTTCCGATCGGCGATCAGAACGAGCCGGGGCGTGGACCCGCGTTCGTTTCTCTCGTGTTCATCGCGATCAACCTCGCCATCTTCTTCCTGATCCAGCTCAACGACGATGCCTTCACCTACGGCTTCAGCGTCATCCCGGCCGAGATCACCGGTGGCATCGACCTGACCCGGCCGCAACCCATCGACATCGGTGGTGAGCGCGTCTCGATCCCCCAGGCTCCGGGTCCTGCACCGATCCAGCTGACGCTGCTGTCGAGCATGTTCATGCACGGCGGGATCGCCCACATCCTGGGCAACATGCTGTTCCTGTGGATCTTCGGCGACAACGTCGAGCACCGAGTGGGCCACGTGCCGTTCCTCGTCTTCTACCTCGTCGCCGGGGTGATCGCGAGCTTTGCCCAGATCGCGGTCAACCCCACGTCGGTCATTCCGACGCTGGGCGCGTCGGGCGCGATCTCGGGCGTGCTGGGCGCCTACCTCGTCATGTTCCCGTCGAACCGCGTGACGATCGTCGCCTTCCGGTTCATCCCGTTCCAGGTGCCGGCGATCGTGGCCATCGGGATGTGGGCCGTCTTCCAGTTCATCAACGGCTTCGGGTCGATCGCGATCAGCGAGGAGACCGGGGGCGGCGGGGTCGCCTACATGGCCCACATCGGCGGCTTCGTTGCGGGAGTGATCTTCGGGATCGTCGGACGCGGGATCTGGGGCAGCGGGCCGCGCCGGGACCTCGCCTACCGGACCTGACGCGCGGTCGCCGCGCGCAGCCTCGCGACGAGGCGGCCCAGCGCTGCGAGGTCGCGGCCGCCCGGCCCGAGGGCGTCGACGAGCGCCGACGCGACGATCACCCCATCGGCGCCGGCCCGGACGATCGCCCGGACGTGAACGGGCTTCGAGACACCGAACCCGACGGCGACGGGCACGGGGCTGACCGTCTTGACGTCGCGGACGAGGCGCGCCACCGACGCCGGGAGCACGCTGCGTGCCCCGGTCACGCCGACGAGCGAGACGCAATAGAGGAAGCCGCCGCTCCGGGCCGCGACGGCGGCGCGCCGCTCGGGCGACGTCGTCGGGGCGACGAGGTATACGACCGCCAGCCCCGCATCCCGCGCGGCCGTCTCGAAGGAGGCGCCCTCGTCGGGGGTGAGGTCGGCGACGATCGTGCCGGCCGCGCCGGCTGCCGCCAGGGCCGTGGCGCGGCCCCGCCCGTCGCCGCCGCCGATCAGCTGGTTCGCGTAGCCCATCGTCACCACCGGGATCGCGGGCCGCGCGGCGGCGATCCGGCCTACGAGGGCCAGGGCGCGCTCGAAGGTGGCCCCTGCGGCGAGCGCGACCGCCGAGGCCCGCTGGAGCGTCGCTCCGTCCGCGAGCGGATCGGAGTACGGCAGCCCCACCTCGAGCAGGTCGGCCCCGGCGTCGATCGCCGCGAGGGCCACGTCGAGGCTCGCGTCGAGATCCGGGTACCCGGCTACCACGTACGGGATGAGCGCCGCGCGGCCGTCCTCCCGGGCCCGGGAGAAGGCGGCATCGATGCGTCGGGCTCCGTCGGTGCCGTTCGTGCCGCTCCGGGCGTCGGCAGGGGCGATCACCAGGCGTCGACGTCGGCGAACCGCTCGAGCGCGGCGAGGTCCTTGTCGCCGCGCCCCGAGAACCCGAGCAGGACCACGGCCTCGTCCGGCCACGGCTCCGGCGCGCCCTCGAGGCCCGCCATGAGCTTGGGCAGCGCCGCGATCGCGTGCGCGGTCTCGAGCGCCGGCAGGATCCCCTCGGCGCGGGTGACCGTGCGCATCGCGGCGACCGCCTCCCGGTCCGTGGCGCTCGCGACCTCGAGCCTGCCGGCCTCGGCGAGCGCGGCGATCTGCGGGCCGATCCCGGGGTAGTCGAGCCCCGCCGAGGCCGAGTGCGCCTCGAGCACCTGCCCGTCGTGGTCCTGGAGCATGAGCGAGCGAGCCCCGTGGAGGATGCCCAGCGAGCCGCCGGCGATCGCCGCCGCGTGCCGGCCCGTGGTCATTCCGTCGCCGGCGGCCTCGGCCACCGCCAGGCGCACGGACGGCTCGCCGACGAACCGCGCGAGCAGGCC
>Ga0136621_1000390_pt1 | contig 17138 bp, 19 predicted proteins | sample AntDryUQ445A2306_FD_104673 | JGI IMG/M metagenome (GOLD analysis project Ga0136621, IMG submission 104673) | Polar desert sand microbial communities from Dry Valleys, Antarctica - metaG UQ445A (23.06) | ecosystem: Environmental > Terrestrial > Soil > Desert | place: Antarctica: Dry Valley...
GTCTGGAGGATCGTGACGACGACGGCGTAGTACGCCGTGTTGCTGAGCGCGATCTTGAAGTCCTCGTTCTCGGGAAGGCGCGTGTAGTTCGCGAGTCCGCGGAAAGGGTTCTCGAGCGCGAGCAGGTCGTAGCGGTGCAGGCTGAACCAGAACGCGAGGAGCAGGGCGCCGGCCTGCATCACCAGGAAGAAGACGAGATAGGGGAGGACGAAGACGACGCCGGCCCGCGCCTCCGAGGCGCGGACCCCGCCTCTGCGCCGCCCGGCTACAGCGACGGCCACGTCGTCTCGCCTCCCTGCCGCTCTATGCCCTCGCGCCGTCGCTCACGGCGTCACTGCTTCAACGCGGTATTCGCCTCCGCGACGGCCTTGTCCAGCGCCTCCTTCGGCGTCGCCTTGCCCAGGAGGATCGCGCCCAGCGCGTTGTTCATGGCCTCCTGGACCTTGGCCTCGTGCGGCCCGAACGTCCACGGCACCGCAAAGCTCGCGCTGTCGAAGAGGACCTTCTCGTTGGCGTGCGACTGGAAGAACGGATCACTCGCGAGGTCCTTTCGGGCAGGCAGCGCGAAGCCGCTCTCGAGGACCTGCTTCTGGACGTCCTTGCCGGTCATGAACTTGACGAAGAGGAAGCAGGCGTCGGCGTTCTTCGTCTTCGCAGCGCAGCCCCAGGCGTTCGTGAAGAGCAGCGTGGCCTGCTTCGCGGGACCCGGCGGCAGCGCGAACGTGCCGTACTCGACGGCGGGATACGTCTCCTTGAGGTACGGGATGAGCCAGCCGCCCTCGATGACCATCGCGGCCTTCTGCTTGCCGAACGCGTCCCCGGGCCAGGTGGCGCCGAGGTTCTTCGGCAGGTCCGACGACTTGTCCTGAAGCTGGAAGGAGGCGTAGAACGTGGCGGAGTCGACCGCGGCCTTGTCGTTGAAGACCGCGGTCTTGCCGTCCTCGCTCAGGACCTTGCCGCCCCAGGCGAACAGGAAGGCGTTCCAGCGGGCGCTGTCGTCGGCCAGGCTGATGCCCTTGGCGTCGCCCTTGGTGAGCGTCTTCGCGTGCGAACGGACCTCGTCCCAGGTCTTCGGCGGCTGCAGGCCCGCCGCCGCGAACATCTTCTTGTTGTAGAACATCGCGAGAGAGCCGAAGTCCTTCGGCAGGCCGTACAGCTTGCCGCTGTACTCCCACGGTGTGAGCAGGCTCTGCACGTACTCGTCCCTTTTCACGCCCCACTTGTTCATGAGCGGGCCGAGGTCGAGGAGCCGTCCGGCGGGAGCCGCGAAGTTCATGAGCTTCGTGCTGACGTACATGGCGTCCGGCTCGCTGCCGGCCGTCATCTGCGTCTTGATCTTGTCCTCGAACTGATCGGGAATCTGCTCCTGCGTGACCTTGATCTTCGGGTACTTGACCATGAAGTCATCGATGTATTTCTTGACGAGGTTGTTCTCCGTGGGGTTGCCGCCCCAGTTCGCGGCGCGGATCTCGCCGGAGACATCCTGCTCGCTGCTCGCCGCCCCGCCCGGCGCCGGGCCTCCGCCGCCGGGGGTGCAGGCCGCAAGGACCACCGCCCCGACCAGTCCGAGCGCGAGCGCTGAGCGTGATGCGAACATCGTGTCCACCTCTTTCACCGCATTCCACGTCGGGGAGACCATCGCGCCGCGGCGGCCGGATCCCTTCCGCACTGCGGTCCAGCCATCGTTCTGCTCCAAAGATCGGGGGAAGTCAAGTGCTCCGATAGCGGCGCCGCCGCGTATCGTCACCACCGGAATGTCAGCAGGCAGGTCACGCGTTCGGACGCTCCGGCCACGCACGTACCAGGTCCTGGGACTCATCAGCGACGAGGCACTCGCCAAGGCGACACGCCACGCACTGGCACATGGGGCCTACACCGTCGAGGTGGTCGCGAGCGTGGGCGCCGCTGCGGAGTTCCTCCGCCACCGGGACCCGGATCTCGCGGTCGTCGATCTCGACGTCGAGTCGGGCAGCGGGCTCGGTCTCTTCTCCCAGCCGGGCCTCCGACGCCGGGTCCCGCTCATCGCGATAACCCGTTCCGGCACCCTCGACCTGAAGCTGCGGGCCTTCGAGCAGGGCGCCGACGACATCCTCAACATCCCGTTCCTGCCGGAGGAGCTCGTCGCGCGCGCAATGGCGCTGATACGCCGCACGTACGAGGAGGGGATCGAGCTCATCGCGGCCGTCCGGCTCGGCGACATGGAGGTCGACATCCTGGCGCAGACCGTCAGCATCGGCGATCGTCGAATCACGCTCAGCCCGCTCGAGCACGGTCTGCTGTGGGTCCTTGTCTCGAACGCCGGGACGGTCGTGAGCAAGGATTCCATCGAGGAGCTGCTGTGGGGCTCTGTGCTCGAAACGTCGAGCAACGTGGTCGAACAATACGTGCGCCGGCTGCGCCGGAAGCTTGGTGAGACCGCGCGACGAACGGTCCGGATCCAGACGGTGCGCGGTCGCGGCTACCGGTTCGCCGAGCCGGTCTAGAGCAGCTCTCGCGGCTCGGGCGCCAGCGACGCCCGAAGCTTTTCCAGCCCCAGCCGCACCCGGTTCTTCACCGTCCCGAGCGGTGCGCCGGTGCGCGCCGCGATCTCGCTCTGCGTGAATCCGCCCCAGTACGCGAGCTCGAGACAGCGCCGCTGCTCGGCGGGAAGCGCCGCCACGAGCGCGCGCATGCGCAGCGTCCCGAGGCGTCCGCTGACGACCTCCTCCGTGGAGCCTGGTGAGGCGACGCTGAAGGCACGGTCGAGCGCTGTTTCCGTCTCGAGGCGCTTGCCGCGGGTCCTCCGCCAGTCGATGGCGGCGTTCCGGGCGATCGCCAGCAGCCAGGTGCGCACCGCGCCGCGATCCCCGCGGTACGTCCCCGCCCCGCGCCAGACCCGGTGGAAGGCGTCCTGGCAGACCTCCTCGGCGGTTTCAGGGTTCGGCAGCATACGGTGGAGGACCGCGAAGACCAGACTCCCGTAACGGTCGTAGAGCTCGGCGAGGGCGTCGGCGTCGCGCTCCGCGAGCCGGGCGAGGAGGCCGGCATCGTCGTCAGGGGAAGGGAATCCCATCGGGGCCGGAGCGGTCGGCATAGGGACACCGCGGGTAGCGAAAAGGGTGCCTCGCAGGCTGAGGCTGTCTGAACTGTCAAAATCTTCGCCGCGCCGGCGGTGACGCTCCCGAAGGTCGCGTTCCACCGACTACCAGCGGTAGTACGCGGGGTGACCCGGCTTCACGGCGACGAACACGCCGCGGCAGGTCGCGGTGACGACGCCGGCGGCACCCAAAGTCGCCTCGACGGTCGCGCGATCCTCCACGGATTCGACGACGCGCGCCTCGAGCCGCAGCGGGCGGTCCGACGGCGTCGGCGCGCGCATCTTCACGGCGTACTCGGCGGTGACGCAGGACGGGACGTGCTCGGCGCCGGACCGGTGCATGAGATGGTCGGCGGCGGTCCAATTCGAGTGGCAGTCGAGGAGCGCACCGACGATGCCGCCGTTCAGCACGCCGGGGAACGCCGCGTGGTGCGGCTCGGGCACCCACTCGGCGACAACGATGTCGCCTTCGACGAAGGACCGGATGCGCAGCCCCTTCGCGTTCGCAGGCCCGCAGCCGAAGCAGGTGCTCGCCGGCGCGTAGCGCTCCTGCAGTGACTCAGTCATCGTGCTCGCCGCCATCCTCGAGACGCGCGAGACGCGCGGCCTCGTCCTGCTGCGCGAGCGCCTCGAGCAGGTCGTCGAGATCGCCGTCGAGGATCCGATCGAGCCCCGACAGGTTGTGGTCGAGCCGCCTGTCGGTGAGACGATCCTGCGGGAAGTTGTACGTGCGCATCTTCTCTGACCGCTCACCGCGGCCGATCTGGGCCCGGCGCGCATCGCCCTCGCTGGTGTCGCGCTGCTCCTGCGCATGCGCGAGGAGCCGCGAGCGCAGCACCGCCATCGCCTTCGCCTTGTTCTTCAGCTGCGAGCGCTCGTCCTGGCAGGTGACCACGATCCCGGTCGGGAGGTGCGTGATCCGCACCGCCGAATCGGTGGTGTTCACGCCCTGGCCGCCTTTGCCGCCCGCCCGGTACACGTCGATCTTGAGGTCGGCGTCGTCGATGCGGAGATCGACCTCCTCGGCCTCCGGGAACACGGCGACCGTGGCCGTCGACGTGTGGATGCGTCCCTGAGCCTCGGTCTGGGGCACGCGCTGGACGCGGTGGACCCCCGATTCGAACTTGAGCCGGCTGTACGCGCGGTCGCCCGCGATGCGGAAGACGACCTCCTTGAAGCCGCCCTTCTCGGACTGGCTCTGTGAGAGCAGCTCGGTCCTCCAGCGCCTCCGCTCGGCGTAGCGCGCGTACATGCGCTGCAGGTCGGCCGCGAAGAGCGCGGCCTCCTCCCCGCCCTCGCCGCCGCGGATCTCGACCATGACGTTCTTGTCGTCGAGCGGATCCCGCGGGATGAGGAGGTGGCGCAGACGGGTCGTGAGCTCCTCGATCGCGCTTGCCGCGGCGGCCTCGTCCTCGCGCGCGAGGTCGCGGAGATCGGTGTCGTCACCGACGACCAGGCGACGCGCCTCGTCCAGCGCGGCCTCCGCACGCCGGAGCTCGGCGATCGTGTGGACCACCGGCTCGAGCTGCGCGTACTCCTGACCGACGGACCGGAGCCGCTCGCGGTCGCCCGTGACCGCGGGGTCGGACATGAGCGTGCCGAGCTCGTCGTACCGCGACACGACGCCGGCAAGCCGCTTGCGCAGCCCGGGCGAGAGCTCCATCTCAGTCCGCCCCGGCCTGCGCGTCGCCCGCGAGCGCCTCCTCGAGCGAGGCGATCGCGACCTCCAGCATCGGCTCCTCCGGCCGCCGCGTCGTGATCCGCTGCAGGAAGAGTCCCGGGACGACGATGAGCCGCATCAGCGGGTTGCGCTCGTTGCGGGCACCGAGCTTGAGCACCTCGTATGACGCGGCCGCGACCGGCAGCACGAGCGAGAGGCGAACGGCGAGATCGACGATGACGTTGATGCGCGGGATGAACGCGAACGACGCGATGGCGATGACCACCACGAGCAGCAGGAACGCCGTGCCACAGCGCGGATGCGCCGTCGGATACCTACGGACGTGCGCCGGGTCGAGCGGGTCGCCGTGCTCGAATGCGTGGATCGTCATGTGCTCGGCGCCGTGGTACGCGAACACCCTGCGGATCTCCGGCAGGAGCGAGATCGCACCCAGGTACCCAAGGAACAGCACGAGACGCAATGCTCCCTCGGCGAGGTTCACGACCAAATCCCGCTCGCCGAGCAGACCGCGGACGAGCTGCGTCGCGAGGTACGGGACGCCGATGAAGATGACGAGCGCAAAGAGGAACGCGACGCCCATGACGGCGCTGTTCCCGCCCTTCCCGAGCCGCTCCTCCTCGGCGAGCTGGAGATCGGCGGACTTCATCAGCATCCGCATCCCGTGGGAGAGCGATTCCCAGAGCACCACGATCCCCCGCACGAGCGGCCAGCGGGCAGGCCCCGGGCGGAGCAGCGGCGAGCGCAGCGCCTCGCGGTAGCGGTAGATCTCGCCATTCGGGAGCCGGCAGGCGAGCGAGAGCGTGCGCTTGCCGCGAATGACGACACCCTCGATGACGGCCTGCCCGCCGTAGGTGTTCTCGCCCGCTCGGCCCCGGCCGGCCGAGCCTGCCCCACCGGACGGTCTCAACCTGCGGTCACCGACATGCTCCCGACGACGACCTCGAGGCCGGCGTGGGATGCGAGACCTCGCATGCCGCTAGCGGGCGGGAGCGGCCTCCGCGGAGGGCGCTGTCTCGGTCTTCTTCGCGTAGCGCTTGTTGAAGCGCTCGACGCGACCCTGGATATCCATCAGATGCTGCTTGCCCGTGAAGAACGGGTGGCACTTCGCGCACACCTCGACGTGCAGCTCCGGCTTGATCGATCCCGTGATGAAGCTGTTGCCGCATGCGCAGACGACCTTGGCCTGCACGTACTTCGGGTGGATCTTCTCTTTCACGCGACGATCCTCTCATCCGGGATCCCATCCGGGATCACGTTCACCTTGCGGCGATCGTCGCGAGCCGGCGAGTACCGCACGGTGCCGGCGACGAGCGCGAACAGCGTGTGATCCTTGCCCACGCCGACGTTCTGCCCCGGAAGCAGCTTCGTCCCACGCTGACGGACGAGGACCGCGCCGGCGTCGATGCGCGCGCCCGCCCACTCCTTCACACCGAGCCGCTGCCCGGCGGAGTCACGGCCGTTGCGGGTGGACCCGCCGCCCTTCTTGTGTGCCATCTCTCTAGACCTCGATCTTCGTGATGCGAAGCGTGGTGGACTTCGCACGCGAGCCCATCGTCTTCCGCGCACGCGTCTTGTTCTTGTACCGGAACACGGTGATCTTCTCGCCCTTGCCGTGCCCGACGATCTCAGCGATCACCGACGCCGACCCTGGCGCGCGGACCTCGTCACCATCGGCGACCATGAGCACCTCGTCGAGCGTGACGGTCGAGCCGGGATCCCCGGAGACCGACGCGACGGTGATGACGGCACCCTCTTCGACGCGATACTGCTTGCCACCTGAGCGGACGACTGCGAACACAGGACCGACCATCCGGACACAAAAATTGCCGCGCCACAGGCGCGACGTGGGAGACAGTGTACCACCCGACGGACCCCGAGCCACGGCTGCCGGACACTCTCGTCGGGGACGTGCTCGAGCGGCTGGACCTGCGCGCCCCGACCACGGATCTCGTAGGCCTGACCGCGATGTACGCCGCGTGGTGCCGCGAGGTCCCCTGGGACAACGTGCAGAAGCGCATCACTGTCGCCGAGCGGCGTCCCGTGCTCGCGGGTGCCGACCCGGACGAGTTCTTCCGTAACTTCCTGCGACACGGCACCGGTGGGACCTGCTGGCCGTCGAGCGGTGCGCTCCACGCGCTGCTCACGGCACTCGGCTTCGACACGCGGCGTGCCGTGGCCGCGATGATGTACGACCGGGCAGGGAAGGTCCCCAACCACGCTACCGAGATCGTCCGGGCGGACGGCGAGGAGTGGCTCGTCGACTCCTCGATGCTCTGCGAACGCCCGCTCGCGCTCCGCCACGGTGAACGTACGGCCATCGACGATCCGCTCTACCCGATGCGTGCCGCACCGAACGATGACGGGATGTGGCTCGTGACCTGGGCGGCCTACGCCCGCGACGAGCAGATCGGATGCTGGCTCTTCGAGGACGACGTCCCGCAGGCGCGCCTGCTCGAGCGCTACGAGGCCTCGCGTACCAGCGGGTTCAGCTACGGCTTGACCTTCCGGCGCAACGCGGCGGACGGCGTGCTCTCGCTGAACCGCACGACCCGCGCGTTCAAGGACCGGCAAGGCACGCTCACGACGCGCGAGGTCGCCGACCGGGCCGCGATCCTCATGGGTGAGGGCGGGCTCTCGCCCGAGATCGTCGGACGCCTCCCCGACGACGAGCCGGAGCCCCCGCGAGCCCCGTCGCCGCCTGATCGTCGCTGAGCCGACATCCGGTCGTGCTCGCGTCGCCGTCCGAGCCCCCGCGCTGTCGCGGGCCGCACAATCCGCCTGATGGCACAGCGGAGCACGCGGATCGCGTTCGTCGGCGGTGGCACGATGGCCGAAGCGATGGTGCGCGGGCTGCTCGAGCGCAGGCTCGTAACGCCGAAGCGCCTCACCGTGAGCGGGCCGCGACGCGAGCGACGCGCCGAGCTGGTGAAGACCTACCGCGTGAGTGCCGTGGCCTCGAACGTGGAGGCGGCACGCGGCGCCGACGTCGTCGTCATGTCGGTGAAGCCGCAGGTCCTGCCGCGCGTCATGGCCGAGCTGCGGGGCAAGCTGGCCCCGGATCAGCTCGTGCTGTCGATCGTGGCAGGAGCCTCATCCGACGCGCTCCGCGCGGGCCTCGACCACGCCTCCATCGTGCGAGCGATGCCCAACACCCCAGCGCAGGTGGCAATGGGCGTGACGGTGTGGTGGGCGACGCCGTCCGTCGGCGCCGATCAGCGGAATGGGGCTCGAGCGATCCTCGCCGCGCTCGGCGAGGAGATCGAGGTCGAGCAGGAGGAGCAGGTCGATATGGCGACCGCGCTCTCCGGCACCGGGCCGTCGTACGTCTTCCTGCTCATGGAGGCGCTGGTCGACGCCGGCGTGCATCTCGGTTTCTCGCGGCGAGTGGCCGAGGAGCTCGTGCTGCGCACGGTCGAGGGATCCGCACTCTTCGCGCGGCGAAGCGGCCGCCACCTCGCCGAGCTGCGGAATATGGTCACTTCACCAGGCGGCACGAGCGCGGCGGCCCTCTACCAGCTCGAGAAGGGCGGCCTGCGGACGGTGCTCTCGAAGGCCGTCTATGCCGCGTACCAGCGCACGCGCGAGCTGGGCGATTCAGCGGAGCGCGGGAAGAAGACCTAGCGCGCTCGCGAGTCCAGAGCGACCACCTGGATGTTGTCGGGGAGCGAGCTGCGCGTCACCGAGAGCTTCGCGACAGGAACGAGGTCCTTTACGCCGAGCTCGTGCAGCAGGCGCTCATAGGGCGAGTCCTTCTTGCTCTCGTCCTTGTTGTCGTCACGGTCGTACGACATCGGCACGACGACCTTGGGCTCGAGCTGGTGGATCACCTCGGCCGCGGTCGCCGCAGCGAGGTTCGTCTCGCCGCCGCCGATGGGGACGAGCACGATGTCCACGTCGCCGATGCGCTCGAGGTCCCCAGACGGCAGGCTGTGGCCGAGGTCGCCGAGGTGGCAGACCGTGAGGTCATCGAGACGGATGGTGTAGATCGTGTTCCGTCCGCGCCTCGCGCCCTTCTCGTCGTCGTGCCAGCTCGCGATACCCGTCACGAGGATCTCGCGGACCTCGTACTCACCCGGGCCGTCGAGCACGACCGGATCGCCGCCGACCGAGCGAAGGCTCGAATGCCCGGGGTCGTCGTGGGAGATCGTGACGAGGTGCGCTTCGGTCTTCGGGATTGCATGGCCGGACTTCGGGTCCGGGGGGTCGGTGAGGACGATCCCCTCGCGCCCGCGGAGGCGGAAGCAGGCGTGTCCCAGCCAGGTCATGTCCACAGGGCCATTCTCGCGGAACGCGCCAGGCGGCGCGGGGCCCGGCGCAGGAGCAGGAGCAAGGGCTCGCAACTCTTAGCGTTCTCTCACGCCTCCGCGGCCGCGGTGCCTAAACTCGAGTGCCCTGGCGTGAGCCTGCCTTTGGCCGGCCGCCTATCTCGCGCCGGGTCGGAGGGTGCAGGGCTTGTCCGTACTCACGTCCGCGATCGGGACCTGGCCGGGGCGCGCGCTGCTCGGCGCGATCGTCGCGATGGTCGTCGGCGTCCCGCTCGTCATCAGCCGTGTGACCGCGGCGCCCGCACCGGCCGAATACCGCACCACTGCCGTCACACGCGGCGCGGTGACGCAGACCGTATCCGTCTCTGGTTCGGTGAATGCCGCAGGGACCGTGCGCCTGAACTTCAAGAGCGCCGGCCGCCTCGCGGAGGTCCTGGTAAAGGTCGGCGACCAGGTCACCCCGGGCCAGGCGCTCGCGCGGCTGGACACGGCCGACCTCGCGGTCGCGGTCGCCCAGGCGAATGCGACTCTCGCTTCGGCGGAGGCCAAGTACGAGCAGACTGCCGCGGGCGCGTCCCCCGAGGACATCGCGATCGCGCGACTCTCGGTCGACAACGCCCAGCGCTCCCTGGAGCAGGCTCGGAAGACGACGGAGAACGACGTCGAGAGCAGCAGGCTTTCCACCGAGACCGCGCAGCGCTCGCTCGAGCAAACGCAGCGCACGATCGCGAACGACCTCGCGAACGCGCAGGCCGCCCTGACGCGCGCCGCGTCGACCTTCAGCTCGTCCCGAGCCGGGTACGCCTCGCTCACCGGCGCGGTCACGAGCGAGACGACCGCGTATGACTCGGAGATCGAGCGGGCACGCGCACAGCTGACGACCACGCAAGACCGCCTTGCTCCGAAGGTCGCGAGCGCCGACAGCAAAGCGGCGCAGTCCGCGGTGTACAGCGCACAGCTCTCGCTGACGAACGCATCCGGATACGTCCAAAGCGGTGTGCGCCCGGCGCTCGCCGAGTACGCGGTCGCCCTCACCGATCTGCAGCGCGCCATCGGGTCATTCGACGCCGCGATCGCCGCCGGCCAGGACACCAGCGCCGCAGCGGCCGCGTACCAGGCCGCGCAGCTGGCGTACACGACCGCGGCGACGAAGCTGTCGGGCTCTCTCGACGCGCCCACTGGACAGCTCGCCGCGGCGCAGGCAAGCGTCGCGAGCGCGCAGTCGTCCCTCAACACCACGGCCACGCGCACCGACACGAGCTTCGACGACGTGCGCGCTGACCTCGCGGCGCTGCAGGTGACGCTCACCGGCGACCAGCAGCGCGCCACGCTCACGAAGTCGCGGATCGCTCAGGCGGGCTCCACGCTCGCGTCCCTGACGGATGCCGTGGGCGGGGCGTACCTGAGCGCGCTGAACGCGGTCTCCACGGCGCGCGCGAAGAACGACGCGTCGCTGGCTTCGGCGCAGAACACGGTGGCGAAGGCGGAGCAGGACCTCTCGAGCGCGCAGGAGCGCGCGAGGACCTCCATCGTCACATCGGAGAACGCGCTGGAGTCGACGCGCGCCTCGCTCGCGAAGGCCAGCACCGGCGCGAAGAGCTACGACATCGCATCGGCATATGCCGGCGTGCTCGCGGCGCAGGCATCGCTCGAAAAGACGCAGAACGACCTGAACGGCGCACTGCTCCGTGCGCCCGCGGGCGGCACGGTCACCGCGATCGGCGGGCAGGTCGGCGAGTTCGTGGCCGGCGGCGGCACGAGCAATCCGTTCATCACGATCGCGAACCTCACGAGCCTCGCGCTCCACGGGACGGTCGGCGAGGCCGACGTCGCGAAGCTCCGGCCCGGTCAGGTCGCGACCGTCGCCGTCGACGCCGTCGGCACCGGCACACGCATGACCGGGAAGGTCACGGTCATCGATCCCGCGGCGACCATCCAGCAGGGCGTCCCGGTCTACGGCGTCGACGTGACGCTCGACGTGCCGAACGCGCAGGTCCGGCCGGGCATGTCCGGAACGGCGAGCGTGATCATCGCGAGCCGCACGAACGTGCTGACCGTGCCGAACCTCGCGGTCCGCACCACGGCCGGGCGGCGCGGCGTGCAGGTGCTGCGGGACGGCCAGCCGGTGGACTCCGAGGTCACGCTCGGCATCTCGAACGAGACGGTCACCGAGGTCGCGAGCGGGCTGCAGGAGGGCGACCTCGTGGTCCTGCCTCAGCCGCGGGCCACCACGCCGGCGCAGCAGAACCAGCCGCGCATCGGTGGCGGCGGGGTGCCCGTGGTACCCGGGCGGTGACGAACCCGGTCCTGGTACTGCGGGGCATCACCAAGACGTACCGCATGGGTCCGGAGAACATCGTTCACGCGCTCCGCGGCGTGGATCTGGACATCGGACAGGGCGAGTTCGTCGCCGTCATGGGGCCGTCGGGCTCCGGCAAGTCAACGCTCATGAACATCATCGGATGCCTCGACGTGCCGGACAGCGGCAGCTACGTCATCCGTGACCAGGATGTCGCGAACCTCTCCGACGACCAGCTCGCCGCGATCCGCAACGCGCAGGTCGGCTTCGTGTTCCAGACGTTCAACCTGCTCCCCCGCCTCGATGCCCGCGAGAATGTCGAGCTGCCGCTGCTGTACGGCGGCGACCGCCGGGACCGCCGCGGCCGGGCCGAGCGCGCGCTCGCCCAGGTGGGGCTCGCCGACCGCATGCGGCACCGCCCGACCGAGCTCTCCGGAGGTCAGCAGCAGCGGGTCGCCATCGCGCGTGCGCTCCTGAACGACCCGGCGCTCATCCTGGCCGACGAGCCCACCGGCAACCTCGACTCGCGCTCCAGCGCGGAGATCCTCGCGATCTTCCAGCGCCTGAACGACGCCGGAAAGACCGTCGTGATGGTCACGCACGAGCCCGATGTGGCCGCGCATTCCAGGCGCGTCGTCCGGATGCGCGATGGACGGGTGTCGGCCGACGAGCGCGTGCCGGCGCCGCGCCACGCCGACGCGGAGCTCGCACGGATGGTGCCGGCGTGAAGCTCCTCGACTCGCTGCGGTCCGCGCTGCGGTCGCTCGTCGTCAATAAGCTGCGCAGTGCGCTCACGATGCTCGGTGTGGTGATCGGCGTCGCGGCGGTGATCGCGATGGTCGCCGTGGGCAACGGCGCATCGGAGCGCGTGCAGAGCACCGTGCTGCAGCTGGGATCGAACCTCGTCACGGTGACGCCGGGCGCGCAGACCGATCAGGGGCTGCGCGGCGCCGGCGCGATCGCGCAGAGCCTCACCCTCGACGACATGCGGTCGGTGAGTGAGCAGCTCGCCGGCTCGATCCAGGCGATCGAGGCGGAGCAGACCGCGGGGCGCTGGCAGATCGTCGCCGGCGGGACGAACTGGAACGCGCCCGTGACCGGCGTGACCGAGCAGTACCCGCTCGTCCGGGATTGGAAGCTCGCAGCCGGTGAGTTCTTCACCGAGTCCGACCTCCGTCTGAACGCGCAGGTCGCCGTGCTGGGCGCGACGACCGCGGCCAACCTCTTCGGCGACGGTGAGGCCGTGGGACAGACGATCCAGCTCCGCCAGGCCGGGGCGGCCGGCCAGCGTGCGCGGATCATCTCGTTCCGCGTGATCGGCGTCCTTGAGGCGAAGGGCTCGACGTTCGGATTCGGCCGCGACGATCAGATCCTGGTGCCCACGACGACGTCGCAGCGCGTGCTCACCGGACGCACGAACGCGGTGAGCTCGATCGTCATCAAGGCCGCGGCAACGGAGACGATGGCGGAGACGACGGAGGACGTGCGCGCGATCCTGCTCGCGCGGCACAAGATCAGCGACCCGCAAGCGGCCGACTTCACGGTGACGAACCAGAACGACACGCTCGCGGCGCTCTCGACCATCACGACGACGTTCACGCTGCTGCTCGGGTCGATCGGCGGGATCTCGCTGCTCGTCGGCGGCATCGGGATCATGAACATCATGCTCGTCTCGGTGAATGAGCGGACGCGTGAGATCGGCATCCGCAAGGCGGTCGGCGCGCGCCGGCGTGACATCCTCATGCAGTTCCTCATCGAAGCCATCGCGCTCACCGGCACGGGCGGCATCCTCGGGATCCTCCTCGGCTGGGGCATCACCGAGGTCGTGAAGCGCTTCCAGCCCGACGTCCTCGTCGTCATCACCGCGGGCACCGTGGCGGTCGCCGTCGGCGTGTCCGTCGCGATCGGCGTGATCTTCGGCCTCTATCCGGCGGTGCGCGCCGCGCGGCTGCATCCGATCGAGGCGCTTCGGTATGAGTAAGCGGCCGACGGCCGGACCGATCGAGAAGTAGGGAGAACATCATGAACGCACGCTCAGCACAGATCGCCCTCGGCGTGGTCGTGGCCATCGCGCTCTTCGGCGGAGGCTTCGCGACAGGAGCGGTGCTCGGACCGTCGCGCGACGGCTCCGTGGCGACCAGCACGTCAGCTGGGACCACCGCGGCACCCGCGGCCCGGCGCGCGGGGGGTGTCGCACCGGGCGGCCAGGGCACCTTCGGCGCGACCAGTCAGGCGACCGCGGGCCGGGTCATCTCGGTGAACGATGGCTCCATCACCGTCGAGGTCCGCCAGCCTGGCCAGGCAGGCGCGTCGCCGACGACGTCATCGACGATCGCGCTCGTCGGCTCGGACACCCGGTTGCTCAAGACGGTCGAGCAGGAGATCAGGCTCACCGATATCAAAGCGGGCGACCAGGTGACGGTCGTCGGGACTGCCGATGCGGCCACGGGAACCGTGAGCGCGAACGCGGTCCTGGTCGGCGGCGGGGCGCTCCAGCAGGTGCTCGGCGGCCAGCGCGGGCGTGTGCCGGGGGCCAGCCCGAGCCCGAGTCCGCGCTAGTCGCGTATCCCGGAATGGCTTGGCCGATGAAACAGCAAGCCGTTTCCGGGACACGCCACTAGGGCACGGGCCGCGGCAGCGGCGGCAGGTCGACGATCGACCAGGCACCGGCGAAGAGCCCGAGCAGCACCAGCACGGATGTGACGATGATCTCGAGGCGCTGCGTCGCCGGCGGCGGCGCGGTCCCGAGCGAGCGGCGCCCCTCGGCCTCGTGCCAGGGTCCGAAGACGAGCGAGTACAGCGCGACGAACAGGAGCGTGTACGCGGCGACCCAGACGCCCATGCCGAAGAGCCGTGCGAACGCGTCCGACACGGGGGGCCGCAGCGAGAGCCATCCGGCGACGTTCGTGAGCGCGTCGACGACGCCGCCGAGGAGCGGGAGCTTCCCGAGCCACAGCCCGGCGGCATCACCGTCCGCGCCGAGCCGGTCGAGCGGTCGCATCCGCGACAACATCGCCGCGGCGAAGAGGATGAACGCGACGAGGCGCCACGAGACCATGGTGAGGACGCGGTCCCGCCGCCGGCGGATCCAGCGCTCCGTATCCGGCGAGCGGAACCGCGACGTCTGGGGCGCCCCGGGGGCGTTGACCTCCTGCGCCAGCAGCGACAGGAACTCCTCGCGATTCGTGAAATACCCGCCGTGGTCGGTGATGACGTTGAGCGTGTTCATCACCGGGACGTCCTCCGAGGCCTGGGCGCGCCCGGGCCGGACGAGCGTGCCTCCGGCGACGTAGTCGTAATCCGCCCAGACATCGAGCCAGCGGATGTGGCCGGGCAGATCGCCGCGGAGTCGGCGGGACCCCGAGGGCCGCCGGCGCCAGGCGTTGTTGAGGGCGCCACCGACCGTCACGAGCGTCGAGACCGCCGTGATCTCGGGGATCGGGGACGAGCTGAGCGCGTCGAAGGCGACCACGGCGCCCTGCGAATGCGCCATCACGACGATGCGGCCGCAGCGCTCCTGCGTGACGAGGTGCTTCACCGAATCCGCGACCGCCTGATGGATGTGGCGCGCCTGGACGTCGTCGTTGAGGAAGGTGTAGAAGTCGCCGATCTGGTCGACGAGGAAGAGCCGGAGTGCGAGCACCGCGCGCTCGAAGGGACCAGGGAGCTGCGCGAGGAGGAAGAAGAGGGCGAGGAACGGCACGTAGAGCGCAGCTGCCAGGGCAACGCCGATGAGCAGGAAGAAGGCCGAGGCCGCGCGGATCGCCCGCTCGTAGAGCGGGCGCGGGATCGCGACCCACAGCGAGCCGTTCTTCGTAAAGCTCCGCCACAGGCGGTCGAGCACCCGCCACACGACCACGAGCGCCCAGCCGACCATCTTCGCGAAGCTGGGCGCGCTCAGGCGCGACGCCCACCACGCCTCCGCGAACACCCAGGTCTGCGCGGCGTCCGGCAAGCGCACCGCGAAGCGCGCCGGCGGGTCGGCCCGCTGCCCGTAGGAGAGCGACGCGCTCTCGACCTCGAGCGCCAGGCCTCGGGCGCCGTACCACTCCCGGAGCCAGCCGAGGAGGACGCCCCCGAATTGGCGCACAGTGCCGCTCTCCGGTTGCTGGCCGATGCCATGCACGAACACGATGCCGATGCGCTCGTGGGTGGGGCGCGTCGGCACCGCGTCCCGCAGGGCGGCATGGCGCACCGGCGGGTTCGACCGCATCGCCCGATAGTGTGACCGGCATCGACCGCCGGGACGCGACGAGGGTGCGCGGCAACAGCAAGCCGTTCCAGGCGCCGGACATCACACGGGAAGAAGCAGTCCCGCAGAGAGCAGCACGCCGAAGAGCAGATGCAGGCGGCTCGTGCCGGCGAGCGCGCTGTTGAGCTCGCGCCCGGTCTGGTGCGACACCGTGTCGCCGAGCCTCTGCGCGAGCGGGGCGGTGAGCGCGACGAGGAAGACGCCGAGCGGCAACGCCTCGAGCGCCCAGGCCACGAGAGGGATGAGGTACGCGACAGCCAGCAGCACTGCGTACCACACCCGGGTGCCAAGGCGGCCCAGCAGCACCGCGAAGGTGCGCTTTCCCGCGACGCGGTCCTGCTCGAGGTCGCGCAGGTTGTTCACCACGAGGATCGCGGTGACGATGCAGGCGACCGGGACGGACGCCCACCAGGCGGCCGCGGAGACGCCTCCTGTGTGCAGGTACTCCATGGTGACAACGGGAGCGATCCCGAAGAAGACGAAGCAGACGAGGTCGCCCAGGCCGTGGTACCCAAGCGGCCATGGGCCACCGGTGTACAGGACGCCGGCCGCGATCGACACGATGCCGACGATGAGCACCGGCACGCCACCCACCGCCACCAGGTAGAGCCCGAGCGCGGCGCCGAGCGCGAAAGCGAGCGCTGCGGCGATGGTCATGGCACGTGGCGTCACGAGTCCCTGGGCGGTCGCGCGCGGTGGGCCGAGGCGATCGGAGGTGTCGGCACCCCGAAGATGGTCCGACACGTCATTCGCGTAGTTCGTGCCGATCTGGATCAGCAGTGACGCCGACAGGGCCGCCGCGAAGACGTCGGCACGGAAGGCACCGCGCGATCCCGCGACCGCCGAGCCGACGAGCACCGGAACGACCGCCGCGGCCAGCGTCCGTGGCCGTGCGGCATCGATGAACACGCGCGCCCTCACGCGCGCGGCGTCACCCGCTCCATCCATGCCACGAGCGCGGCGACGAGCCCCTTCACCTGCTCGCGGGTGCGCTCGTCCGTGAGCGCTCCCGAAGCGTCGAATTTGTCCTTGGCGAGCGCGACGTAGACCCACGGCGAGGGCAGCGTCAGCACGTCCATGTACGTGAGGGACTGCCTGAGCTGCAGCTGGGCGCGGGTCGTACCCCAGGGGCCATCCGAAGCGCCCATGATCGCGAGCGGTTTCTGCTTCAGGGCCGACTGACCAGCGGGCCGTGACACCCAGTCGAGCGCGTTCTTCAGGACTCCGGGGACGCCCCAGTCGTACTCGGGCGTCGCGATGAGCACCGCGTCGGCCTGCCGGATCCGCTCCTTCAACGATGCGACCGGCGCGGGATCGCCGATGGCCTCGACATCCTGGTCGAATAGCGGGATGTCCTTCAGCTCGCCGATCTCGATGGTCGTGCCGGCCGGTGCCAGACCCTGCGCCGCGACGAGCAGGCCGCGGTTGTACGAAGCTCTCCTGAGGCTGCCGCAGATGCCGAGGATCCTCATGACGCTCCCCTTTCGGTCGCCAGCGGACGCATCGTCCTGATCGCCTCGTCGCGCACCAGCCTGCGGATCTCGTCCCGCAGCGCGTGGAAGCGA
>Ga0136621_1000391_pt1 | contig 17132 bp, 19 predicted proteins | sample AntDryUQ445A2306_FD_104673 | JGI IMG/M metagenome (GOLD analysis project Ga0136621, IMG submission 104673) | Polar desert sand microbial communities from Dry Valleys, Antarctica - metaG UQ445A (23.06) | ecosystem: Environmental > Terrestrial > Soil > Desert | place: Antarctica: Dry Valley...
GCCCACTCGAGCACGAGCTCGCCGCTCGCCGCAGGCGTTGTCGTCGGCAGCCCGATCCCGAGCCTCACCGCCTCGCCTCCGCCTCGTGCATCTGCTCGAGCGACGAGCGAACGGCCGCTGGCAGCGGGCGCGGACGCTGGTCCGCGCCCACGTGCACGGCGACGTGGCGGCCTTCGATACAGAGCTCCGCTCCGCGAACGATCTCCCAGGCCCAGGAGATCGACGTCGTCCCGACCGACTCCAGACGGAGCCGCACCTCGAGCTCGTCGTCGAAGCGAAGCATGGAGTGGAAAGTCGCCGAGATCGTCCGCCGCGGGTACCGCCCCCAGTCGTCGAGAATGCCGAGGCGTCGCCGGAAACCGGCCTCCGCAGCCTCGGCATAGCGAAGCCCCGCGCTGAAGTGCATGCCGCCACCGGCATCCGTGTCGGCCCAGCTGACGCGAACCGTCTCTGTGTGATGGGCCTCGAGCCGAGAGGGCGCCATCCGCTACCCATCTACCCGGACGACGAGAGCGGCCCCGGTGTCGCCGGCCGCGCACCCAGTGAAGAGGCCGATCCCGCCTCCCCGAAGGCAAAGCGTCTGGACGAGCTCTGCGATTGCCCGCAGCCCGGTCGGTCCCTGCGGATGGCCGTAGACGAGACTCGAGCCGTACTGGTTCATCTCCTCGAGGGGAAATCCCATCTCCCGGGAGAACCAGAGGTCCGAGACGGTGAACGGGTTGTGGGTCGTCACGGCGTTCACGTCGCTCATGGCGACACCGGCCGCACTCAGGGCCGCCCGCGCCGCCGGAACGGGAGCGCGCGGCATCCGCGCAGGCTCGACGCGCGCAAAGCCGGCTGCCAGCATACGCACGATCCCACCCCGCGCCGGCGCCGACCTCGCATCCGTGACGATCGCTCCCGCCGCGCCGTCTGCCGGGTGCGTCTGGGACCCGTATGTGACTACCCCGCCAGGCCGCACTGGCTCGAGCGCGGCGAGAGCCTCTGCGCTCGTCTCGTGGACGCCGACGTCCGCTTCGATCTGCAAGGGCTCGCCACCTCGCGCGAGAACGGCGGCCGGCACCATGTAGGCGCGTTGGAACGCACGGTCCTCGTGCAGGGCACGGCCGTACTGCCCGAAGCGGAGCAGGGTGGCCTCGTCGATCTCCGCCCGCGTCATCTTGGCCTCGGCGGCTACGGCCTCGGCCGTCGCGAGCATCGACTCCCCCGCCCACGGATCACGCACGAAGTTGTCCAGTACCCAGTCCTCCGAGACGGGCGTGGCACCCGGCGACGTCGGCGAGGAATAGACGACATGCGGACCGTTGCTCGTCCGGTCGGCCGCTACCACGAGGATCGGCCCCTGCGCCCCGCTCTCTACGGATGCGGCGGCAACGGCAAGAGAGGCGACTGACGTTGCACACGCCTGCGAGATCATCGGGCCGGTGATCCCAGGCGCCCCGATGCGCGCGGCCACCGTTGGGGCCCCGTAGAAGATCCCGGGTTGGGGCACGGTCCAGCCGAAGATGATTTCAGTCAGTGACTCGGGGTCGACCTTGCGCCAGGCAAGCGCCCGGGTGGTGACGTCCGCAGCGAGGTCGATGCTCGTGATCGACGCTAGCGGACCCTGCCAGCGGGCGAAGGGCGACGACCAGACGAGATCGATCGGGATTGCCGCGCGCTCGAACCGTAGAGCTGTCATGCGGGCTTCATCGCTCGACCGGTTCCTTGTACAGCTCCCGGATCAGCTGCGCTTTCATCTCGAATCGAGGCAGTGTCTCCGCGGGGATGAGCTCGACGTCGGCCCTGACGACGAGCTTGTCGCGGAGCCGACGTTCGATCTCGGCCTTCAGCGTGCCGAGGTCACGCTCCTCGCTCCCGTATTCGACATGGAGGCGCAAGGGCGGATCGACGCGTGGGCCGGGTGCCGACAGGAGAATCTGCAGTGCCCCAGTCGTCCGCGGGTACAACCCCATGACTACGTCCTTGACCGCCGAGGGCCAGACGTTCACGCCGGAGACGATCAGCATGTCGTCGGTTCGGCCCACGCACGTGATCCGCGGGCCCGTTCGACCGCAGCGACACGGTGACGTCGCGACGACGACGCGGTCGCGGACCCGAAAGCGAACGAGCGGGACACAATCTCTGACGAGGTGGGTTGCAACGAGCTCACCCTCCGCACCGTCTTCCCACGGAAGTGGCTCACCGCTATCCGGGTCGATGAGCTCGAGGTACAGGTAGTCGTGGGCGAGAACGTGGTTGCCGGTGCGCTCGTCGCAGTTGGCCGCGTAGACAGGTAGCAGGTCGGCGTTCCCGAGGGCCTCGGTCACGTGAGCCCCCCAATCTCTGGCGATTCTGTCGCGAATGGCCGGTGCGGCCCCGCCGGGCTCCGCCCCGAGAAGCACGCGGCGCAGACCGAGCGCGGCCGGCTCCATCTCAAAGCGCTCGCGTACGTACTCGGCCAGGTAGTCGGCGTACGAGGGCGTGCAGGTCAACACTGTTCCCGCGAGGTCGCGAGTGCTCGCCACTATGCGCTCCGACGCGCCCGTTCCAATCGGGACGAAGGTCGCGCCGATGTTTTCGATTCCGTCCTTGAGCGGCAGGCCGCCGACGAAGAACCCGAGTCCGAACGCGTGCATGACGACATCGGAGCGGCGAACGCCCTCACAGTAGTAGACACGGCTCACGACCTCTGTCCATACTTCTCGGTCGCGTGCGGTGATACCGACGTAGCTCGGACGCCCGGTGGTGCCACTCGAGGAGTGCACCCGAATGACATCCTCCATGTCCACCCCTGCGTGGCTGCCGAGAGGCGGGTGGTCGATCTGACTCTCTCTGAGCTCTTCCTTCGTCGTGAAGGGCAGCTCGGAGAGATCGTCGAGGCTGCGGAGCTTGTCCGGCTGGAAGCGGACACTCTCGAACTTTCGTCGGTAGAAGGGAGCCCTCGCGGGCAGCGACACGAGGTGGGTTCGCAGCTTGTCGAGCTGCATCGCCTCGCGGTCGGCCGCGGGCATCGTTTCGATCCCGGCGTTCCAGTAACGGGCGTCGGTCAACTCGCCTCGATCTCCCAGAGCAGGTGCCGGTGCATCGCCTGCGCAGCAGCTTTGCCCTCTCCCGCCTCGATGTGCTGCGCGATACGACGATGCTCGGACTCACAGCGATGACGCCAAGCCTCGTCGAGCACGACGTCCTTGAGCGCCTGATGGAGGGCTGGGCGTAACCCGTCGATGACGGCGGCGAAGACCGGATTCCCGGATGCGCGGGCGACGGCTGCATGAAAGACGGCGATCGACGAGAGGACGTAATACGGTCGCTCGTCGTCGAGCGAAACGTTCTTCAGGTCGCGGTACGAGAGTCGTTCCGGGAGTCCCAGGCGCTCAGCTGCCAGGCGCGCTGCGACGGGCTCCATCGCGAGCCGAGCATCGCGCAGGTGGCCACTCGAGACCGCTGACGTCGGGACGGTCGGCGCCGAAACAGGGGCAAACTCGTCGGCTATCTCCGCGGCCACGAAGGTGCCGCCGCCGTAGCCGCGGCGAACCGTCAAATAACCCGAGAGCTCAAGTGCCTTGAGTGCTTCCCGCAGGACGGACCGCGACACGCCGAACTGAGCGGCGAGCGCCGATTCCGCCGGCAGTTTCTCGCCGACGTTGAGATGGCCGCCCGCGAGCGCCGCCCGCAATTCCGCGACGACCGCGTCAAGCGTGCGGCCTTGGGGAAGTCGGCGAAAGGTGTGCGGCTGCTTCATGTGTTCCGGGTCTTGATATTGGAGGCTTGACTTCTAACGTCAGACATTAGAATAATGGCATCACTAGGACGGCTTCACAACGGGTGCCGTCCTGCGAGTACGGAGGTGAACCAGTGAGGCATACACACAGGCGGGGCGGCGTCGCCGTTCTCGCGGTCGGTCTCGCTCTGGTCGTAGCTGTGGGAAGCGCGGTGGGACGAGAATCGCAGTCCGGCCCGATCAAGATCGGCCTTGTCAGCTCGTTGTCCGGCCCGGCCGGGTTGTACGGACGGCCCGTCGCCGATTCCGCCCAGCTCGCGATCGAAGAGATCAACGCGAAGGGCGGCGTGCTCGGCCGCAAGCTCGCGCTCGAGGTCGAGGACGACGCGTCGGTCCCGGCAACCGGGCGGCTCGTCGCGCAGCGGCTGATCACCAAAGACCGGGTCGACGCTCTGATCGCGATGACCAACAGCGCCGTGCGGGAGGCGTTCACTCCGGTGGTCAAGCGGGACGGGCTTCCATTCGTCTATGTCACGCTGTACGAGGGTGGCGCGTGTCTGAAGAACATGTTCTCGATCGGCGAGGTCCCGCCCCAGTACAACCCGGTCTACAGACATGTCGTCGGCTCAATTGGAAAGAAGAGCTGGTACCTGATCGGGCATGACTATGTCTGGCCGCAGAAGGTCCTTCCGGCGGCAAGGCAGGCCGTCCGTAAGGCTGGAGGCACCGTGGTGGGACAAGACCTCGTTCCCTTCGGCACGACCGATTTCGCTCAGATCATCGACAAGATCCAGGCGTCCGATGCAGACACCGTCCTTGTCGCCCTCGTCGGGGCAGACTTCGGGTCGTTCCTCAAGCAGTGGCGAAGCTTTGGCCTTAATCGGAGCACGATCATGGTCACCCTAACGATGACCGACGACTTCATGCAGGCACTCGGCGCGGACGCGAAGGGCGTGTACTCGATCTTCGGGTACTTCGAGGATCTGAAGACCACGACCAATCGGCGGTTCGTCTCGAAGTACCACAAGCGATTCCCGAAGGCGTTCGCGCAAAACACGCTCTCCGAGGGAACGTACGATGCCGTCTATGCCTACGCCCGCGCAGTTGCCAATGCGGGCACGACGGATTCGGCGAAAGTGAACGCGGCGCTAGCCGGCGTCACCTTCCCGAGCGCTCCACGGGGTGCGCTGACCATCCAGCGCTCGACGCACCACGTCAACCAGACGATGTACCTCGTACGGGCGAACGGAAAGGGCAACTACGTCCTCGCAAAGAAGTTTCCGAACATCTCTCCGGGGCCGCAGTGCCGCTTCTGACGAAACAGGTCCTCCTGTTGTGAGCTCCATGGTGGTCGGTCGGTCGAGCTGCACCGACCGGCCACCAGAGCGGGATCTTTATCGACTGAGGGGGCAGAGGTAACCGTCGCCCTGAACGTTGCTTTCGCCGTTGCAGTCTTGGCCGTCACCGCAAGCGGTCTCGCGGTGATCTTCGGACTGATGGGCGTCATCAACTTCGCGCACGGCGAGTTCATGATGCTTGGGGCCTTCGTCGCGGTCTGGACCGCCTCGTTCGATCTGTTCTGGCTGTCGCTGCTACTTGCGCCGGTCCTCGTTGGCCTCGGGTCGCTGGCGATCGAGACCGGTCTGATCCGACGACTCTACGATCGCCCGCTCGAGACGATCCTCGCGACCTTCGGCCTCTCGCTCGTGATTCGCGAAGCGATGAAGTTCGCAGTGGGGCCCCAGTTCCGATCGCTGGACAGTCCTCTCGACGGCTCGACTCTCGTTCTCGGAGTCCAGTATCCGACCTATCGCCTTCTGGTGCTGGCGATCGCAGCTTCTCTGCTGCTCGCACTCGTGCTCCTACTACGCGCCACTCGCTTCGGCCTCCTGATCAGGGCGGTGATCGCGAACCGCGACCTCGCGGCCGGTCTGGGCGTCAACGTTTCGGGGGTGTACATGGCGGCGTTCGCGACGGGCTCGGCGCTCGCGGCCTTCGCCGGCGCAACGCTCGCTCCACTCGTGACGATTCACCCGGAGATGGGCCCCGACTTCCTCGTCGGTGCGTTCCTTCCGGTCATTCTCGCCGGCAGCTCCCCGGTCGCGCTCGCAGGTAGTGCCGGTCTTCTCGGTGGGACGCAAAGCCTTGTCGGTCGCTACTGGGACGCTACGGCCGGGACGATCGCGCTCCTCCTGCTCGCAGTCCTGATCATGAGGATCCGGCCGCAAGGGCTCGCCCGCAGATGAGCGAAAGAGTTCCACTTCACAGCAGAGCGCGTGTGCTCCTCGGCATCGCCGAGCTCCGCGATCCGGCGCTGCTCGTCCTCGTGCTCGCACTCGCGCCCCTGTTTCTCGACGACTTCCGGGTCATCTCGGTCGGCTCCTTTCTCCCTCTCGCGATCGCGGCTCTCGGACTCTCGCTCGTGTGGGGCTACTGCGGCATCCTCTCGCTAGGGCAAGCCGCTTTCTTCGGTCTGGGTGCGTACGGCGTCGCGCTCGCGATCGCAGATTGGGGTTCGGGCTGGGGGATGCTCGCCGGGCTCGTTTTCGGGCTCCTTGCGGCCGCGGTTCTCGCGTACGCGATCGGCCGCGTCGCTTTCGGGTCTCGCGTCGACCCATTCTATGCGGCGGTGATCACGTTTGTGGTGGCCGTGATCTTTCAGCAGCTGCTCGTGAAGTTCTCCGGCTTCACCGGCGGATTCAACGGCGTCGTCCTGACCGACACGGTCCTTCCACTCGATCCGCGCGAGGCGTACTACGTCGCCCTCGCAGCGTTCGCCGTCGTCCTCGCGGCGCTCGTCGTTCTGACTCGCAGCGATGCAGGCCGCCTGATCGTCGCCGTCCGCGACAACTCGCACCGACTACGCTTTCTCGGCCACGACGCCGATCCCATCCAGCGGCGAACGTTCGTCGCAGGTGCGACCGTCACCGCGATCGGTGGAGCGCTGGCCGCGCTCTACGACCAGCAGATAACGCCGGACCGCACCGGGTTTCTCTTCTCGACGCAGATCCTGATCTGGACTGCGCTCGGCGGACGCACATCGCTCGTCGGCGCCGCGATAGGCGCCCTGGCGGTGAACGTCGCCGAAGTCGAGCTGAGCGAGCGGCTGCTCGACTACTGGCACATCGCCCTAGGCCTCGCGTTCATCGCGGCCGTCCTCTTCTTCCCAGACGGTGTCTACAGCGTCTTCAAGAAGCTGACCCGACGGCTGGAACGGAGCGAGGCGGTCGAGCTGTCGCCCATGCCGGCACATGCCCGAGTCGCGAACGATGCCGACCAGACCATTCTGGTGTCGCACGACCTCGAGCAACGATTCGGCTCGCTGATCGCCGTCGATGTCGACTCGCTCGAGTTGCGCCGGCACGAGGTGTGCGCCTTGATCGGGCCGAACGGAGCCGGGAAGACGACGCTCGTCTGCGTTCTCAGCGGCGAGCTGTCTCCGCTGACAGGCCGCGTTCGCTTCGCCGGCCGGGAGATCCAGGGATCTCCACCCCACGAGATCGCCTCTCTCGGTCTGCGCAGGAAGTTTCAGACGCCGAACGTGTTCGACTCGCTGACGGTGGCAGAGAATCTCTGGCTCGGCGCCAGGAGCGGAGCAGGCCCGTCCGCAGCGTTTCGCCGCACGAGACGCACGGAGCTGCCGCAGAATGTTCTCGCGCTGCTCGGCAGGAACGGGCTCGATGACAGGCTCGCAGACGTCGCGGGCGACCTCTCGCACGGCGAGCGACAATGGCTCGAGCTCTGTGCGGTCTTCGCCCGCGAGCCGGACGCCGTGCTCCTCGACGAGCCCACCGCCGGTCTCAGCGCTCCCGAGCGAGCAGAGGTCGGAAGAGCTGTCCGCGGCATGGCGGACGCCGGTCTCGCGGTGCTTCTGATCGAGCACGACTTCGACTTCGTGCGGAACGTCGCCGACCGGATCGTGGTGATGCATCAAGGCCGAGTCATCGCGGACGGCACGGTCCGCGCGGTCAGCAGCGACGAAACCGTCCGAGCCGTCTATCTCGGGTCGTCGACGTGAGCGCTGTCTCGATCAGGGACCTAGTGGCCGGCTATGGGTCGACCAGAATCCTGCACGGGCTCACGCTCGAGATTGCTTCCGGAGAGGCAGTGGCGCTGTTCGGACGGAACGGCGTCGGTAAGTCGACGCTGCTTCGTTCCGTGCTCGGATTCCTACCTGCCCGCGGTGAGGTGACCCTCCTTGGTAGCCGAGTTACGGGCTGGTCGACCCATCGCCGGATCAGGCTCGGTGTCGCGTACGCGCCGCAGGAGCGAACGCTCTTCGCCGAGCTGACGGTCCGCGAGAACCTGAGCTTCGCGATGCGCGGTCCTCGAAGCGCTAGTCGTCTGGCCGAGCTCCTCGAGATCTTCCCGCGGCTTGGCGAGCGGGTACAGCAGCGCGCCGGCACGCTGAGCGGCGGGGAGCGGAAGATGCTTCTCCTGGTGCGAGCGCTCATGGTGCGGGCGCCGCTCGTGATCCTCGACGAGATCGTGGAAGGCGTCCAGCCGAATCTCGTCCACGAGTTTCGCACCATCCTCGCCCGCGAGCGTGAGCGCGGCACGACCCTTGTGCTCGTGGAGCAGAACCTCGAATTCGCCCTCCCGCTCGCCGACCGCTACGTGGTCATGGCAGGCGGTCGCTTTGTAGACGACGGTGACGTCGACGACGAGAGCCGCGGCGTCCTACAGAGGCATCTCACACTCTAGATTGGAGGCAGATCGGCAATGGACGAGCAACCCGAACCCCTTGCGAAGGTGCAGGCGCTCGGGGCGCTGGCGGGCCTCGAGCTGACCGAGGAACGCGCGGCGATCGTGGCGGACGCGATCGAGGCCTTTCGACCGCTGCTCGAGAGCCTCGACAAGCTCGACCTCGACAACATCCGACCGGGGGCGACCTTCGACGCCGAGTGGAAGCGCCCATGATGTCCAAACCGAATCAGCTGAGCATTGCAACTGCCTCCGAACTCATCCGGGGGCGAGAGCTCTCGCCGGTCGAGCTGGTTGATGCGGTCCTGGACAGGATCGACGCCGTCGACGACCGCGTCCGGGCATTCGTGGTTGTCGTGGCCGATCGGGCGCGTACGGCAGCACGCGAGGCGGAGCGCCAGATCGGGGCGGGGGAATTGCGTGGAGCCCTGCACGGCATCCCCGTTGCGGTCAAAGACCTGTGCGACACCGCGGAGATCCCGACGACGGCGAACTCCCGCACGCTCGAGGGGAACGTCCCTAGCCGAGATGCCGCGTGCGTCGAGCGGCTCCTCGCGGCCGGGGCCGTGCTCATCGGCAAGACGCGTATGGACGAGTTCGCGTACGGCGTGACGACCCCGGGGACGCGTAACCCCTGGAACCTCGACCGCATCGCGGGCGGCTCGAGCGGAGGCTCCGCTGCGGCGATCGCCGCCGACGAAAGCCTGCTCGCTCTCGGCTCCGATACTGCAGGATCAATCCGCATCCCTTCAGCCGCGTGCGGCGTCGTCGGGCTGAAGCCGACATACGGTCGGATCAGCACTTTCGGAATGATCCCTCTCTCCTGGTCGCTCGACCACGCAGGACCGATCGCCGGATCCGTTCGCGATGCCGCCCTGGCCCTTGCCGTGCTCGCGGGCCACGACCCACGCGACCCTGCGAGTGCCCCTGCGCCGACGGACGACTACGTCGCCGCGCTCAAGCTTGGCGTCGACGATCTAACGCTCGGAGTTCCGACGAATTACTTCTTTGAGAATCTGACGCCAGGTGTCGAGCTAGCGGTACGCGGCGCAATCGACGTGTTGGCAGCCGCCGGAGCGACGATCGTGGACGTGCCCGTCCCGCTGACCGAGTACGCAGTCGCCATCGCATTCGCCCTATGCCTCCCCGAGGCGTCTACGTACCACGCGCGGACGCTCCGGGAGCGGGGAACCCTCTACAGCGAGGGCGTGCGGCTCTACCTTGAGCTGGGAGCATTGCGGCCTGGCACCGAGTACGTGCGCGCGCTGTGCGCACGCGAGGCCATCCGGCGGGCGTGGCGCGAGGCCTTCACGGGTATCGACGCTATCGTCGCGCCCACGCTTCCCGCGACAGCGGCCGAGATCGATCAGGTGGTCTTCCCTCTGCCGGCGGGCGAGGAGGCGATCGTCCCTGCCTATCTCCGCCTCTGCGCGCCGGCGAACGTCGTCGGCCTGCCGAGCCTCTCCGTCCCCTGTGGCTTCGACGACGACGGTCTCCCGGTCGGGCTGCAGATCATTGGCCGGCCCTTTTGCGAAGCCACGGTGCTCAGGATCGGCGAGGGGTACGAGCGCGCGACTCCCTGGCATGACAAGGTCCCGGCGCTCTGAGGTGCCGATCACGCTCGCCTACGGATCCGCTCCCGATCAAATCGCTGATCTCTACGTTCCTGCAACGGACACTCCCGCGCCAGTCGCAGTTCTCGTCCATGGCGGCTTCTGGCGGAAAAGTTTCTCGCGTGACCTCATGGATCCGATCGCGCGAGACCTGCAGGGGCGCGGCTGGTTTGCGTGGAACGTCGATACCGCCGTGTCGGCGCCGGCGGGGGCTGGCCGGCGTCCGCCGAGGACGTGGAAGCGGCTGTGGATCACCTCTCCCGGATCGATGACGCTCGACTCGACCTCCGAGGTGTTGTCGCGATCGGCCACTCGGCAGGAGGTCACCTCGCGCTCGCCGTTGCTGCGCGCGGGCGAACGCGATCGCCAGCAGTCCCCATCGCCGGCGTCTTGTCTCTTGCCGCGGTCTGCGATCTCGAGCTCGCCGCCAGACTCGATCTCGGGAACGGCGCTGTACCCGCGTTCATGGGCGGATCACCTGCCGAGATCCCGGCCGACTATGAAGAAGCCTCCCCGCGCCTGCACATTCCGCTTCGGGTCCCGCACGTGCACGTCCACGGCTACCTCGACCAGCGTGTCCCCGTTGGCATGACGATCGAATTTGTGGCCGCGGCTCGAGCTGCCGGCGATGGAGCGACCGCAATCCTGCTCGAGGGGACGGATCACTTCGCACTCATCGATCCCGACCACCGAGCGTGGCGGGAGGCAGTCCCCGCTTTGGACTCCCTGGTCCTCCACTAGCTCACCGAGAACCTGTGACGAGGTTCGGCCATCGCGGCGCATGGACTCGCGGCGTTCCCCAGACACGGATCTCCTAGCGCTGTTCTCGCCGAGCTTGCTGGCGTGGTGCGACTGGCATCTTTCAGCCGTCAGTAGAGGACCAGCCGGTCGCGATGGACCGCCTCGAGGCCGCCAGGTTCGGGACGATAGAAAGACAGAGGTTCATCGTTGTCATGAGCCTTCGCATCTGGGTACGACAGCCCATTTGACCCCTTTCTACAGAGAGCGGGTCAAGACTCGCGTCGCGTAACCCAAGACGCCTCGAACGCCTCTTCTCATCAGGCTTTCGAGCCGTGAGGATGGAGCGTTTATGGAGCCTAGCGGGCGCAATCAGTGGCAACCGGTGGCAAATGGCCGGGCCTCGCAAACGGCGGAATCAAGCCAAAACCGGTGCCACCGGTTGCGACCAGTTGCCGACCGGATCGCATGGTAAGGAGGGGGTCGACAGGGCGCGTCCATTTGAGCCGAGGACCAAGGTGCTCTTCGAGATGAAAGCAGAAGGTCGGGCGCCGACGGGTCTCCGAGAGTACCTGCGAGAAAGACCCGCGATACGCGTCTTTTACCTCCTGAAAACCGCAGATTTGCAGGGGGCTCTGACCCCGAAACAAGCGGATGATGGGACTCGAACCCACGGCCTCCTGCATGGCAACTAGCCCAGACGCGCGCATGCTGGCTCGCTAACCGCATGTTTGAGCCAAATAGCGGGGGCATGGTCAGGTTAGATGAGGCTGAATCAGGCTGGATTGGGAGAAAGTTGGGGAGAAATTTCGCGTCTGAGCTGGCAACATAAGGGTCCGAAACCGACTAGTTCGGCGGGGGAACCTTCATCGACGATGCGGCCGCCGCGGATGAACACCACGCGCTCGCAGAGCGCTTCCGCCTCTTCGATGTAATGCGTCGTCAGGAGCACGGTCAGCCGCTCCTCGCTTTGCCTTCGCAGATCGTGCCAGAGCTCGCGACGGAGCTCGAGGTCGACACCGGCGGTCGGCTCGTCGAGCATCGCCAGCCGCGGGCGATGGACGAGCGCGCGGGCGATCAGGAGCCGGCGGCGCATCCCACCCGACAGCCGGTTCGGCTTCGTCGCGGCCCGCGCAGTCAGGTCGAAGACGTCGCGCAGCTCGTCAGCGCGCGCTTCAGCCTCCCGCCTCCGCATCCCGAAGTAGCGGCCGTGGTAGACCAGCACCTCACGGGCAGTGAGGAAACGGTCGAGGTGGACCTCCTGCGGCGCAAGTCCGAGGAGGAGCCGCGCGCGCCGATCAACAACAGCGTCGTGGCCGAAGACGAGGATCCGTCCCACTGGCGCTCGCACAAGACCGGCGATCGAGCCGATCAGCGTCGTCTTCCCGGCTCCGTTCGGGCCAAGTAGCCCGAAGAACGAGCGCCGGAATGCGGCAAATCGAGCGCATCGAGCGCGTGTGTCCCATCGGCGTAGACCTTCGTTAGCCACCGCTACCGGCTCGCCCGCGCCGACCTCGATCAGCTGGCCACGCTGATCGGAACCCTCGAGCCGGGCACCGACTGACGCCCGAGGCGGGTCCGTGACGGTCACGTCCCGTCAAGTGGTGTACGGACGTGACCGATTGCCGCTGCTCCCGAGCTGCTGCCATGGGAGACCGCTGCGGGGATGAAGGTGAAGCTCTCAGACGAGGTTCTCCTCCGTGACCTGTTTGCCTTCTTCCGAGCCGCCTGCTGTGTCGCCAACTTCGATCCATCAAGCGCGAGCATCTAGTGATCCGTCCGTACAGTGTCGGGCGAGCCGAGGCGGCCTCTGACACGAGAAGCTGCCGCATCGTCTCTAGAGTGATGCCGACGACGGAAGGAGGAAACCGGATGCCGGTCTGCGAGGTTTGCGGAAACGACTACGACAAGGCGTTCGAGGTCCGAGCAGAGGGCTCGACCCATACGTTCGACAGCTTCGAGTGCGCAATCCAGGCGCTGGCACCCATCTGCGCCCACTGCAGCTGCCGCGTGATCGGACATGGAGTCGAGGCCAACGGTCGCATCTACTGCTGCGCGCACTGCGCCGGCCAGGAAGGCGTCTCGGAGCTTCGGGATCGAACGTAGCCGGCGCCGAGTCGGGCCAAAGAAAGGTTGAGTGCTGTGAGCCCGAAGGCAGGGTTCAGTGACAAGGACGCTGCCCGACGTGTTCGGGTGTGTCAAGCTTGAACCCGACCTTAAGGCACGGTGAATGAGCGATCGCGAAGAGCAGATCGAGGAGACCCGAAAGCGCGAGGCTGAGCGCCGAGAACGCCTCCGTGACGCCGAGGAGCGCGCCGACAAGACGCTCGAGCGGGCCGAGAAGCGCCTAGAACGGACGGAGAAGGGCAGTAGCCTCCTGCCCGCGTGACTATCCGAGTCGTCTGGTGCGTATAGAAGACGTGCAGGGGCTCGCCCGTGCCGTTCGGAGGTGCCCGCGCCGCGGCGCTCCTGACGCGACCGCAGGACACACACTGCCCGCACTCATCCTCCTCGCGGCTGCCACCCGTTCCGTTGCTGCGACGCCGCGTGACTATATGGCAGGAGCGAGCCGCTGAACCGGAACAGGATCGGCGCCGGCGGTTCTCTGCGCCGGCACGCTCGCAAAGCGCTGATCGGAGCAGCGCTCATCGTGCTCGGGAGTGCAATCCTCGCGGAGCTCGTGTCGAGCGACACGGCCAGCTCAGAGCCCGTGGCAGCCGCGCTCGAGCCGGTACCGGAAGGGCCCGACTTCCGGCTTTCTCGCGGCGACCCGCAATGGAATGCGCTCAGCCTCCCGGCCCGTCCCCCCGAGCCCGTTCCCCAGACCTGCGAGACGGGCTCGAACGTCGTCCTTACCTTTTCGGACGGGAGGCACGTCGCGTACGGGCCGTGCCGGCGACCGCGCGTGATCGAGCTCCTGCGTGCCGACCTCCTGAGCGTCGCGCACGAGGAGGACCTGCGAGCGAGCGTCGCGCCCGCCTGCGCGAAGCGACTTCTCTCAGACTGGTTCGACAACGGCCGGGTCGACGAGCTCTACCGACGGGTGTGTTACGAGGGGGCCGTCGAGCTGCTTCCCGAATCGATGGAGGACCTCGGGCGAGCGGAGGCGGTCATCCGCATCGCGCTGTGCGCCTGGGCCGTGTGCGATAAGAACACAGTCGCGGAGGCGCAGCAAAGTCAGCTGGCCGAGGCGACCCTGAACATTGGCGGGCGCCCCACGTCACCGGGGCAGCTCTGCCATCCGGACGCCGAGAAGCCTCCCTGCGGAGTCGGCGCCCACGTCGGTGCCGACTACGACTACGTCCTCTTCACGCACTGCGGGGTGGCGTGGGCGATCTTCGACGGACGGCTGTGGCTCGCGCAGCCGCCGCTGTACGACGACGGAGTTCGAGCACCGCCGCCGGGATGGGGAGATCCGACCCAGCCCGGCGTCATGCGCCTGCTTGGAGACGAGCGGGCGGAGTTCCGAGCGGGCGCGCTCGTCGCAACGTTCGCTCCGGCCCCGCCTGGCTTCGCGCGCGAGGCATGCGATTGATCGTGCGATCGATGAAGGCCACCCTCGGCTCGATCGCCTTCGCGCTTGCCATCGTCACGGCCGTCGGCGCGCCCGGCCAGGCGGCCCGCGCGAGCGAGGCGCAGGAGCGGCACTACCGCGACCCGGCGGGGTGGTCGCTCACCTACCCGGTGAGCATGTTCCTCGAGCGCTCGGGAGCGCAGCTGCGGGTAACGGTGTCCGAAGTCACGGTCGCGAGCTTCGAGCCCCGGACGGCGGTCGTCAGCGGACGCTCCGGCGATACGGCATGGATCCGCGTCGGTCGCCCGCTCGATGGGCAGGGCGCGTTTCCCGCGGACGGAGTCGCCTTCCGCATCCTCAGACGGGAGGGCGGGCCTGCCCCGAACCTAGACCTTCCCGAGACGCGTTCCCCGCTCCGGCTCGCGAGCTTCGAGCCCTCGGGCGCGTATCCGGGGACGAAGCCGCTGCCCCTCGAGCGGACGATGGTCGCGAACGGGCGCACCTACCTCGCGCAGGCCTGGATCGGGGAGCGCGCCTCGGCCGAGCTGCGCGCGTCGCTCGAGCAGGTCGTCTCCTCGCTCTCCTTCCCGCGCCTTCGGCCGGGGACGCTCGTCGGCGACGGCTTCACCGTCCTCAAGCTCGAGAGCCGCTATCCGGTCGGGTCGTTCGCGCGGGTGCGTGCGCAGGGCCAGCTCTTCTACCTCGTACGTGCGCCCGGGGGGTTTTACGGGGTCGGCTGGCGCGAGCAGACGCTCGCCGGCGGCTACAAGTCGCGCTGCGAGCTTGCGCTCGACTCGCGACGGCGCGAGTTCTTCTGTACGAGCATGCGCGCGCGCTGGGATCGCGTCGGGCGGGTGCTCGTCCGCCCGCCTGGCGCTCCGCGCGGCGACCCCCTGAACCTCGCCGTCGCCAAGGTCGCCTGGGACGGGCACGTCCTGCTGCACGCGGGAACGGCGCGCTTCGCGGATGCGCGTCTCGCGCGAGAGCTCTGGCCCGGCTGGAGACGAGCCGCGGGCGGATGAGGCGACGCGTCCTCCTCGGTCTTCTGGCCGCGGGTCTCCTGCTACTCGCTGCGGGCGGGATCGTCCTTGCGAGCCGGGACAGCGACAAGGACGAGGCTCGCATCCTGACGGTGCCGCAGGTCACGGGGACAGGCGTCGTCCGCGCCTACGACCTCGCCCGCGCCGCGGGCTTCCGGGTCGGAGTCGGCAACGGGTTCTCGGTGGCGGCCCTCTGCGAGCCGATCGCAGAGAGGCAGGTTCCGCGCACCGGCGCGCCCCTGCATGAAGGCGGCGTGGTCACGATCAGCGCCGGCATCTGCCCGCTTGCGAGCCCTGCCGTTCGGCGGCCCATGCCGACGGCGGTGGTGCCGGACTTCGCGGGCAAAGTAGCGAGCGAGGTCGTCGCCTGGGCAAGCAGTCGAGAGATGTTCTGGTCGATCCGGGGCGCCTCCGCGCTCACGGCCAGCTCGGCGCCGCACCTGCTCGACAACTACCGCGTAATCCGCCAGTCGCCGCGCCCCGGCGCGACGCTCCGCCCGGGCGTATTCGTCCGCAGCGGAGGGTCGCGCGGCTTCCGCCCGACCCCGATCACCGTCTGGGTGAAGATCGGCTAGCTGTCCTGCCCACACAGGTTGTGAACGGCTGAGGGATCTATCCGGGCCTCCTTCGAGGCTGTGGGTCTGAGAGGACCACGGCCAGAAGGAGGCCCGGGATGTCGTTTCACCGTAACGCCAAGCTCGGATTGGGCGGACGCTCAGCACTTGTCGGGGCGATCGAGGGTGGCCTCTCGATCAGGGCTGCAGCGGATCGCTTCAACGTGTCGCCGGCGACGGCTCATCGCTGGTGGCACCGCTGGCGCGAGGCGGACGAGGAGTCGCGACGGACGCTCGCCTGTCTCTTCGACCGCTCCAGCAAACCCCACTGCTCTCCGCGTGAGCTCGCGGCCGAGCTGCAGGAGCGGATCTGCGCCTGCCGGCGCAAGACCGGCTGGGGACCACGGCTGGTTGCCGCGGCGACCGACTTCGCCCACTCGACTGTTTGGAAGGTGCTCCGCCGGGCGGGGATCTCACGCCCGCCGCGGCCCGCGAAGGAGCCCGCCAACAGGTACGAGTGGCCCTGCCCCGGTGACCTGCTGCACATGGACGTCTCTCGCTACGCGCGCTTCCTGCGGCCAGGCCACGCGGTCACCGGCGATCGCTCGCACCGTACTCGCGGCTGGATGAAGCCCGAGACTCGGGTCGGCTACGACTACGCGCACGCAGTCGTGGACGATCACTCACGTCTCGCGTACGTCGAGATCCACGACGACGAACGGGCGCAGACCGTGACTGGCTTCGTCGAGCGCGCGCTCGTCTTCTTCGCTGACCACGAGGCCACGCCCCGGCGGCTTATGACCGACAACGCCTGGCAGTACATCTACAACCGCTCCCTGCGGGAGCTGCTTTCGGCCCGCGAGATCACTCACTGCACGACCCAGCCCTATCGGCCACGGACGAACGGAAAGGTCTGTGTCTCAAGATGGTGGTGCCGTCCGGTTGGACGGAGAGGTGCTCACTCCCGTCGGTCTGACTCAGGCAAAAGGCATGTCGAGGACGCGCTTTGTGTTCGTTGCTTCCGCTGACCTGCGTTCGATTTGTCGACCGGCGGGCAGGGGGCGGGCCGGCGAAGGTGACTTGATAGGAGTCTCGCGCCGGAGCGGCTGCACCGACACAGAAGCGTCCCTCGCCGGCCCTGCCTCGACTCTATCCACGAGACAGGAGGCCACTCATGATCGTCGGGATCGATGTGCACAAACGCGCGCACGTCGCCGCGCTTCTGGACGAGCGCGGCGGCGAGCTCGGGACGCTCGACTTCGCCAA
>Ga0136621_1000392_pt1 | contig 17117 bp, 15 predicted proteins | sample AntDryUQ445A2306_FD_104673 | JGI IMG/M metagenome (GOLD analysis project Ga0136621, IMG submission 104673) | Polar desert sand microbial communities from Dry Valleys, Antarctica - metaG UQ445A (23.06) | ecosystem: Environmental > Terrestrial > Soil > Desert | place: Antarctica: Dry Valley...
CGTTTGGGGCCGATCTCCTCGACGATCGCCTCGATCACGAGGTCGCAGGCGGCCAGATCGGCGATCGCGGTCGTGAGCGACAGCCGCCCGAGCGCCTCGCCCCGCTCTTCCTGGGTGATCCGGCTCTTCTCGACGCCGCGGGAGAGGTAGCGGTCGATCGTCGAGCGCCCCTTCTGAGCGAGCTCCTCGGTCACCTCGCGGCCGATCGTCTCGAAGCCCGCCTGCACGCAGAGCTGCGCGATGCCGGCTCCCATCGTGCCCAGACCGACGACTCCGACCCGCTGGATCTCCACGGGAAGCGATCCTACTTCCGCGCGAGGATCCAGAGGAAGTGGGCCTCCCCCTCGGGCTCCTCGATCGTCTCGACCTCGGCCTCGAGAACGTCGAGCCCGGAGGAGCGCAGGAGAGCGAGACTCTCTTCCCGGCCCAGGCTGCTGAAGAACATCGGGACGCCGAGCCAGTCGGGCTCGACCTCCTCGTGCGAGTCGCTCACGCCGTAGGTGGCGAGAAAGAGGCCGCCCGCTCGAAGCCAGGTCGCAACGCGCGGGACGAGCGCGCGCAGGTCCGCTCGCGGCAGGTGGTTGAAGACGTAGAGCGCGAGAACGGCGTCGAACGAGGCATCCTCGAGCTCGAGCTCCGCGACGTCCCCGTGGATGAACGTCGCCTCGGGCACGCGCTCACGCGCTCGGCGGACCTGCTCGCGGGAGATGTCGACGCCCGTGAGCCGGCCGCGTTCGGCGAGCAGCCGGGTCGAGCGGACAGCTGCGCCAGAGCCGAGCTCGAGCACGACGGGGTCTGGCGGCAGGAGCTCGAGCAGCTCCTCCACGCGCCTGAGCCGCGAGGAGCCCGTGATCTCCCGCTGCCATTCCGCAAAGCGCCCGGCGATCCGGTCGTAGCCGGCTTCGACGATCCGCTTGGGGTTCTCGACCACCGGCGAGAGATCAGTGCTCGAGGCGCTCGACGACCGCAGCGAGCGCCTGGCCGAAGCCGATGCACATCGTCGCAATGCCGTACCGGGCCTCCCGGCGCTCCAGCTCACCCAGGAGCGTGGCGGTGATCCGGGCGCCGGTCGCGCCGAGCGGGTGGCCCAGAGAGATGCCGCCGCCGTTCGGGTTGATGTCGCCGTAGCGGTCCTCGAGCCCCGCGTCCTTCGCGAACTGGAGGACGACCGAGGCGAAGGCCTCGTTCACCTCGATGACCGAGATGTCGTCCCAGGTGAGACCCGCGCGATCGAGCGCCTTCGCGCAGGCCTCCGGGTTGCCGTGCAGCATGCGGTGGGGATCAACCCCGGCGAGCCCGAACGAGAGGAACCTCGCCCTCGGCTCGAGGTCGAGGGTTGCGACCGCCCGCTCGCTCGCGACCAGGACGGCCGCGGCACCGTCGACGATCTGACTGGAGTTCCCGGCGGTCACCTTGCCGCCCGGTACGAAGGCGGGCTGGAGCGCGGCGAGCTTCTCCGCCGAGGTGTCGGGGCGGGGCGCTTCGTCCGTACCGAAGACGACGCGCGAATGCGGATTCGAGAGCTCGATCGGGATGATCTCCCCCTCGAAGCGGCCTTCCTCGGTCGCTGCGAGCGCGCGGCGGTGAGACTCGAGCGAGAAGGCGTCGAGCTCCTCGCGTGAGAGTCCCCACTCCTCCGCGATCACCTCTGCCGAGATGCCCTGCGGGACGATCTCCCAGCGCTCGAGCAGGCCGGGCGCCAGATCCCCCCCGTCCGAGCCCATCGGCACGCGCGACATCATCTCGACCCCGGCCGAGACGACGAGGTCGAGCTGGCCCGCAGAGATCGCGGTCGCGGCGTTGAAGTTGCACTGCATCGAGGAGCCGCACTGGCGATCGACCGTCGTCCCGCACACCGTCTCCGGCCATCCCGCCAGAAGTGGCGCCATGCGGCCGATGTTCCAGCCCTGCTCGCCGATTTGGGTCACGCAGCCGAGCTGGACGTCCTCGATCTCGCCTGGGTCGAGGTCGTGGCGCAGCACGAGGCCGTTCAGAACCTGGGCCGCCAGCTCGTCTCCCCGGATGCTCGAAAGCGTGCCCGCTCGCTTCCCGATCGGGCTGCGGACAGCGTCCACGATCAGTGCCTCTGAACCGGCTGCAGGCATCCCTTGGAAGCATAGATGGGCGCTTCTCCTAGACTGGGCCCGTGGCCGGCGCCGTGACCGAGAAACGCCTGCTGATCGGCGGCGAATGGCTCGAGACCGGCGAGTGGCTCGACGTCCGCTCGCCGTACTCGAGCGAGCTCGTCGCCCGCGTCGCGAGCGGCGGCGGCCGCGAGGCTAGGCGTGCCGTCGATGCTGCCGAGCGCGCCATGCGCGATCCGCTTCCGGCCCATAAGCGCGCCGAGGTTCTCGTCCGCGTGGCCGGACTGCTCGGCCGCCGGCACGAGGAGGTCGCCCGCCTGATCTGCGCCGAGGCCGGCAAGCCGATGAAGGCGGCGCGCGTGGAGGCGAGACGCGCGATGTCCACCTACACGATGGCGGCCGTCGAGGCCCGCAAGCTAGCAGGGGAGATGATCCCGATGGACGCGACCCAGGCGGGCGAGGGAAAGCTCGCCTTCACCCTGCGGCTGCCGGTAGGCATCGTCGGCGCGATCACGCCGTTCAACTTCCCGCTCAACCTGCCCGCTCACAAGCTCGCGCCCGCGCTGGCGGCCGGGTGTGCGGTCGTGCTGAAACCGGCGGCCCAGACGCCCCTCTCGGCACTCCTACTCGCCGAGCTCGCCGGCGAGGCCGGCCTGCCGCACGGCTGGCTGAATGTGGTCGTCGGGCCCGCAAGCGAGATCGGCGAGCAGCTCGTGGAGGACACGCGCGTGCGCGCGATCAGCTTCACCGGCTCCGGTTCGGTGGGCTGGCAGCTCGCGGAGCGTGCGTTCCGCAAGCGCGTCTTGCTCGAGCTCGGAAACGCGACCCCGGTGATCGTCGAGGCAGACGCCGACCTCGACACGGCTGCCGAGAAGCTCGCCCAGAACGCCTTCTCCTTCGCAGGTCAGAGCTGCATCTCCGTGCAGCGGATCTACGTCCAGCGCGGCGTCTACAGCGTTTTCCTCGAGCGCTTCCTCCCGCTTGTCGAGGCGCTCGTCGTCGGCGATCCGGCCGACGAGGAGACCGATGTCGGCCCGGTGATCGACGACGACGCGCGCAGCCGGCTGCTCGACTGGATCGACGAGGCCCGACGAGAGGGCGCGACCATCCTCGCGGGTGGAGAGGCCGTGGGTGGCCTGCTGGGGCCAACGGTGATCGGCGATGCGCGCCCGGAGCTGAAGGTCTCGCGGGAGGAGGTCTTCGGCCCTGTCTGCACGATCACTGCCTACGAGAGCCTCGGCGAGGCGATCGAGCTTGCGAACGGGACTCGCTACGGTCTGCAGGCCGGGATCTTCACTGCGAGCCTCGAGGGCGCGCTCGCTGCGGCTCGTCGGCTCGAGTTCGGAGGCGTGACGATCAACGAGGCGCCGAGCTTCCGCGCAGACCAGATGCCCTACGGGGGCGTGAAGGATTCCGGCAACACCCGCGAGGGCCCTGCATACGCGGTGCGCGCGCTCACAGAGGAGCGGATCGTCGTAATCGAGGCATAGAGGCTAGACTGCGCGCCGCGCGATGGGACGTCTTTCCTCGGTATTTGCCCGCTCGAAGGGCCCGGCCCCTGCGCCTCCGACCGACGCGCACGCCGAGGCGGCTCGTGGCTCTGAGCTACAAGCGCCGCCGTCCGAAGCGCCGCGGCCGGCCCCTCTCCCCCGCGCCGCCTCGCCCGGCCGGCTACGGCGCGAGCGCCGCGCCCTCCTCCGTGCACGCGAGGAGCGGATTCGCGACCTCGGCGGGCTGATGCTCGAGATGTACAAGCGCGACGAGTTTCGCGAGACGCTCATCGTCGAGCGCTGCACCGAGCTGCTGAGAATCGAGGCGCGCCTCGAGGAAGTGGATTCCCTGCTCGCCGCCTCGAGCGGGGCTCGGCGGCCGGGTCCGGAATCCCGCTGCGCCTGCGGCGCTCCCATCATCTTCGGCTCTCACTTCTGCGGAAACTGTGGCCGGCCCGTCGGCGGCACACCCGTCCTCGCCTGCGCGCGTTGTGGCTCGCCGCTCGCCGCGGACGCCCGCTTCTGCTCCACCTGCGGGGCGGCGGGCGCGGACGCGTTCGCAGGGCAGGCTGCGGGCCGCGCCGACGCGTCGGATTCGCGAAGCCCGACTGCCGGCCGCGCGGAGCGCTAGCCGATGGCCGGCCCTCCGACGTCTCCGACGCCACCCGGAGCGGACCTTCCCGTCGAGCCCGTCGAGCCCGCCCTGCGCGGTGGGCAGAGGCTCTGTCCCGACTGCGGGACGCCCTACGCCTCCGGCCAGGAGTACTGCCTGGAGTGCGGGCTGCGGCTGCCGGCCGAGCGAGGCGTCGTGGCGACCCTCTCGTCGGCCTGGCAGCGTCGCCTTCCCTGGTATCCAGGCGACTGGCTGTGGCCGGCGTTGCTGCTCCTGCTGATCGCCGCCCTCGGCGCGATGGTCGTGATTCTCTCGCTCGAGGACGGGAAGACCGGGACACTCGTCGCGACGACCAGCTCGCCGCCCACGGCCACCTCGACGGCATCCGGCGGGGAGACCGCGCCGACGGTTCCGCCGGCGGCACCGCAGCCACCTGCTGCCACGCCTCCGCCGCCTGCCCCCCCGGCAGCCCCGATCGAATGGCCGCAGGGGCAGAGTGGCTATACCGTGGTGCTCGCGTCCGTGCCCCAGTCCTCCGGCCGCGCGAGCGCCGATGCGGAGGTCCAGAAAGCCCTCGATGCTGGGCTCACGGAGGCGGGCGTGCTCTCCTCGTCGGACTTCCCCCTTCTCCATCCCGGTTACTTCGTCGTCTTCGCGGGGATGCTCGACTCGCTCCAGGAAGCCACAGGCGCCGCCGAGGCAGCTCGCTCGAGCGGCTTCTCCCAGGCCTACCCCCGGCAGATCGCACCCTAGGCCGGGCAGATCGCACGCTAGGTCGAGAAGCGAAGTCCCAAAAAGGGGCTTGAAACGGCGTGGAAACGCGTTAGACTTGCGGCTCGCCTGTGGCCGCGGGGCCGACGATTAACCCGCGGTTAACAATGCTTTGCCCGGATTTAATAGGAGGCTCGGGATACTGCACATGGACAAAAAGACACTGGAGCTACAGGCCCGCATGTATCAATACTCGAGAGCCATCTATCGCTCGATCAAAGACCTCGTCGACCCGTATGCGAGCGAGCACGTTCGCCTCAGGCACCGGCAGGAGGTCCTCTCCGCCTGCGAGCAGACGATGGAGCGGCTCGCCCGGGACCCGCACTACTTCGCCCGGCCCGACCGCACGCTCTTCCAAGACATCCGGCGCTACTTCCCCATCACCACGCAGGCCGAGGTGGCCTGGGCGGTGCAGGAGGGCGTCGCAGCTGCCGTTGCATTCATCGAGCAGCAGATCGAGTCGGGAGCGCTGGACGGCGGCATCGCGCGCTGCCGCGCGACGACGCGCAAGGGCAAGCCCTGCCAGCGAACACCGCTGCCCGACCGCGACTACTGCCCCTCGCACCAGCATCTCGAGCGCGAGCGCGTAGCGGCCTGACCGCCGCCGGCCGCGGGCAACCCGGCCGGGCGAGGCCGCGGGTTAGATTAGAGCGGTCATGTCGCACGACACCGACAAGCTGATCCGGCAGCTCTCCCTCGTTGCCTTCCTCATGGCCGAGGTTCGGCCGCTCACGGCACGCGACGTGAAGGGGAACGTCGAGGGCTACTCCGAGATGTCCGACGAGGCGTTCGCGCGTCGCTTCTACTCCGACCGGGCGGAGCTGGTCGCCCTCGGCGTCCCACTCCACTCGCAGCGCGACGAGTTCACCGGCGAGGAGCTCTACACCCTGCGCTCCGAGCAGTACTTCCTGCCGCCGCTCGAGCTCTCGGACGACGAGCTGGCTGCCCTGCAGACGTGTCTCTACCTGCTCGAGGGCAAGTTCGCCTATGCAGAACCGCTGCGCCTTGCTCTCCAGAACCTCGTGCTCGGGCGGCCGGGCTTCCAGGAGGCGCCGAGCGAGACGGCCGTGCGCGTCGAGGTGAGCGACCCCGACTACTCGGCGGCGGAGATGCCGGGACGTCTTGGCAAGCTCGAGGGAGCGATCTCCAAGCAGCGAACCGTCAAGTTCCCCTACTGGTCGATCGCGCGTGACGAGACCTCCGAGCGGAACGTGAATCCCTACGCACTGCTCTCCGACAACGGTGCCTGGTACCTGGTCGGCTATGACCTCGACCGCGTGGACGAACGAACGTTCCGCGTCTCGCGGATCCGCGGCGACATCCGCTTCGCCACGCGCCGCGAGCGCGACTTCCGGATTCCCGCGGAGTTCGACATCGAGGAGCACCGCGGCCGGAAGCCCTGGCAGGTCGGCGAGATCCGGGGCGAGGCCTCGATCTCGGTCGGAGGCGACACGGCCTGGTGGGTCGAGCGCGCCTTCGGCGATCGCAGCCGCGTCGAGGACGGGGTCTTCAAGACCCCGTACGCGAGCATCGGGCCACTCGCCTCGTGGGTGCTCCGGCAGGACGGCCGGGCTCTGCCGCTCGAGCCCAGGGAGCTCCGGGAGGAGGTGAAGCAGGCTCTGCGGCGCGTGCGGAAAGCCCACGTAGGCCGGCCGCTCGAGCCGGCCGCGCCCGCTCCGGCCGAGACCGTCGAGGCGGTCGCCGAGCGTCCGGCGGTTCCCGTCGCACCCGAGCGCTTCGGACTCCTGCAGGCGCTTCTAGCCTACTTGCTCGTCCGCTGCGGCGAGGCCAGCGAGGCGGTCATCGACGCCTCGGAGCTCGCCGAGCGCTTCAAGATTCCGCCGCAGGCGCTCGAGGAGCACCTCTCCCTCCTCAACCTGGTCAACTTCGGCGGGGGCTGCTACGCGGTCTACGCAGAGCTGCAGGGAGACAAGGTGCGCGTCGACAAGGAGCTCTTCGGCGACACCTTCCGCTCGCCCCCGCGCCTTACCCCTCTCGAGGCGCGGGCGATCCGTCTCGCACTCGAGTTCGTCGGTCCAATGATCGCCGCGGATGCGCACACGCCGCTCGAGCGCGTCCGCCGCAAGCTCGAGGAGACGTTCGGCCAGTTCGAGCTCGCCCAGACGCCTCCGCCGGAGGTCGGCTCGGCCGAGGAGGATCTGATCGCGGCGCTCTCGCAGGGGATCCGGGAGCGGCTTCTCGTCGAGCTCGAGTACCTGAAGGAGGGCGAGGAGACGCCCTCCCGGCGCCTGGTCGAGGCCTACAAGCTCGAGCGTCGGCTCCCTCACTGGTACGTGCACACCTGGGATCGCTCATCGGACGGCGAGCGAAGCTTCCGGCTGGACCGCATGCGGAGCGCACGCCTGACCGACGAGGGGTTCGAGCCTCGCGAGGGATTTGAGCCGCGCGCGCTCAGGGACGCTCGCGGAGCGAGGATCTGGTACTCGCCGGCCGTCGCCCGCTGGCGGCTCGAGCGCGGTGGAGCGCTACCGCTCCTCGACGGCGCGGCCCTTGCCGAGACACCCGTCGGGAGCCCCGAATGGCTCGTCAGCGAGATCTTCTCGTTCCGCGGCGAGGCGGTCGTTCTCGGGCCGCCCGATCTGCGGAGTCGCATCGCCGAGCGAGCCGCAGAGCTCACCCGCGAGCTCGCGACGGCGCCCGCCTAGGCGTCGCTTGCGACGCCGACCATCAGGAGGCGTGGGCTCTGCCCGCGTCTCCGTCTGCACTGACCGGTCGGGAACGATGGAGTTCCTAGCGCGCGCTCTTCGGCCGTCGCTTGCGACGCCGAACTGCCGCGCCCGCCTCGAGCTAGAGAACGCCGTGCCGCCCGCGCAGGCGCGCGAGCGCCCACTGTGCGTGCTCGGCAAGGATCGGATCGGCATCGGCGACGAGCCGCTCGAGTGCCGGAGCATGCTCTGCCGCACCACAGTTTCCGAGCGCTACGAGGGCGTTTCGCTTCAGGTAGCGGCCCTCGTTTCGCGGCACGTACAGGCGCTCGAACTCGCGCACGAGCTCCTCGTCCGTGGCTTGGAGCCACTCGACGAGCGAAACGTGGGGCGTCGCTCCAGCGGCGGGCGGCTCGCCCGCGCGCCGGCGCTCGATGCCACGGTTCCACGGACAGACGTCCTGGCAGATATCGCACCCGTAGACCTGGTCGCCGAGCTCCGCGCGATAGGGCTCGGGGATGGGATCGGGGGACTGCGTCCAGTAGGAGAGGCACTTCGTCGCGTCGAGCGTTCCCGGCTCGTCCAGGGCGCCGGTGGGGCAGGCCTCGATACAGAGCGTGCACGAGCCGCAGTCGAGCGCAAGGGGCGGCGTCGAGGCGATCTCGACGTCCGAGACGAGCGTTCCGAGCACCACCCAGGAACCGTGGCGCCTCGTGATCAGCATCGTGTTCTTGCCGTAGAAGCCGACGCCCGAGCGCGCGGCCCCCTCGCGGTCGACGTGCTGGTTCGCATCGACGAGCACGCGGTAGGAGCCGCCAAGCCGCCTCCCGAGCAGGTCGAGCTTCCGGCGGAGCTCCGCGTAGCGATCATCCCATGTGTAGCGTGCGAGCCGGCCCCACCCCGCGGCTGGCGGCTCGGCGGATGCGTAGTAGCAGAGCGCAGCCGAGATCACCGTCCTCGCTGCCTCGAGCAGCGTCTCGGGGTGACAGGAGACCTCGGGACAGGCCATCGTGAAGCGCATGTCGGCGAAGAGCCCGCGAGCTCGCCGCTCCTGAATGTGTGCCTCTGTCTCGAGGTAGGGCTCGGCGGGTGCAGCCCCGACGACGTCGAGCCCGAGCTCCTCAGCGAGCCGGTTAAGCTCAGCGGCGGTCATGCGCAGGATTGTGCCTGGATCGTTGCCCCGCCGAGCTCGCGCGTGAAGGCAGTCCGCATCCACGAGGACGGAGGGCCGGAGGTCCTGCGCTATGAGGAGGCGCCCGATCCGGTGCCCGCCGCCGGCGAGGTGTTGATCCGTCTCCGGGCGGCCTCGTTGAACCACCTCGACCTCTGGGTCCGGCAGGGGCTCCCGTCGGTACCCAAGCCGCGCATTCTGGGCGCAGACGGCGCCGGGCTCGTCGAGGCACTCGGGGAAGGCGTCGAGGGTTTCGACCTCGGCCAGCCCGTCGTCATCAACCCCGGGATCGAGCACGGAGCGCGCATCAACGTGGTCGGCGAGCACATGCAAGGGACGCACGCGGAGCTCGTCACGATCCCCGCGACCAACGTCTATCCCCTACCCGAGCGGCTGAGCTTCGAGGAGGCCGCCGCGTTCCCGCTCGTTTTCGAGACCGCCTATCGCATGCTCGTCACGAGAGCGCGGCTCGAGGAAGGTGAGTGGGTACTCGTGTGGGGGATCGGAAGTGGGGTCGCCACGGCCGCGCTCGCGATCGCGAAGGCACTCAGCGCGAAGACGATCGTGACCTCCTCGAGCGACGAGAAGCTCGAGCGCGCGCGCCAGCTCGGTGCGGACGCGATCGTGAACCACGCCGAGGGCGACGTGGCGGCGGCCGTGAAGGAGCACACGGGCGGACGGGGCGCAGACGTCGTCGTCGAGCACGTCGGCGAGGCCACGTGGCAGATCTCCCTCCAGGCTGCAGCACACGGCGGGCGAATTGCGGTCTGCGGAGCGACGAGCGGACCGAACCCGCCCGCGGCGCTCCACCGGGTCTGGTGGAAGCAGCTGACGATCCTCGGCTCCACGATGGGGACGAAGGCCGACTTCGAGGGTGCCTACGAGCTCGTCGCCGACGGCCGGGCGAGCCCGACCGTCGACCGGGTCTTCCCGCTCGCCGAAGCCCGGGCCGCGCACCAGCACCTCGAGCAAGGCGCGCAACTCGGCAAGGTCGTGCTCCGCATCCCCAGCTAGCCGACAGGGGTCAGGGAAGAAATCGGGGGATGGGGCCGTCGTGTGCCTACACGAGCGGAAAGGAGCACCCCCCCGATGAGGCCGAGACGACGACGTTGGACGCTCAGATGGCTCATCCCCGCTCTGGCGGCACTGACCATCGCGCCTCCGGTGCATGCCTACCCGGTCACGGAGGAGCGGCACGGCGGCGGCTCCTATGCACCCGACACCGCACCGAGCCCGATCGCGCTCCATCCGGATGAGTTCCTCCAGCCCGCCGAGGCGCCCAACGGTTTGGGATGGCTCGAGGTTGCGCTGCTGACGAGCGGAGCGTTCGCGGTTCTCGTCGCGGCCGGAGCAGGCGCCCGGCTCGTCTTCCGGCACAGGCCGGCTTCGCTCCCAGCCGGCGTCTGAGAAAGGCACGTCCCCGCCGCGCCTCCACGGCGCGGCGCGGTCCCAGGAACGGCGTCGCCCCCGGCTTGTGCGAGAGTCAGGCCCGTGCGCATCGCGGTCGTCGGAAAGGGGGGCGCGGGGAAGTCGGTGATCGCCGGCACGATCGCGCGCCTGCTCGCTAGACGGGGACGCCGCGTGCTCGCGCTCGACTCCGACCTCATGCCCGGGCTCGCGCTCAGCCTGGGCGCAGATGCTCCGGCCGACCCTCCGCTGAACGACGCCGCAGAGCGCCCGGAGGGCGGCCGCTGGCGGCTGAAGAAAGGGATCGGACCGGTACGCGCCGTGCAGCGGTACTCGACCGCCGCGCCGGACGGTATCCGGCTGCTTCAGGTCGGCAAGCTCGGCGGAGAGGGGCTACCGCCGATCATGCCCTCCGTCCAGGCCTTCTACCAGGTCATCCACCGCCTCTCCGGGGCGGCCGCGTTCAGGAACTGGACGATCGTGGGCGACCTGCCGGCAGGGCCGCGGCAGACCGCCTTCGACTGGGCTCCCTACGCGCAGAGCTACCTCGTGGTCGTCGAGCCGACGTGGAAGTCCGCGCTCACGGCCCGGAGGGTCGCCCGCATCGCGCGATCACGCGGCCGCGACGTCTTCCTCGTCGCGAACAAGATCAGCGGGGACGCGGACCTACGCCGTGCCGAGCAGCTCGTCGGCGAGCCGATCAGGATGGGCGTTCCGGCCGACGAAGCCGTGGCCGCCGCCGACCGCCTCGGTGCCGCTCTCATCGACCATGCGCCAGCCTCCGACGCTGTACGGGCGATCGAGCAGCTCGTCGTCGACCTCACCGCCGAGTAGTCTGCGCGTGTGAGGATCGCGGTCGGAGGCAAGGGCGGGGCCGGCAAGACGACGATCGCCGGCACACTGGCGCGGGGCCTTGCCCGGTCTGGACACTCCGTGCTCGCGCTGGACGCCGACACGAACCCGATGCTCGGCATCTCGCTCGGCGTCGGACCCAGGGAGACCGATCTGCTCGTCGCCGCCCGTCAGGCGCTCGACGCGGGCGAGGAGGAGCATCAGCCTTCGACGGAGGGCCTCGTCGAGCGCTTCGGCACGGACGCTCCGGACGGCGTTCGCCTCGTCGTCGTCTCCAGGATCGACAGCGCCGATCCCGGCTGACCCTGATGTGGACTCTCGCCTGAGCAGTTGCTCGGGGAGCTAGAGCGAAACGGCCGGATCGTCGTCTTCGACATGGAGGCCGGCGTCGGCACGTTGCTGCGCCTCCAGGAGGGGCAGGCGGATGTGGTGCTGGTCGTTGCCGAGCCGAGCGCCAAGTCGATCGAGGTGGCGCGGCGCGCGGCCGAGATCGCCGTCTCCCGCGCGCGCGTGATCGTCGTTGCCAACAAGGTCGCGAGCGAGGCTGACGAGGAGGCGATTCGATCGGCGCTCCCCGACCATGAGCTCGTGATCGTGCCCGAGGACGAGACGATCGCGCGCGCCGACCGCGATGGGCTCGCTCCCATCGACGTGAGCGAGGAGACGCCGGGCGTTCGGGCCGTCCTCGGCCTGGCCGAGCGGCTCGTCGGCTAGCGAGCCGGCAGCTCGCGAGTCCAGTAGCCCATCAGCGACCACGGGGCGCGGCTCGTGTCGGAGTGCGTCCAGAAGAGGCCGAAGAGGGCCCGCGCAGAGCCGCCACCGCGGCGCGCCGCTACCCAGACCCGGAAGGTGTTCCACTCGCCGTCGGCCGAGCGATCGTAGGATTCCGCGAGCGCCAGCCGTGCGCAGGTCAGAGCGCGGAAGGAAGCGGAGAACTCGGCGAACGAGTGCGGGCGCCGTACAGGAGCCTTGCCCTTCCGCCAGCGCGCATCGAGGTAGCCGTAGGCGCGCTGCAGCTCGCCCCGCTCGAGCGCGCTCAGAAACGAGCGCACAACTGCCAGGCTCGACCCGCGCGAGTCGTAGCGGGGACCGCTACTGCAGCCGCCGCGCAGGCGCCTGTCGATGCGGGAGGCGCGTGCGGGTGGCGGGTTCGGGGCCGGCCGGAGCGCGTGAGCCGGTGGAAGCGCGCCGGGAACGCGCGTGAGCAGGATGTCGACCTTGCCGGTGTCTCGGGTTCCGTGTCGGGTGTCGGCCCACGCTGCGAGGACCTCTTCCCCCGCGCGAACGAGCGCGATCTTGCTGCCGAGATCGACTCGCTCGGCGTGATTCGCCATCGTCGGAGCAATGCGCGTGTCGAACGGCGTCCGCGTGAGGGTGGCGGCTTCGCTGAACGTCCGTCCTCCATCGTCCGAGGCGCGCACCACGACGTCCGCGCCACCGCCCCGGACGAGGCGGTACGCCGCGGCCACGAGCCTGCCGTCTGCCGATACGGCGAGCGCAGGCGTTCGCTCGTCCGCCGGGCCGGCGATCAGCAGGCGAGCAGGGCTCCACGTCCTGCCACCGTCTGTGGAGCGCCGGAAGAGCACGTCGCTCGACCCCGTACGAGCGCCTTCCCATGCCGCGTAGAGCGCTCCGGTCTCCCGGTCGATCGCGAGCGCGGGCAGGGGCGGGAGGTACGAGAGGAATGGGCCGCCGGGGACGACCGCTCGGTCGACGACGCTCTCCTCGAAGCTTCGCCCCCCGTCACGCGACACCGCGAGGACGAGCTGGAACCTGCCCCCGTAGCGGCCGGGAAACGAGTAGTGGTCGAAGACATCGTCCAGATAGTCCCAGTAGAGAACATGGACTTGGCCCTGAGATCCGATCGCGAGCACGGGGCCACCGACGAGCTCCCTGGCGCGCGCGCTAACCCAGCGGGTCGCCGAGAACGACCGGCCGCGGTCACGCGAGACCGTCAGTGCGACAGGGTTGGGCGGCGGGCCGAGTCCGAACGTCGCGTGGCGTGAGAACTCGCTACCCGACAGGAACGAGACCGCGAGCGCCCCGTCCGGCATGGCCGCCAGGGCCGTCTGGAAGGCGTAGCGCGGAAGGACTTGCCTCGGTCGCCCGAAGGTGGCGCCGCCGTCGAGCGACTGGTACAGGAAGCCGCCGAATGGCTCGTTTCCGCGTCCCTCGAGCGTCGTCGCGAGCAGGTAGGCGCGTCCGGCTCGCGCGAACGCCACCTGTGGCGCGTAGCAGCGCTCGCCCACCGGCGGCAGCTCGAACCGGCTCGGCCTCCACGTCCTCCCGCCGTCGCTGCTCGCAAAGACGCTGCAGCTGAAGCGTGGTCGCTCGATCCGGTTTGCGAGCACGAGGCGGTCTTCGTTCTCCGGGTCGACGGCTAGCACCGGCGTGCTCGCCGCCCGGAGGAGGTCGCTCGGGGAGCGCCCCCCCACCTGGACGATCCCGGCGGGTCCCCTCGCCTTCTCGTCCGAGCGGCCGAGCGCAAGTCCGACCGCGGTCGCGATCATGGCCACGCCCGCCACGGCAAGCGCGATCGGCCAGCGCCTGTCTACGAGCCGGCGGGGGCTCAGCGGCGCTCGGCCGGCGACTGCCGGGTGCGCTCTTCGGCGATCATCTCTTGCAGCTCGGCCTCGAGCGAATCAGTCGGGTCGACCGGTGGCCGCCGTCCCACCAGCACGAGGCCGCCCGCTGAGGCTCCGAGCAGGAGAAACCCGAACGCTCCGACGACGAGCACGAGCCAGGAGAGGGCCGCCGCGTCGGTCTGGGTTGCTGCGGCTATCGGCAACTCGGGCGCACGGGCCGGAGCGGCCACCCGCGGAAGCTCGATGCGCAGCGCGATCGGGGCAGGCGCGAAGCGCACGGTATGGGTGCGGGAAGGCTCAGCGTCGACGACGACCGGCGTGACCGGTGCTGCAACTGGCTGCGCGATCGCCGGCGCGACACGAGCCGGCGGCATCGGCGTCACGATCGGCGAGGCAGACGGCTCGGGACGCGACGTCGTCGGGCTGCCTGCGACGCGTGGCGTCTTGACCTTCTCCGGCTTCCGGGCCGTTCGTGCGGGAGCTGGCTCGCCCGGAGACCGGGTAGAAGGGGCCGGTGGCGGAGACGCAGCGCTCACTTCTCCGATTGCCACGAGCTCGCGCGCCGGGAGGCCGTTGATCATCTGGCCCCGCGCGCCGTCGACACCCGACGGCTGCGTGGCGAAGGCCTCGGCGTAGAGCACGTAGGTTCCCGCCTTCAGTCCGGCCGGAATGCGGAACGTGACCTCCCACGTCCCGTCCGCCAGGATCGGTGCCTTGGCGAAGACGGGCGCGTCCGCTCCGCCGAAGCGCAGCCACACCGGCGTCACCGCCCCCGGATCGAACCCGCGCCCGCTGGCGACGACCGTGTCGCCCGCCTTGTACGGCTTGCCGAGCGCGTCCGGCTCGGCCGGAGCCTGCTCCTCCTCCGGGGCGGGGCGAAGGATGATGTCTGCGTCCGGCGTGCACGGGTAGGCAGGACTCGCGGCAATCGCGAAGATGACCGCCAGAACCGCACCGACGATGGCTTGCCTGGCCACTCGGCGAGAAGTCTAATCAAGGCTTCGGCCGAACGGTAGATGCGGTTGACATAGAGCTCTCGGACACCTATTGCGCCTTTGCCGACCCGCTGCGTAGCCTGTCCGGAAGTCAATCGATGGGGGGACCTCGCATGAAGACGGGCAGCAGAGATCGGGCACGGCGCAGGGCTCGAGCGGGACTGGCACTTTCGGTCGGAGCGGGCCTCGTCCTCGCGATGATTGCTGCCCTACCGGCGGCGGTGGGACGGGCCGGAGCCGAGGCTCAGAAGCCCGGGGATGTCCAGTCCGTCGCCCTTCGCCTGCTCGGAAGCCACAACCTCGCCTCGCCGGGGCTCGACGGGCAGACCAAGCCGCGTGGCCAGAACGGCGACGTGGCGACGGTGCGCAACACCGCCTTCGTCGGCGGCGGAGCCCTCTTCCACGGCGCGCACTCGAGCCCCGGTCGCATCTGCACCGATTTTGGCGGCGTCAAGGTCGTCGACCTCACCAATCCGCAGAGCCCGGTGCTCCGAACGCCGATCACGATCGAGGACACGAAGGGCGCCACGGCTCGCGGCGGGCAGAAGCTGAACAACGTCTCCGTGAGCGCAGGTGCGCTGGACGCGCTCACGGTCCGGACGCCCACCTTCTCGGGCGACGTGCTCGCGATCGCCACGCAGCGGTGCGAGGCATCACTCTTCACCGGTGCTCGGGTCGAGTTCTGGGATGTCAGCAACCCGGCCAGCCCGGCCAAGCTCGGCGTCTTCGACCCCGAGTCGATCACGAACCCGAATCCGCCTCCGACGACCGGATCCTGGGGCATCTTCGAGGACATCCGCATGTTCGCCCGCGGTGAGCGGCTGTACGCGCTCGCGGTGACGCCCTTCAGCATCGGCAACGCCCACGACGCATCGCCGTTCGGCGACTTCCGACTGCTCGACATCACTGACCTTCGAAATCCGAAGCAGGTCGCCGTCTTCCCCGAGGCGTCGATCGGAGAAGGCTCGGTCAACGGCTGCCGCACGTTCCAGGCCGGCCGCGCCGCTGCCCCGACGCCGGACGGACGGAGCGCGATCCTCTCCTGGTACGACGGCTCGACACTTTTCGACACCCGCCGCAGCTCCGCTGTCTTCAAGCTCGATCTCGACAACCTACCCCGCCTCTTCAGCAACCAGCCGATCACTTTCCGGCCGGTGCCCGCCTTCTGGGGCTATCCGACCACCAGCGAGGTCGAGGGAAACGCGGCGGACGTCCAGCCCTTCGTCGGACGCGGAGGGGAGTTGCTGGTGATCGTCTCGGAGGACGACATCGACCCGGCCATCACCCGAATCACGGTCGAGGGGCCTACGAGCGCCGCGGGCAGCTTCCGCGGCTGCAACATCCTCGCCGGCAAGCACGTGTACGAGCTTCCCGGCCAGCAGGCAGCCGGTGAGATCGTCTACGTGGGCCGAGCCTGCCCGGCCTCGTCGACGGGCACGGCCAACGCGGTCGAGGACGAGCTGCTCGCGGATCCGCGGGGTAAGATCGCCATCGTCCAGGGCGGCGGCAATACGGCCGACGGCTGCAGCGCGCTCGAGAAGGCGCGCAGATTGCAGGCGGCCGGTGCTCTGGCGCTCCTGCAGAGCGGCGGCGCTGAGGTGTTGAATACGCTCATCGCCGGGCCGGCGGGCGGGATCCCGCCGGTACCCTTCATCACGATTCCGCTGTCGGCCTACGACAAGCTGCAGCTGGCACCCGCGCCGGTGCTCGGTAACACCACGTTTCCGGCCAGCTGGGAGAGATCGACCACGAGCAACGTCACCGTCGTCGCATCGGGCCTGCGGGCCGATCGCTTCCGCTTCAGAAGTGTTGCGAATCCCGCCGATCCAGAGGGTCGTGGCAGCGTGCTTGCGACGTCGCGATTCGCAGTCGAGGGCGGCCAGAGCTATCAGATCGGAGCCTTCGTCCAGGTCGAAGCCCTCACCGCCGGGGCCTTCAGGGCTGCGGTCGTCTGGTATGACGGGTCGCGTAACGTGCTCAGCGAGAGCGAGATAGTCCGCCTCGAGGCGGTGGCGCCGCGCACTCGCTCCGAGCAAACCGTGACGGCACCGCCGGGGGCTGTGCGAGCCGGGCTCAAGTTCGAGTGGACAGGCGCGAATGCGAACGGCACTGCATACGTCGATGCCTTCACGGTGGTTCCCACCGGCATCCGCGGAAGGGTGCGCGACGAGAAGGGCGAGTGGGGCGCCCAGCGGATCATCGACTTCTCGAAGAATCCGCCTATCGAGGTCGGCACCTACCGGAGCCCGCGCTCGCAGGCCTGGCCGCCGCCGAACGATGGCCTCTATGCCCCGCGGCTCGCCCGCATGTTCGGACGCGATCTCGCGTTCACGACCTGGCTGACCGACGGCCTGCGCGTCCTCGACGTGGGCAATCCTGCTGCTCCTCGCGAGGTGGCCGCCTACGTGCCCCCGGATGCCCCCGACCCCGCGCCGGGCGCAGGAGCGGGCGCGGGGTTGGTCCGTGGGCAGGTCTGGCCCAAC
>Ga0136621_1000394_pt1 | contig 17074 bp, 14 predicted proteins | sample AntDryUQ445A2306_FD_104673 | JGI IMG/M metagenome (GOLD analysis project Ga0136621, IMG submission 104673) | Polar desert sand microbial communities from Dry Valleys, Antarctica - metaG UQ445A (23.06) | ecosystem: Environmental > Terrestrial > Soil > Desert | place: Antarctica: Dry Valley...
CCAGAACATCCTCGAGGCGATGCAATCCGGGGAGCGTGTCTCCGCGCTCGTCGCGCTCCGCGACACCAAGTCGGCCGAGCACCTCGTCATGGCGACGCGCCAGGGGTTCCTGAAGAAGACGGCCCTCTCGGAGTACGCCAACGTGCGGCGCGCGGGCCTCATCGCGATCCAGCTCCGGGCCAAGGACGAGCTCGCATGGGTCGCTCCCTGCTCGGAGAAGGACCGCATCATCCTCGCGACCAAGAAGGGCAAGGCGGTCTGCTTCAAGGCATCGGACGCGCGCCCGATGGGCCGCCAGACGCAGGGCGTCACGGGTGTGCGACTCGCGCGCGGCGACTCGGTCGTCGGTATGGGCATCGCCCGCCCACGCGCCCAGGTCCTCTCAGTCACCGCGAACGGCTTCGGCAAGCGGACCGGTGTGGCCGACTTCCCGACGCACAACCGCGGCGGTCAGGGCGTGATCCTGGCAGCGCTCTCGCAGAAGACCGGCGATGTCGCAGCAATTCAAGTCGTCGACGAGGGGGCCGAGGAGATCCTGCTCATCACGACGACCGGCGTCGTCATCCGGACACCGCTCGACCAGGTGCGCGTCCTCGGCCGGGCGACACAGGGCGTGAAGGTCATGGCCACCGGCGACGCGAAGATCTCTTCGATCGCGACGTTCACCACGACGCGCACAACGCAGCCCGTCCTCGGGCTCGAGACCTCCTAGCGGACGCTCGCGGCTCGCGGTCGCACGCCCGTGTACCGGCCGAGAGCAGGGAGGGACGAATGCTGATCGCGCTCGACGACGTCAGCAAGCAGTACCCCAACGGGACCGAGGCACTGCGCGACATCGACCTGCGGATCGACGCCGGCGAGTTCGTCTTCATCGTCGGCAGCTCGGGCGCCGGCAAGTCGACGCTGAACCGGCTGCTCATCCGGGAGGAGCTCCCGTCCAGCGGCAGCGTGGTGATCGACGGGACTGACGTGGTCCGCATGAAGCGCTCGCAAGTACCGTTCCTTCGCCGGAAGATCGGCGTGGTGTTCCAGGACTTCAAGCTCCTGCCGAACAAGACGGTCGCGGAGAACGTCGCGTTCGCGCTCATCGTCACCGATCATCCTGCGCGCGCCGTGCGCGAGGAGACCGAGCGCGCGCTGGCGCTCGTCAACCTCACGCAGCGGCGGACGCACTTTCCTCGCGAGCTCTCCGGAGGGGAGCAGCAGCGGACCGCGATCGCGCGCGCCCTGGTGAACCGGCCGCGGATCCTCATCGCGGACGAGCCGACCGGGAACCTCGACCCGGTGACGACCTGGGAGATCATCAAGCTGCTCATCCGCGTGCGGGAGCTGGGCACAACGCTGCTCATCTCTACGCACAACGCGGAGATCGTGAACGCCCTCCGCCAGCGTGTCCTGCACCTCGACCACGGCGCGATCGTGCGTGACGAGCGGCAAGGACGGTACGCGGCATGAGACGCATCGGCTACGTCGTCGCCGCGGCATGGCAGGGCTTTTGGCGCAACCCGGTGATGAGCGTCGCTTCGACGCTCACGGTGGCCGTCATGCTGCTCCTCTTCGCGTTCTTCGTGATGACGGACCGGGGTCTGCAGGCCGCGGTCGGGATCCTGGAGTCGAAGGTCGAGCTCGTCGTGTACCTCGAAGACGACGCGAAACCGACCGACGTGCTCGAGCTGAGACGCCGCATCGAGAACGATCCGGCTGTTGAAGCCGTCGCGTACATCTCGAAGGAGCAAGCGCTCGAGCGTCTGAAAGAGATCGCCAGACGACGACCCGAGCTCGCGCTCGAGGACGTGACCACGAACCCCCTGCCGAATTCTCTCGAGGTGAAGCTCGCGAGCGCGCAGGAGACACGCCGCGTGTCCGGCATGTTGCGTGAAGAGGTGGGCAAAGGCGTCATCTACGACCTCGTGGACAACCCAACCGTCGTCGACAAGCTCCTGACGATCACGCGCGTGCTCTCCATCGGTGGCCTCGCGGTGCTCGGGATGATGCTCTTCGTCGCCCTCTTCGTGATCGTGAACACCATCCGCATCGCGGTGCACGCCCGCCGCGACGAGATCGAGATCATGAAGCTCGTCGGCGCGACCGACTGGTTCGTTCGCTGGCCCTTCATCGTCGAGGGGATGCTCGTCGGCGTGTTCGGTGCGATCGTCGCCCTCGCCGCGATCGCGGCGGTGGCCGGTCCGGTAGCGAGCTCCCTCGTCGGCTTCCTGGACATCGTCCCCGTCTCACTCGGCCCGAACTTCATCGCCCAGCTCGCGGCCGGCCTGATCGGCTTCGCGCTGCTGGTCGGTGGCGCCGGCGCGACCTTCTCGGTCAGGACGCATCTCGCCAAGTAGGAGCGGCCGAGGCCGAACTTGACCTCGCCCATGCCGGGGTGGCAGCATTCGCGTTGGAATGGGAACTCCCCGGACAAGCCGGGGAGGTGGTGGAGCGCCGAGCGGCTGTCGTGCGGTCGTGGCCGTAGTGGCGTCCGCCCTCGTCATCTTCTCCATGCAGACGACCGCGTTCGCCGACGACGAGGTCGCGACGGCGCTCAAGCGCAAGCAGGAGCTCGCGCGTGCCGTGCAGGTGTCCCGCACGAACGCTGAACGCTACAAGCAGGCCGCGTCGCAGTTCGAGGCGGCCATCGGTCAGGCCAACGCGCGGATCGGTGAGCTCGCGGTCCGCCAGGCGAACGCGCAGAACGCGGCTGACGCACTGGCGATCGAGATCGCGATCGCCGAGGAGCAGCTACAGCTCGTCGCGTTCCAATTGAACGAGACGAACTCGCTCCTCGATTCGCTGAAGGCGCAGTCGACGCAGCAGGCGAGGCAGCTCGCGGAGCGCGAAGTGCTGTACGCGAAGCACCTGCGGACGACCTACCGGCAGGCGCAGGTGAGCCCGCTGGAGATGCTGCTGTCATCAGGCTCGCTGTCGGAGTTCACCTCGCGCGTCCAGGCGATGATCGTGATCAACCGGCAGGATGCGCAGCTCGCCGGCGAGATCCGCTCGATGCGCGAGCTCACCGCCGGGCGCCAGGAGCTTGCCGTCGCGAAGGAGCTAGAGATCACGGGTCTGCAGGACCAGATCGCAACGCAACGGGCTGCCGTCGCTTCGAAGAAGGCCGAATGGGACGCGATCGTGCGCCAGATGCAGGCGGGCATCAACCGGCAGTCAGCTGAGCGCCAGAACGCGACGACGCTCGCCGGTCAGTCTCGGAACGCGCAACAGAGCGCCATCCAGGAGACCGCGAGCCTGAACAAGCAGCTCGAGGCGGCCGAGGCGAACTACGCGTACCTGGCGGCGCAGCTCGCGGCGCGGTCAGGCCTCGGCAAGTTCAGCGGCACTCGGTTCAGCACGTGGCCACTCGCGGGCCCGGTCACGTCGGTCTTCGGACTGCGCTGGGGCGGCTTCCACAACGGCCTGGATATCGCCGGAGCGCTGTTCACGCCGATCGTCGCCGCCGCACCGGGGAAGGTCGTGACCGTGGGCCGTCCGTACGCGGCGTCGGGCGATACCGCGCTCGTCGTGATCATCGCGCACGGGGACAATCTCTCCACGCTCTACGGGCACCTTGACGACCGGCGCCCGCCACCCGTCGCCGTCGGGCAGAACGTCGCGGCGGGGCAGGTCATCGGCTACATCGGCATGACCGGCTGGACCACCGGTCCGCATCTGCACTTCGTGATCATCTCGAACTCGCGACCGGTCGATCCGCGCCCCTGGCTGCCCTAGTCCGCACATTCTGGCAAAAGCCCTCGATCGAACCCTGTCCGCATTGACGCCGTCGGGTCGGCGTGGGACCATCCTCCCCGAAAGAAGGGAGGTGATGTGGAGTGGGCGATACCACAGGGAAATCGAAAGACCCTGGAATGCTCACTTCAGGCTTCCGGAATGAATCCAACTGAGGTGATCGCGATCTAGGGTCCCGGTGACCCAAGGCGGAAGCGGCGGCAGCGATGCCGCCGCTTCTGTTTTTTCTGCGCGACACTGTCCGCGATGAAGACCGTTTCGACCGCGCCAGCCGGCCGGAGCAGGCCGGCCCGGGCCGCTGTGGCGCCGGACGAGCCCCGGGCGCTCGCGGACAACCGCAAGGCGACGTTCGACTATCACATCGACCGCCGCATCGAGGCGGGAATCGCGCTCCGCGGCACGGAGATCAAGTCGGTGCGTGCCGGCACGGCGAACCTGCGCGATGGCTACGCGCGAGTCGACAAGGGTCAGGTCTGGCTGCGGAACGTGCACATCGCCCCGTGGGCGAACGCGCTCGAGCAGCACGAGCCGACCCGTCCGCGCAAGCTGCTGCTGCACAAGGATGAGATCGTCGTCCTTGCGGGCGAGGTCTCGCAGAAGGGCTACACGCTCGTTCCCTTGCGCATCTACGTGAAGAATGGCGTCGCGAAGGTGGAGCTCGGCCTCGCGCGCGGCAAGAAGCGATTCGACAAGCGCCAGACCATCAAGGAGCGGCAGCACACGCGGGAGATGGACGCGGCGATCCGCCAGCGCGTGGGCCGACGCTAGGCGGGCGGTGCCCCGGTGCGGCCCTGCTCGAAGCGGCCATGGAGCGCAACCGGTGCGCGCTTCTGCCGGTAGCGCAGGTTGAGGACCTCCACGAGGAGCGAGAAGGCCATCGCCGCGTAGATGTAGCCCTTACCGACGTGCTGACCCGTCCCCTCGGCGGTGAGCATCACGCCGATGAGGAGCAGGAACGAGAGCGCCAGGATCTTCACGCTCGGGTGCGCCTCGACGAAGCTGCTGATCGCTTCGGCGGAGACCAACATGGTGACGACCGCGATGACCATCGCGGTGATCATCACCCAGATCTCGTTCGCCATGCCGACCGCGGTGATGACGGAGTCGAGCGAGAACACGACATCCATGACCAGGATCTGTCCGATCACGAGGGCGAACGCGCCCCGCGTCGCGGCAGCCGGCCGCTCCTCGTGCAGCACCTCGAGCTTGTCGTAGATCTCCCACGTCGCCTTCGCGATGAGGACGAGGCCGCCGCCGAGCAGGATGAGGTCGCGGCCGGAGAACGGTCGCATGAGATGGAACAACGGCTGCGTCAGGCCCATCACCCAGGAGATTCCAAGCAGCAGGCCGATCCGCATGACCAGCGCCAGCGCGAGGCCGACGCGTCGCGCGAGCGCTGCCTGATGGGACGGAAGGCGGCCGGAGAGGATCGAGATGAAGACGACGTTGTCGATCCCGAGCACGATCTCCATCGCGGTGAGCGTGACGAGCGCGACGAGGACGTCGGCGCTGAACTCAGGCAAGTCGGCAGAAGGATAGCCACCCTTCCCTGACGCGCGGCGCGACCCTTCGACGCTTCTTCTGGATCACACGCCCGCGATCACGGGCGACACGGACGCGACGTCGACGTTGCTTCCAAGCACACGCATCGATCTCGCACGGGCACCCGGACGCGACGTTCTACTACTGTGCCGCCGATGGTCTACGGGGCAGCCGCAGGATGAGTGGCAGGAGCAGCAAGAGGGGCAGCCGCGGGCGCAGCAGCAGGAGCAACTGCGGGCGCAGCGAGACGAGCAGCCGCAGGCGCAACAGCGAGACGGTCACGGCGCTTGTGAGCCTGTGATCACCTACGTCGCGTTCGCGCTCTGCTGCCTCATCTGGGGAAGCACCTTTCTCGCCATCCGCATCGGCAACGAGGCCGTCGCGCCGGTATGGAGCGCGGCGGTGCGTCTCGCGCTCGCGGCCCCGGCCCTCGCCCTCCTCGCGTGGGCCACGCGCGCGCGTTGGCCCCGCGGCGCAGCGCTCCGCGGCGCGATGCTCTTTGGGTTCTTCAACTACGGGGTGAACCTCGCGTTGCTCTACTGGGGGGAGCAGACGGTGCCGAGCGGGATCGCGGCGGTCTTCTACGCCACGGTCCCGCTCTCGACGGCGCTGCTCGCGCCGCTGTTCCGCATCGAACACCTGTCGCCGCGAAAGGTCGCGGCGGCGGTCGCTGCGTTCTGCGGCGTCGCGGTGATCTTCGCCGGTGAGCTGAGCCTCGCCGTGCCATTCGCCGGACTCGCCGCGATCCTGTTCGCCGCCACCGCGGCCGCTCTCTCGTCCGTGATGCTGAAGCGCGCGCCACGCCAGGACACGCTGCCGGCCAACGCGATCGCCGCGCTGGTGGGGTTGCCGGTGTGCCTGGCCGCGAGCCTGGTCCTCGGCGAGCAGCGCGAGGTCCCGGCGACCGCCGGGGCGTGGTTCCCGATCATCTACCTCGTCGTTGCCGGGTCGCTTGGCGCCTACCTCCTGTACACGTGGCTCATCAAGACCTGGTCAGTCACGAACGCGAGCTACATCGGCGTGGTGGTCCCGATCGTCGCGGTGATCCTCGGCGCGATCGTGAAGCAGGAGCGACCGGCGTTGCTGACGTTCGTCGGCGCGGCCATCGTCATCGCAGCGGTCGTGTACGCGTTGCGGCCGCCTTCGCCGGCGCCGGTCCGGGGCGCGGTGGGCACGAGGTAGCGCCCCGACCTTTGCCCCACCTGCCCCAGCTTCTGCCCTCCGCCGACTTGACTGACCGACGAACGCGGTGCGGGTAGAGCCGGCCCTCGACACGGAGAGACCATCCGCGCCGAAGGGCGAGAATGTGCGCTGCGAAATGATCCTGCACAGTGAACGCAGCTGGCCGGCTGCCTGGGAGCGCGAGATCGCGTACCGAGCGAGGTTGATGAAAGATTCGGGCCTGCGGGGACGCGTCGCACTGGTGACGGGCGCGAACCATGGCATCGGTGCTGCGACCGCACGCGCTCTCGCCGCGGCAGGCTGCGCCGTATTCATCCAGTTCCTGCGCATTCATCCGATCGATCCGCCCGGCGCGATTCAGCGGATGCAGGACGCGACGCAGGTGGTCAGCGAGATCCGCGGCACCGGCGGCCGCGCCGATAGCTGGGAGGCCGACCTTGCCGTCTCGGAGAATGTGCCGACGCTCTTCGATCGAGCTGAGGCGGCATTCGGGCGCGTCGAGATCGTCGTGAACAACGCGGCGCTCTCGGAGCACGACACCTTCGACCCGCGCCCCGGTGCGCGCGATTGGGCCGGCCGGCTCACGGCTCAACTTACCGCCGACAGCCACGATCGCCACTTCGCCGTGAACACGCGGGCAGTTGCGCTGATGATGGCCGAGTACGCCAGAAGGCACCTCGCGGCGGACGGGAGCTGGGGTCGGATCGTCAACGTGAGCACGGACGCGTCTCCCTCGTTCCCGGGCGAGGTCTCATACGGCGCGAGCAAGTACGCCATGGAGTCCTATTCACGGGCAGCCGCGTGGGAGCTCGGTCGCCTTGGGATTACCGTGAACATCGTGTCGCCTGGCCCCACCGATACAGGCTGGATCACCCCCGAGATGGTCGAGGACATGAAGCGCGCGACACCGCTTGGGCGGGTGGGAACGCCCGACGACATCGCTGACGTGATCGTCTTCCTCGCCTCTGAGCAGGCGCGTTGGATCACCGGCCAGCTGCACCTCGTCGGCGGCGGGCACCGAATGATCTGATGAGCGCGCGAGATCGCCGTGGATGTTGGAGCGACCCGCAAAGAAGCAGTCTTGGCTCTGCGCGAGTGGATCGTTTTGTTCGAGCATTTCAACAGGCTGCCGGCGACGCTCAAGGACCAGGTCTGGGGCGCTGAGGCGCGGTTGCGCCGCCAGCAGCGCCGCCTCCACAAGGTGCATCGCACGCGCGTGCCGCGCGATGCTCTCCCCGGCGCCGGCTCAGCCGCCGCTCCTCATCGGGGGGGCGGCAAAGGGCCGCCTGACTGTGGAGATGGGGGAGGGTCGAACTCCCCGTCCAGGGCCCTTGAGCGTTCCGCGTCTACGAGCGTGGTCGGTGCTTTTGCATCTCGCGGGACCGGCCGCGCACCGACGCGCTGCCGATCCAGCCAGGTCGGTTGTCTTGGGCCCGCTCACCGACCGATCGGCGGGCCGCACCTCCGCTTTCACGTCCTTCCCGGCCCGCGGAGGTGAGGCCGGGAGGACGCTCACTGACTAGGCAGCGAGTGCGTAAGAGTTTGTGCCAGTTAGCTGGCTGCCGTTCGGATTAGCGAGGAAGAACGGCGTACCTCGGCTCGCAGCGGAACGTTCGCCTGCCCTGTCGAAACCACGCATCCCCGTGGTCCCTCTCGGGACGACCACGAGTGTATCTGTACCCTCGACGGGTGAGAAGCCCCCTGGCGCTCGCCGTCGTGATGACCCTGGTCGCCTGTGCGGCGCCGCGTGAGGGCCCGCTGCCGGCGGGTCGCTCTCCGACGGAGACCGCGCGGGAGAGCCCGCAGCCCGGTCGCACGGCGCCCGCCGCATCCGGGCCCGAGCGATACGTCGCGATCGGCGCATCGGACGCGGCTGGCGTCGGCGCGGCGGACCCGCGCACCGGATCGTGGCCCGCGCGGATCGCGGCGAAGCTCCCGCAGGGCTCGACATACACGAACCTCGGCGTGTCGGGATCGCTCGCGGCTCAAGCACGCACGCAGCAGTCGCCTGCTGCCATCGCGGCACGCCCGACGCTGGTGACCATCTGGCTCGCGGTGAACGACCTGAACAACGGGATCAGCTCGACCGAGTATCGCGACGTCGTGGCTGGCATCCTCGCCGAGCTTGTGTCGAGAACGGAGGCGCGGATCTTCATCGGCAACGTCCCCGATCTGACGGCCGTGCCGGTGTACCGCAACGCCGACCCGGCCGTGCTCGGCGCCCAGGTCGCGGCCTACAACCGGTGGATCGCCGAGACGGCTGCACGGCACCCGGGCCGTGTCAGCGTGGTGGACCTCTGGAGCGGCTCCGCTGCGCTCGTGAGCACGGCGACGGTGTCCGCCGACGGATTCCACCCGAGCGACGGCGGCTACCAGCTCATCGCCGACCGCTTCATCGCGGCCATGCGTAGGGCGGGGATCGCCCTCTCGAGCTGACCTGAGGCCTTAGGAGCTCCAGGAGATGCTGCTCACTTACGGCCGGGCGACGTAGTAGGCGTTGAAGATGTCACCCTCGACGTTGCGAATGTCGACCTGGGTGAAGTCGGCCGCGGCGAGCATCTCGAGCGCGAGCTCCCGGCCCCAGACCGTGCCCAGCCCGGCACCGCCCTGGGCAAGGGAGACGGTCATGCAGTGCATCGTGGAGATCGTGTAGAGCAACGGGCCCAGCGGGTGCTCGCGGTTCTTCGCCAGATCGCTCGAGGCGTCGATATCGACGCAGAGATACGCGCCGCCCGGACGGAGCGCCATTCGGATGGCGGCCAGAACGAGGTCGGGTCGGGCCTGATCGTGGATCGCATCGAACGTGGTGATGAAGTCGTATCGCTCGACGGCGTCGAGCGTCGCGACATCCTTCGCCTCGAAGCGCACGTTCGTCAGCCCCTTCGCCGCAGCCTCCCCCCGGCCGCGATCGAGGCCCTCGCTGGAGAAGTCGTAGCCGACGAACCGGCTTGCCGGGTAGGCCGCGGCCATGAGGTTCAGGGCGTGCCCGCTGCCGCAGCCGACGTCGGCGACGTCTATACCGGCGCGCAGCCGATCGGCCAGGCCGTCAATGAGCGGCAGGATCACCGTGAGCAGCTTCGCATCGAGGGTCGCGCCACTGTCCTCGGCCATGAGCCGGTGAAAGTCGGTGAAGCTGGCATACGGCACGCCGCCGCCAGTGCGGAAGCAGGCGACGATCTGCTCCTCGACGGTGCCGAGGAGCGCGATGTACTGCGTCTGCAGGGCGATGTTGTCGATACCGGCGGCCCGGGTCAGGAACGCCGCCCGCTCGGCCGGCAGGGTGTAGGCGCGCGACGAGGATTCGTAGTCGACCAGGCGCCCGCTCACCATCGCGGCCAGCCACTCGCGGACATAGCGCTCGCTGAGGCCCGCTCGCTCGGCAAGCTCCGCGCTCGTCCGCGGGCTCCCGTCCCCCATCGCATCGAGCAGCCCGGTCCGATGGCCGACGCTGATCATGAGGCAGAGCATCCCGTCGTTCAGGATCTCGAGCAGGCGTCCTGCGAAAGCTTCCGCCCCCGCCTGTTCGAATGTCTCGGTGGACACCGGACCTCCTCAGACCCCCCTGACGTCTAGCGACCCGCGAGATCGCGTGCGAGGCGGATCGCCGCCGGATCGTACATACGCTGATCGAACGACTGGTGCTGGTATCCGCCGGACGCTCTGGCGGCCCGGTTCCCGCCGCCCGCTAGCGCATCCGGTCGGTCGGTGGCCCAACGCCGCCGGGACGCGGGCGGATGCCCCCAGGGCGGGGACCGAAGCTCCGTCGCGGCCCGTACGGCGCCGCGCCGGGCCGGGGCCGGAACCCGCCCGGGGCGGGAGGTCGCGGCGCGAGGGGGCCTCGCGCCCCAGGTGCGGTCGAGCTGATGACGATGCGGCGATTCGGCTCGATCCCGACCGACTCCGTGCGGATGCCGGACTGATCCTGGACGGCGAGATGCACGATGCGGCGCTCGTAGGCGAGCATCGGCTCGAGAGTCACCGCCTGCCCGGTCGCCTTCACCCGCGACGCGACGCGCACGGCCACCTCGCGCAGCTGCTGCTCGCGGCGCCGCCGGTACCCCTCGATGTCGACAGGCACATGGACCGTGCGGCCGACGCGGCGCGAGGTGCTCGCGGACGCGATCTGCTGCAGCGCGACGAGGTTCTCGCCACCTCGGCCGATGAGCGCGCCGAGGTCCGGACCCCTCACCTCGAGGCCCGCTTCCTCAGGGTCTTCGGAGACCTCCACGTCGGCCTGAACGCCCATCTTCTCAAGCAGCTCGGTGAGGACGGCCGCCGCGACTGCGAGCTCCTCGCCTTTCGGCCGCGAAGCTTCAGCGGCGTCATCGGCCTCGCGGCGCGCGCCGGGCCGGCGCGGTACCTCCGCCTCATCCACCACCGGCTCCGGCTCGCTTGCTGCTTCGTCGAATGTGAGCATGACGCGTGCATCGTCGCCGCCGAGGCCGAGCATGTTCGCCGGCTTGCCCCGGTCCAGGATCTCGATGTCCACGTCGCCGCGCTTGCGCCCGAGCTGATGGAGGCCACGCTCGATCGCCTCCTCGGCGGTCCTTCCGGTGAATTCCTCGCCACGCAGCGGCATCTATCCCCTCCGCTTCCTGCGATCGCTCTTGCGCTGCTTGTCTCGTGGACCCGTGCCGCGGCGCTGAGCGCCAGGTCCGTCGCCGGGCGCAGCTGCTTCCGCAGCGGCGGGACGAGCGCCCGTCGCCTTCATGTCCGCATTCGCCTCGACCACGGCCGCCTGCTGGAGCGAGGCGAGCGTCTTGTCGGCCGGCGTGGGGATGGCACGAAGAAATGGGAGCCATCTCGCGAGCTGGCCCCACCCGGTGACGACGTACTGCTGCGCGATCTGGAACAGCGTGGTCGCGACCCAGTACAGCGAGAGCCCCGCCGGAAGGCCCCAGGCGATGACGACGGTGATGAGGGGGAAGTAGTAGGCCATCGATTGCATCATCCGGGCCTGCGGATCCGCGCTCTGCTTCTGGCCCGACGGCATCGCCATGACCGAAGAGATGAGCTGCGTGGCGCCGGCGAGGATCGGCAGGATGAACCATGGGTCGGGCTGCCCGAGGCCGCCGGTGATCCAGGGGAGCCAGTTCGCGGTCAGGTCGAGGCCGATGTCCCCGACCGGGTTTGGAATGAAGATGTAGCGGATCGAGTCGAACTGGTCGCGGGTGAGCCCTTGGATGCCGGGGCAGGACGGATTGGTCGCACCTAGGCCGCAGCCGAATTGGATCATCGCCGAATACATCGCGAACAGGATCGGCATCTGTATGAGGAGCGGCAGGCATCCCGACGCGGGGTTGTAGCCGCGCTCCTTGTACAGCTTCATCTGCTCTTCGGTGACCTTCTGCCGGTCCTTGCCGTACTTCTGCCGGATCTCGTTCATCGCCGGCCCGATCTCCTGCATCACCCGCTGCGATTGGATCTGCTTGACGTACAGGGGATAGAAAACGAGCCGAATGGCGATCGTGACGAGCACGATCGCAAGGCCGAAGTCCTTGAACAGCCCGTACGCACCGACGAGAAGGTTGATCAGCGGATGCACAAGGAGGAGGTTCCAGGGTCCCGCTAGGAAATCCATGTCTCGGTCCTACCGCACCGGGTCGTAGCCGCCGCGGCTGAACGGGTTGCAGGACAGCACACGCTTGACCGCGAGCGCCAGTCCCTTGGCCACGCCGTGGCGCTCGACCGCGTCCATCGCGTACTCCGAGCAGCTCGGCGTGTAACGGCAGGCGGGCGGAAGGAGCGGACTCACGTCCCGTTTGTACGCGCGCAGCGCTCCGAGCACGAGCCGCCTCACGAGCCGGTGACCGCGTCCAGCATGCGGCACACGCTCGCGCGCAGCTCCGCGCCCGACGCGTCCAGGGCCGGTCGCCGTGCGGCGATCACGAGGTCCATCCCGGGCGCCGAAACGCGGGAACGGAGCTCCTGGCGGACCGCCTCACGCAGCCGCCGACGCGCGCGGTTCCGCCGGACCGCCGTCCGGAGATCGCGGGTCGCCGAGACAGCGACCCGGACGACACCGATCGTGTTCGGGCGAGCGCGAATGCTGAGGTGCTTGTCGCTTCGCGCGAGCCCGTTCGCTCGGACCGACGTGATGTCCTTCGTGTGCCGCAGGCGTGCGGCGTCGACCACTCTCGTGCTAGGCGACGGTGAGACGTTTGCGTCCACGCGCGCGACGGGCCGCGAGGACCCTGCGTCCCCCGGTCGTCTTCATGCGCGCGCGGAAACCATGGACGCGCGCGCGCCTGCGCGTCTTCGGCTGATACGTGCGCTTCACGATCGAGCTCCCCTTCTTCGTTCGCCCATGGAGGTTCGCTTCCGGACGGACGGCAGCCGCTGCCTGTGGGAGAAGTCTACCAGCCGGCGCGTACCTCGCAGGGTATCGGTGCGTGGTCTATGCAGCACCCCGTCCACTTCCCGCGTGCGCTCCGCCGGAGGTATAGTGCGCGGGCTTCCACTGCGGTACACGTGACAGGCGAGACTCGCATTGCGTTCCGTCACGCGCGATCCGGCGTTGTCGGTGTGGTCATGTCTTGCGGGAATGGGGAGCGTCTGTGGCGTCCGATCGGGGAGTCAGCGCGCGCGCGGGAGACAACACCGACGCGAGGCTTGATCTGAAGCACTTGTGGGTGACCGCCCTCGGTGAGCTACAGGTCGGACTCTCGCGAGCGAACTACGACACGTGGTTCAAGGACACGGCGATCCTGTCCGAAGAGGACGATGTCTTCCTCATAGGGGTCCCGAACGCGTTCGCGCGTGAGTGGCTGGAGAACAAGTACCGCGGACAGGTCCGCACCGCCCTTCAGCACCTGGTCGGCCGCACGGTCGACGTGCGCTTCGTGACCTCGACCGCCGGGGTGCCGCCAGGGCGCGCGCCGGCCCCGACGGGGCGTACGCCAGGCGCCGGCGGCAGCGGCCGCGACGGCCATTCTGGACACACCCAGCCCGCTCCGGCACTCATCCCGCGGTATACCTTCGCGACCTTTGTCGTTGGTTCGAATAATCGCCTCGCGCACGCCGCCGCGCTCTCCGTCGCGGAGCGTCCGGGCCACTCGTACAACCCGCTCTTCGTGTATGGCGGGTCTGGTCTTGGCAAGACGCACCTGATGCATGCCATCGGCCACGCCGTCCTCGCGCGCCATCCGAAGAAGCGGGTCGTCTACGCGACGAGCGAGAAGTTCACGAACGAGTTCATCAACGCGATCCGCACCCAAAAGAGCGAAGAGTTCCGCGAGCGGTACCGACGTATCGACGTCCTGCTGATTGACGACATCCAGTTCATCGCCGGCAAGGAAGGAACTCAGGAAGAGTTCTTCCACACCTTCAACGCGATCCACGAGGAAGGGAAACAGATCGTCCTCTCGAGCGACCGACCGCCGAAGGCGATCCCGCAGCTCGAGGATCGCCTGCGCTCGCGATTCGAATGGGGCTTGGCGGCGGACATCTCCGCACCCGACCTCGAGACCAGGATCGCGATCCTGCGCGCGAAGGCCGAGGCGCAGAGTGTCGCGGTGCCGCCGCTCGTGATCGACTTCCTCGCACAACGGATCGTCTCGAACATCCGCGAGCTCGAGGGTGCGCTGACCCGGCTCGTCGCCTACGCGACCCTCAACGCCGTGCCGATCACCGCGGATCTCGCGCAGACCATGCTGCAGAACCTGCTGTACAACCCGCGTCGCCAATCGCTCTCGCCGGAGAAGATCGTCGAGGCTGTGGCGAAGTACTACAACGTTCCCGTGGAGCAGCTCCGGGGCAAGGCGCGCGACCGCCAGATCGTCACACCGCGACAGATCGCGATGTTCCTGATGCGGGAGGAGACCGAGGCGCCACTCATGCGCATCGGCGAGGCGCTCGGGGGGCGAGACCACTCGACAGTCCTACACGGCTGCGAGAAGATCGAGCGGGAGCTCGCCGAGAACGATGACTTCCGGCGGGACATCAGCGCGCTCCGGGAGCTCCTATACGCCGACTGAGGCGATCGCCCGGTGCCCCCGTCGAGCACACACACCGTACATATGTGTGGATAAGGGCCTCTTCGCTGTGGATAAGGTGGCCGCTTTGTGGACAGCATGGCCGCAGGAGCGTTACAAGGATGCCCGAGTGTCACTCTTGCGGACATTCGAACCCCGCCCCTCCAGCAGTGTCCGCTGGCCCTCCCGGCCCTGTCCACAGTGGTGCTGAGCACGATCCGAGCACGAAACGCCATAGTCCACACCACTACTACGACTACGACGGAGTACCTACATCTCCAATACCCACTTAGCGGGGAGGGTTGCGTGAAAGTCACCTGTCTCCAAGAGAACCTAGCGCGAGGACTGCAGATCGTTGGGCGCGCGGTATCCAGCCGCGGCACGCTCCCGATCCTGAGCAACGTGCTGCTGCGAACCGACGCGGGTCGCCTGAAGCTCACCGCGACGAATCTGGAGATCGGTGTGAATTGCTGGGTCCCGGCGAAGGTCGAAGACGACGGCGCGATCACGGTGCCGGCACGGCTCTTCACCGACTTCGTGAACAACCTTCCCGCGGGGAACATCGAGCTTTCGCTGAATGTGCGCACAAAGACCCTGCATCTCAAGAGCGGTCAGCACGAAGCGAACATGAAGGGCCTTGACGCGGAGGAGTTTCCGATCATTCCCGCGATCCCAGAGAAACCGACCACCCGTATCGCACAAGGAACGCTCCGACGGATGATCCGTGAGGTCGCATTCGTCGCGGCGACCGACGACAGCCGTCCCGTGCTTACGGGTGTCCTTACGACCATCGCCGGCGACATGATCACTATGGCTGCCGCGGACCCTTATCGCCTCTCGGTCCGGCATGGTCGTGTCCTTGAGCGCTTGGAGGACCCGATAGAGGTGATCGTGCCGGCCCGTAGCTACATGGAGCTCGAGCGAGTGCTCGGTGACGTCGATGAACCAGTCGACGTCTTCGTGACGCCGAACAAGAGCCAGGTGATCTTCCACACGAATGAGGCTGACATCGTGTCCCGGATCATCGAAGGGCAATTCCCCAACTACAAGCAAGTGATCCCATCGGCTGCGCCGCAAACGCGCGTTGTCGTCCAGCGCGAGGAGCTGCTGAACGCGACGCGGTTGGCATCATTCTTCGCACGCGACGCGGCGAACATCGTGCGTTTCCAGGTCGATCCCTCACACGAAGCGCCGCTTGTGATCAGTGCCACCGCGGCCGAGGTCGGCGATCAGACGGGCCGCGTCGACGCGACTGTCGATGGCCAGGCCACGACCATCGCATTCAACTCGCGCTTCGTCTCAGAGGCGCTCGGCTCACTGACGGCCCCTGAGATCACGCTCGAGCTAGGCGGACCACTTGCGCCCGGCGTCCTCAAGGTGGTCGGCGACGAAAGCTACCTTCATGTGGTGATGCCGCTCCGCATACCGAGCTAGCCCCATGACCTGCGGGGGGATCGTCTGCTCCGCTCCTGGGGACCCCTGCGGCTTCAGCCGGGCAAAGCCCGGCCCCGCCTGAGGATGCGCGTTACAGAGCTCGTGCTGGAAGACTTCCGCAGCTACGAGCACGCGCGCCTCGAGCTCCGTCCCGGCGTGACCGCCTTCGTCGGTCCGAACGGCCAAGGGAAGACCAATCTCCTCGAGGCGATACATCTTCTCGCACGCGGGGATTCGCCACGCGCGCGTGAGGACCCCGAGCTCGTGCGCTGGGGCGCGACGCTCGCCCGCGCATCCGCGACAGTGGAGCGGGCCTACCGCCGACCGGGGACGGCTGGGCCGGACCCTGGCGGACCGCCGTCGATCGAGACGAAGCGCGTCGAGGTCCTCCTTTTCTCGCCGGCGCCTGGAGAGCGACGCCGGCCGCGACGGTACCTCATCAACGGAGCTGGAAGGCGGGCCGAGGACGCACTCGGCGAGATCGTCGTGGTCGCGTTCTTTCCCGAAGACGTCGAGCTGCTGACGGCCGCTCCAGCGGCGCGGCGTCGCTACCTCGACGCGATGATCGGACAGGTCGATCGCGGGCACCGCGCCGACACCCGCGAATACACACGCGTGCTCGAGCAGCGGAACGCTCTGCTACGCGCCGCGGCCGCCCGCCGCGACGCCGAAGAGATGGACGACTTCGTGCCCGTGGCGGAAACCGCCTTCTGGGATAGCGAGCTGTGCCGCCTCGCGGCGCGGATCTCGCTCCGTCGCCAGCATGCTGTGGACGAGCTGATCCCGGCCTTCGACGCGGCCGCGAGCCGTTTCGCCGGTGCGGGCGGCACGGCGCTCGCGTACGTCGCGCAGGCGGGTGGCCGCACCGTCGAGGAGCGCGAGCAGCGTTTCCAGGCGCTGGTGCGTGAGAAGCGCGACCGGGAGCTCTGGCGTGGGACCACACTCGTCGGTCCGCATCGCGAGGATCTGAGTGTGACCGGAGAAGGACGCCCGCTCTCAGCGTTCGCCTCGCGTGGCGAGCAACGCAGCGCGGTGCTCGCGCTGAAGCTCGCCGAGGCAGAGTGGCTGCGCGATCGCACGGGAGATCCACCGATCTTCGTGCTGGACGACGTCCTCTCGGAGCTCGATCCAGCACGTCGCGAGGCGCTGGTCGCCGCGCTCCCCCCCGACGCGCAAACGCTGCTCACTGCCGCGCTTCCCGCCGG
>Ga0136621_1000395_pt1 | contig 17068 bp, 20 predicted proteins | sample AntDryUQ445A2306_FD_104673 | JGI IMG/M metagenome (GOLD analysis project Ga0136621, IMG submission 104673) | Polar desert sand microbial communities from Dry Valleys, Antarctica - metaG UQ445A (23.06) | ecosystem: Environmental > Terrestrial > Soil > Desert | place: Antarctica: Dry Valley...
CCTTGGCTGGTGTTGCCATATTGATACTTGTCGAAATAGACATCTGTCAATACCATAGGTCGCATGAAGCGCCAGACCGACCCCGACGTTCGCCTCCTCCAGGCAGCTGCCGACCCCACCCGCCTCGCGATCCTCCGACAGCTGAGCGCGGGAGGCGGCGTCTGCGCCTGCGACTTCAGCGCGTGCTGCGATGTCGCCCAGCCCACCGTCAGCCATCACCTCAAGGTGCTCCGGGAGGCGGGCTGGGTGCGCTCCGAGCGGCGCGGCTCGTGGGTCTGGTACTACCTGGAGGCCGCCGCGATCGGACGGTTCAGTCAGCTCGTGGGCGAGCTGACGCCTGTCGCGGCGAGCCACACGGGCCCTCCGAGCGTGGTGGACGGGCAACGCCGGCTGCCGGTCCTCCAGTGACGCGGCCTGGTTTCGGGGCGCGAGTCACCCGACCACGGGCGGCGCGGGAGCGCGGCCTCAGCGGTCCCCCGGCTCGTGCCGCGAAACGACCGGCGGAGGATGGTGCGCTTGTCGGTCCGGTGACTCGCGGGGCGCGACCGCAGCGATGGACCGATCGTCGCCCCGCACGTACCGGTAGGCCAGCGCGCCCGCGAGGGCGCCGAGCGCCGGGCCCACGATGTAGAGCCACAGCGATTCAGCCGCTCCCGTTGCGAGCGCCGGTCCGATCGCGCGCGCGGGGTTGAGCGCCGCGCCGCTGACCGTGCCGCCGGCCAGCGAGGCGAGGGCGACCGTGCCGCCGATCGCGATGGCGGCGGCCTGCCCAGCGGCGCGGGTGTCCGTTGCGACCGCCGTGATCACGAACATGAGGATTCCTGTGAGCGCGATCTCCCAGGCGAGCGTCTCGAGGGCGCCGACCGCCGGACGCGCGACGCCGATGCCGGCCTCAGCCCCGAGCGTCAGCCGCAGGAACAGGCCGGCCAGGAGCGCCCCCGCGACCTGGCCCAGCCAGTAGGGCAGGACGCGTCGACCCGGGAAGTGGCGGGTCAGCGCGAACGCCAGGGTGACCGCCGGGTTGAGATGGGCGCCCGAGATGTGACCCACGGCGTAGACCATGGCCATGATCGCGAGCCCGAACGCCGCGGCGATCTCGAGCTGGCCCGCCCCCGACGCGATCGCCCCACAGCCGGCAAGCACGAGGGCGAAGACGCCGAGCGCCTCCGCGGCGACCGCTCTCATGCCAAGGGCGCCCTGGCCTTCCGTCCGGCCGCTCGCAGGGCAACCTCGATGAACGGGCGCAACCGCTGGGCGACCTCCACTCGCGTCCGGTCGAACGCGGCCAGCTTCTCCCCGTCGGTGCCCTCGACCTCGGCCGGGTCGTCCAGCCCCCAGTGCAGCGTGTTCTGCGAGCCCGGAAAGACCGGGCACTCCTGTCGGGCCCGATCGCAGACGGTGATCACGTAGTCGAACGCCTGGCCGGCGAACTCGTCGACCGTCTTGGATCGGGCCCCGGACCAGTCGATGCCGGCGGCACCGAGCGTCCGGATCGTGTACGGGTTCACGCCCTTGGTTCGCGTCCCGGCGGAGAACACCGCGAAATCGGGTCCGCCGTAGCGCTTCAGCAGGGCCTCCGCGATCTGGCTGCGGGCACTATTGCCGGTGCACACGAAGAGGACGCGGATCGGGTCGCTTGCCACAGGTGCTCCTTTCCGGGCGCGTCGGACGCGCCCCGCTGCCTGGATCGTCAGCTCGAGGTCGAGCAGCTCCGCCTCCAGCCGATCGAGGTCCGCCCGCTGGCGCTCGATCGCCGTCCGCTGGCTCGCCAGGAGTGGAGCCAGGTCGCCGTCCACGCCGCCGCGCTCGAGACAGAGGGCGGCCAGCCGTCCTGCGTCCACCGGGGCGACCCCGAGTCGGCGCAGGGTAACGACGAGGCGCAAGCGCGCGACGTCCTCGGGGTCATAGTCGCGGTAACCGCCAGCCGTCCGGCGCGCCGCCGGGATGACCCCTGCAGCCTCGTACCAGCGGACGGCCGAGGCCGCCACGCCGGTCTGTCGGGACAGCTCCGAGACTCTCACCCGGCCACCCTACACCTTCAAGTTACTCGAAGGTCAAGCGGTACCGTGGTCGCAACTCTGCCGGTTCGGAACCCTTGGTACCGGTTTCGGTCACTTCCGTGCATGTGACGCCGCTGAATCGGCTGGCCCACGAGGGAGTTGTTGCAAGACCGGTACCAGCAGAACCGGTTCCGCGCGACGCCCGGCGCAGGCCCCGCGCAGGCCGCGCGCGCGGCTACCCCCCGGACAGCAGGTCCGGCGGGAGGAGCCAGCGAAGGACCCCGCCGCTCTCCCTGAGGCCCTCGTTGATGTCGATCCGCGCCAACGCGCCCTTCTTCATCTCCAGCCCCGGGGCGCCGGTCAGCAGCGTCAGCAGCTCGCTGAAGTCCGGGTCGTGCCCCACCAGGACCGGCCGCTGTGGGTGGCCGGCGTCGGCCAGCACCCGCTCGAGGACCGCCAGGTCCAGCGGCGCGCCGAGACGCTCCTCGACCACGAGCTCGCGCCCCAGCGCCGCGGCGACGATCTCGGCCGTCTGGAGCGCTCGCAGCTTGGGCGACGTCAGGATGACGTCCGGCTCGAACGCGGCGCGCGACAGGTGAAGTGCCAGCCGCTCGGCCTGGCCCATCCCCTTGTTGGAGAGCGGTCGCTCGTCATCGTCGCCTCTCCACGCCCCGGGCGTGCCGGCGTGGGCGTGTCGCAGAAGGTGAAGCGACGTCGTCCCGGTCGCGGCACTCAGGGGTTGAGGTCCTCGATGTCGCCGGTGGCGAGGAACACGACGTCCTCCGCGATGTTCGTCGAGCGGTCGCCTATCCGCTCCAGGTAGTGGGCGGCGAACAGGACGCGCGTCCCGCGGTCGACGTTCGCCGGATCGGCTCGCATGAGCACGAGCACGTCGTCGAAGATCCGGTGGTAGAGGGCGTCGACCTCGTCGTCGAGGGCGGCCACCTCGCGCGCTCGCACCTCATCGATGTCGACGAGCGCCCGCAGGACCCCGTGCACGAGCTGGCCCACCGTCTCGCCCATGCGCGGCAGGTCGACGTACCCCTTGAGCGGCGGATGCGGGGCCATCTTGCGAGCCTGCTTGGCGACGCTCGCCGCGTGATCGCCCATGCGCTCGAGTTCGTAGGCCACGTGGTCCAGCGTCAGCAGGAAGCGCAGGTCGCGCGCGACGGGCGCCTGGGTGGCGATCGTGGCGGTGATCATCGCGCTGACCTTGCGCTGGGCCTCGTTGATCCCGGAGTCGGCCACGATGACGGCGGTCGCCGCGTCGACGTCGTGGCGCACGAGCGATTCGATCGCCGCCTGGATCGACTGCTCGACCAGGGTACCCATGCGCAGGACGTTGTCCTTCACCTCCTGGAGCTCGCGGTCGAAGCTCGCGCGGTGCCCGTGGACCGGCTGGAAGGCCGGCCGCGGGGCATCCAGCCCGAGACCCGGCTCGATGTCGTCGAGCACGCCCGCGAAGGCGTCGGCGACTCGCGGTGTGGCTGCCTGGTCGTCGCTCATGGGTGGTCCTTCGGGCTCAGCCGAACCGGCCGGACACGTAGTCCTCGGTCAGACGGTTCTTCGGGTTGGTGAAGATGTCGATCGTCCGGTCATGCTCGACGATGTATCCGGCGCGGTCGTCGCCCATGTTCATGAACACCGTGAAGTCGGAGGCGCGCGCCGCCTGCTGCATGTTGTGGGTGACGACGATGATCGTGTAGTTCTCCTTGAGCTCGGCCATGAGCTCTTCGATCTGGAGGGTCGAGCGGGGATCGAGCGCCGACGCGGGCTCGTCCATCAGGATGATCTCGGGCTCAACGGCGATCGCCCGGGCGATGCACAGGCGCTGCTGCTGGCCGCCCGAGAGCGTCAGCCCGGACTGCCTGAGCTTGTCCTTGACCTCGTCCCACAGGGCGGCCCGCCGCAGGCTCTCCTCCACGAGCTCGTTGAGGTTGCCCTTGAAGCCGATGATACGCGGGCCAAACGCGACGTTGTCGTAGATCGACTTGGGGAAGGGGTTGGGCTTCTGGAAGACCATGCCGATCCGCCTGCGGACCTCGACCGGGTCGACGCCCTCCGCGTACAGGTTCTGGCCGTGGTACAGCAGCTGGCCCTCGAAGCGGGTGCCGGGGATCAGGTCGTTCATCCGGTTGACGGCCCGGAGGAGCGTGGTCTTGCCGCTTCCGGACGGGCCGATCAGCGCGGTGATCGCTTTCGCGGGTACGTCGAAGGTGATGTCCTTGACCGCCCGGAACGACCCGTAGTAGATCGACACGTCGTGTAGCGCAACGGCAGGCTCCGCGCCCGCCGCGCCGGCGGCGCCATCGCCGGTGACCTGGGACCGGTCGATGCGCAGGGACACCCCGGCGGACCGCGGGGCCGCCGTCGCGACGTCGTTCGTCACCGATGGATCCCCGGGCGCGGTCAGGGTCGAGGGCATCTGCTCTCCCTTGGCTGGGCCGCCGGTCACGACGACGGGTCGTAGCGGTTTCGAAGCATGATCGCCACGGCGTTCGCGAACAGCGTCACCGCGAGCAGGACCAGGATCGCGGCCGCGGCGAGCGAGCGGAACTCTTCCTGGGGCAGTTTCGACCACTGGAAGATCGTCACCGGCAGGGCCGTGTACGGGCCGCTCATGAAGTCCAGCACGGATCCACCTGCAGGCGTCGAGAAGCCGCCGACGATCGCCCCGATCAGGAGCAGCGGTGCCGTCTCGCCGAGCGCCCGCGCGAGCGCCAGCACCGTTCCGGTCAGGCTCCCCGATGTCGCGGCCGGGAGCACGAGCTTGCGGGTCACCTCCCAGCGCGACGCACCCACCCCGTAGCCCGCTTCGCGGATCGCGTTCGGGACCGCGCGTAGCGCCTCGGCCGAGGTGATGATCACGATGGGCAGGACGAGCACGCCGAGGGTCAGGGCCGCGGCCCACAGGTTTCGCGCGGTGTCGAACCCGAGCGCCCGGAAGAGCCCCACGAAGATCGTCAGGCCGAGCAGGCCGTAGACCACCGAGGGGACGCCCGCCAGGTTGCGGATGTTGACCGAGATGAAGCGGGTCAACCGGCTGTCGCCCGCGTACTCCTCCAGGTAGACCGCGGTCGCGATGCCCAGCGGGAACGAGAGGACCGGCACGAGGACGACCAGCGCGAGCGTGCCGAGCAGGCCCTGGACGATGCCCGCGTTGGCCGGGTTCGAGGAGAGCGGGCTCGTGAAGAAGTCGACAGGGCGCTCCTGGAACACCGGCAGAGCGCGCCTCAGCACGTCCAGGAGGAGCACGCCCAAGACCGCCAGCGAGAAGAGCAGGCTGAGCAGCAGCAGGACCTGGAAGATCCGCCCCGCGATGTCCGGTCGTGTGCCGGTCAGGGAGCGGCGCACGACGGCGGCCGTGGCGGCCGATCCGATGGTCGACATCGCGGCCCCTAGTACCGCTGCCGCGTGCGCCGCACGAACGCCTCGCCCACGAGATTCAGCAGCAGCGTGATCAGGAAGAGCAGCAGCCCGATGAAGAACAGGCTGGGGAACGCCGCGCTGGCGCCACGCACCTGGTCGCTCCCGATCGCCAGGCTGGCCATCGCCGCTGTCATCGTCTGGCCCGGTTCGAGCGGGTTGACGCTGCGTTCGCCGCCACCGGTCGCACCCGCGGCGAGGGCGACAACCATCGTCTCGCCGATCGCCCGGCTGGCCGCGAGGATGAGCGCGGCCATGATCCCGGAGATCGCAGCGGGGAAGACGATCCGGAGGCTCGTCGTGAGCCGCCGTGCTCCCAGGCCGTACGAGGCCTCGCGCAGCGCCCTCGGCACCGCGCGCATGGCATCCTCGGCCACCGACGCGACCAGCGGGATGGTGAGGATCCCGACCGCGATGCTGGCAGCCATGATGTTGAACCCGGGCGCCGTGGGTATTAACCGCTGCACGATGTCCGGGTTGATCACGGTGAGTGCGAAGAACCCGAACACGATGCTGGGAATGCCGGCCAGGATCTCGAGGACCGGCTTGACCAGCCGGCGGACGCGCGGGCTGGCGTACTCGGACAGGAAGATCGCGCTGCCCAGGCCGATCGGCGCAGCCACGACCAGGGCGATCCCGGTGACCATCAGCGTCCCAAGCACCAGCGTTGCGATGTCGAACATGCCCCGTCGGGGGAACCATCCGAACGCCACGAGCTTGCTGAGATCGACGAGCGCGACGAATTTCGCGGCCTCGACGAGCAGCGTGTACACGATCAGCGCGCTGATCGCGATCGAGAGCAGGCCGCCGGCAAGCAGGACCGAGTGGACGATGGACTCGCGGCGGCGACGGGCGTCGCTGCCGCGCAGCGCGATGGCGAGCGGGACTGCCTGGTTGGCCTGGGCCATCGGTCGATGCGACTCCGGGCTATTAGGTGCGGACAGGATAGGCGAACGGGTCGAGCCCTCCGAGCTGGCTCGACCCGTTCGGTGGTGGTTGGTTACTTCTGGGTCAGGACGGCGATGCCGTCGATCGCCACCTTGAGCTCGACGAACTCGACGCCGCCGTCGGCGCAGAGCGTGACCTCGGAGTCCTTGATCGCCCGCGATGCGTCGGTGATGTCGGCGTCGCCGGCGCAGAACTTCTCGAAGCCGTCACCGGTGCCGGGACCCTCGACCGTGTAGTTGAAGCCGTCGTTCTCGGCCTTGAAGGCCTCCGCGACGCCGTTCGAGATCGGCTCCACAGTGGAGGAGCCGGTTACGAGGATTGAGCCGTCCGGCGAGGCAGTGGCCGGCTTCGCGGCCTCCCATGCCGCCTGCGACTCGGCGAAGGCGTCATCCGCGAGCGGCACGTAGGGCACCGTCTCGAGCACGGTCGTGATCGTCCCATCGGCCAGGTAGTAGTCGACATAGGCGGCCACGGCCGGGTTCTCGGCCGCCTTGGCCTTGTTCACGTAGATGTACAGGTCGCGCGCGATCGGATACTCGTTCGAGGCGATCGTCTCCGCCGTCGGCTCGATGCAGTCGCCGTCCGCCTCCTCAGCGACGTTGATCGCCCGAACCCGGTCGAGGTTCTCCTCGTAGAAGGCGAAGCCCACCCAGCCGAGCGAGCCGGTCGAGTTGGCGATGCCGTCGATGATCGCGCTGTCGTTGGAGCTGGCCTGGTAGTCCGGACGCGTGGTCCACTCCTCCTCGGGGATGGCGCGCTCCTCGGCCGGCCCCTCGATGACCAGCTCGACGAAGCTGTCGAAGGTGCCCGATTCCTCACCGGGCGCCGTGATCGACAGCGGCAGGTCCGGGAACTCTGTGGAGGATCCCAGCGCGGTGGCGATCTCCTGGCCCGCGCTCCAGTTGTCGAAGCCCTGCGACTCGGGGCCGATGAGCGCGTAGATGTCGGCGAACGACAGGCACTCGGGGGCGGCGGCGGTCGCTGCAGACTCGGTCGGGGCGATGGATGCGGCGGATGCACTGGGCGCGGTGCTCGCGGACTGCGAGGCCGCGGTGGACGTGCTTGGTGATGTTGTTGCGCCGGAGCTGCATGCACCGAAGGCGAACAGCGCCGCGAGCGCGAGCGCTCCGAGGCGCTTCGTGGGACTGAACGTCACGTTGATCCTCCTCTGGACCGCCATTCCCGGGCGGCTTCGGCTGATTGGGCAGGGGACTGCCGTGCTGGGGCCGAGCCCACGGTCCTGCCGCGGCGTCAACGACCGTTTTGCGTCCTGTTAAGAGCCCGTTAACGGGTGGATGGCTGCAGCCGGTAGCCCAGCCCGCGAACCGTGATGAGGTGGCGCGGCCGATTGGGCTGCGGCTCGAACTTCAGACGGAGCCAGCGAACGTGAACGTCGACCCGCCGTGAATCGGGCAGCTGCGAACCCCACACCTGTTCGTGGAGCTCCCGCCGGCTGAACGCGCGGCCCGGCTCGGCCGCCAGCGCCGAGAGCAGGTCGAACTCCTTGGGTCGAAGATGGATTGGCAGGCCATCGCGCAACAGGACGTGCCCGGCGACGTCCAGCTCGATGTTCTCGCCCACGGCGACGCGGTCGCCGCGAGGCGATCGTTGAGTGCGATCCGCCAGCAGACGCAACCGGCCAACCAGCTCCTCCGGGTCGATGCTGGCGGGCAGCGCGTCGATGACGCCGGCGCGCATGGCATCGAGCCGCTCGCCGATCGCGTCCGGATGGTCGACCAGCAGGGTGCCGACTTCCGGTCGCCGGCGCGCGATCGACGCCAGGATCTCCACCACGCGCCGGTCGGCGGTCGGGATCACCGCGATCGCGAGACGCGGGCGCAGCGCGTCAAGTCGCTGCTTGAGCGCCCGCGAAGTGCCGGCGACGACGATGGTGACGTCCGGGGCGAGCCGCGCAAGGCGTTGCGCCAGCTCCGGCGGAGCGAGCAGGAGCCAGGTCTCGGAGGCGTTCTCCGCCGGCGGTGCGGCTCGATGGTGCGGGGCGTCGTCGAGCATGTGCGACACGGCACCAGCGTCCGCGTCGCGGGTTAACCGCCGACGGGCATGAACGTTAACTAGGTGTCACGTGTCCACGTGACCCTTCGCCGGCGGACGATTGATGGCTGGCTGCAAGCCCCGGAGCGCCCGGCGCGCGAGCCGGCGCGATCGCCCGGCGGCGAACATCGCGACGAGGAGGTATCCATGACCGACGATCAGCAGCACGACGACCGCCACGTGGACGGATCCGAGCGCAACCGCACGGCCGGCGAGGATCCGGGCGCGTACATCGGCCATGAGCCGGAGCGCTCGACCGAGACCATCCCCGGCGGCGTGGGACCGGCCGACGAGCGCGTCGCCGCTGTCGCCAGCCAGCCGGGCGCGGCGGCCGGCGGCGACGACGCGATGCCCGGTGGCCATCGACAGGGTGAACGCGCCAACGAGGATCGGCTCCGGGAGGCAGGCGACCGCTAAGTGAGCCGCGCCGTCCCTGTCGATCGCCTGACCTGGTGGTCGTCCCAGGGTGCCGCGGGCTGCTTACGCGTCCCGCTCGCCGTATGCGGTCGCCGGGTCGATGGGCCCCGTGCCCCCCGAGCCGGAAACGCTGAGCGGCTGATCCTCGTTCGTGGAGCTGTCAACGTCGCCGGCCTCGGCGGCTGCACCGGCGATCGCACCCACCGCGGCCCCGATCGGCAGCCCGATGGGACCTGCGATCGCCGCGCCCGCCAGGACACCCGCGCCCGCACCGGCCTCGGCGCCCGACGACACGGTCGAGCGATCCGGGTCGCCCACGGCTTCGGTCGTCACCTGGCGACCGGTCGGGCCGGCCATCTCATCGTCGGGCAGGTGAGCGGGGCCGCCGGGCAGCTCGCGGCCGGCTCGCGCCGGAAGCTCGGATCCCTCGCGATCGACATGCTGGAGCGGATCGAGATCTGTCATCGCTGAGTCCTCCCTGCCCGGCGAGCATCGAGCACCTGCCATCTCGGAGCGAACAGGGCGCCACGGGTCCGCGCGACGTCCGTGTTGCAGGGGTGTGGGGTGCCTGTAACGGTCCCCGTTGCCCGCCCGTCGTGCGGGCAAGGCAGCGGCAGCGAGCATGGGCGACAGGAGGTGGAGCCTTGGAGCGACAGGTGGGCAGCCAGGCGGGTGACGATGCCCGGACCAGCGGAACGGAGCTGCGGCCGGCGCGGGATCTCGCGGAGCCCGTGGTCATCGACATCACCAGCGAGGCGTGGACGCTCTTCGACGAGCCCCAGTGGAACGAGGGCGACCGCAACTCGCGCACCGTGTCCACCACGGAGCGGATGCGGGTCACGCTGACGGCGCTCCGCGACGGGTCTGAGCTGGGCAACCGCGGCACCGACGACACCCTCGCCGTGCAGACGCTGCGGGGCTCGGTGGCGCTCGAGGTCGCCGGGCGCGAGATCGATCTGGGCCAGGGACAGCTCGCTGTCGTGCCGCAGCCGGGAACCTGGCGGCTTCGCGCCATCGGCGACTGCCTCCTCCTCCTGACCGTGGCGATCGACGCCGGGGTGAGCTCCGGAGACGCGGGCTAGCATCCCAGCCGGCCGGCAGCGACGAGCTGGGCGAGGGTCGGCGGGGCATTGGGGTACCGTGACATGGATGGACATGCCCGCCTCGAGCCTGCAACCGGGCACCCGCTTCGACATTCTCACCGACGTCCATGGCTGCCTCGACGAGTTCGGTGAGCTGCTCGAGCGCCTCGGCTACGAGCGCCCCGTACGGCCGGGGCGGGACGCGTGGGGCGTGCCTCCGGGGCGCCACCTGATCATCGCGGGCGACCTGGTCGATCGCGGGCCGGCAATCGCCGGCCTGCTCCGGGTGGCGATGGCCATGGTCGAGCAGGGCACGATGTCGGTGACCATCGGAAACCACGACGACAAGCTGCTCAGGGCGCTGCGCGGTCGGCAGGTGAAGGTCTCGCAGGGGCTGCAGACCTCCCTCGCACAGATGGGCCGCGAGCCGGGGCGCTTCCGGAAGCGGGTCGTGGACTTCCTCGCATCGCTGCCCAGCCACCTCGTCCTCGACGCGGCCAGCCTCGTGGTCGCCCATGCCGGGCTGCCCGAGGAAATGCACGGGCGATCCGACGGGCGCGTCCGAGAGGTCGCCATGTACGGGCTGACCGAGCAGGGACAGGATGCCTGGGGGCTGCCGCGCCGGATCGACTGGGCGGCGAGCTATGAAGGCCCTGCCCGGGTGGTCTACGGCCACACGCCGGTCGTCGAACCGGTCTGGTCGAACAACACGATTGACATCGACACCGGATGCGTCTTCGGACACCGGCTCACCGCGCTCCGCTACCCGGAGCTGGAGCTCGTGTCCGTCCCGGCCCGGCGCGTCTACCAGGAGAAGGGCGGGCCGTTCCGGGTCCGCGGGCCGGGCGGGGCGCCGGTTGCCTGGGCGCCGGCGATGCAGGCCCGCTGATCGACTCGCCACCCGCTGGTTCGCCGGACACCGGGGCGGCCGTGGATGTGGGGTCCACCTCGGTCCATGCGCTCGTCGCAACGGTCTCGGACGACGCTCCGACCACCCGGCTCGACGAGTCGACCTTCCTGGGGCTGGGACCGCACGTCGATGGCACCGGTCGGCTGGGCACGGCCAAGACCGGCGAGCTGGTCATCGTGCTCTCCGGCTATGCGCGGCGGGGGCGCGAGCTGGGGGCCCGATCGATCGTCGTGCTGGGCACCGAGCCGCTCCGCCGGGCGCTCGACGCCGCGCGAGTCGTCCGCGCGGTCGAGCGCGAGGCCGGCCTCGCGATGCACGTCCTGACGCAGCGCGAGGAGGCGCTGCTCAGCCTCGTCGGCGTGGGCTGCGGCCGGCGTGCCAGCGGGGAGATCGCGCTGGCCGACGTCGGGGGCGGATCAACCGAGGTCGCGCGCGTCGCGCCCGACCGGCCGGCGGTCCTCGCCGGGCTCGCGCTCGGGACCGCCCGCCTGTCCAGCCTCCTCGTCAGCCATGATCCCCCGGCCCGGGTCGAGGTCCAGGCGATGCTTGCCGCGGCACGCGCGGGCGTCGCGGAGCTGCCGCCGGGCCGGCCGCGCGAGGTCGTCGCGGTTGGCGGGACCGCCGACAACCTGCTCCGCGTCATGCCCGGCGGAACCGGCGATCGAATGCTGACGCGCGACGGGCTGCGGGCGGCGCTCCGATCGCTGATCGCCGAGCCGTCCGACCTGATCGCCGCACGACACCTGATCAGGCCGATCCGGGCCCGCCTGCTCCCGGCCGGTGCCGTGATCCTGCTGGCGCTCCTCGACCACTGGCGGATCGACGCCCTGCGGGTCTCGGCGAGCGGGATCCGGGAGGGTGCGATCCTGGCCGCCCATCACGCGGGATCCGGCTGGCGCGATCGGCTGCCGGAGCTGGCCGCGGGCTGGCGCGACTGATCCGCAGAGGCGAACGACGGTCCGGCGACCCTCAGGCGAGCTAGAGCCCGGCCACCGCCCGTCCAAGCCGGCGCCGGAACGACAGCCCCGCCACGCCACGCCACGACGGGCCCACTGCTCGCCGCAACCGGCTCACCTCGCGCTCACGCGACACGTGGTAGCGGCCGATCGCTGCGGATTCGGCGGTGCTCAGCGACCCGGCCCGCTCCACGAGGAACGTCCGCGCCCTGGCCGCCGCGACGTCTGCGTCGTGCATCCAGCCGAGATGGTCCTGGAGGGCGGTCACCCGCGGCACGAGCACCTCGACCTCGGGTCCCAGCGGCTCGCGCACGAACTCGAGGCTGTAGCGGAGCCACTTCGCGGCGATCCGCAGATCGTGCAGCGTCTCGACGTCCGCCCAGCGGAGCACCGGCTCATACGCCCGCACCTGCTCGTAGGCAGCCCAGATCCGCGACGGCGCCGTGTCCCGCACGTGGTGCGGCTGGCTGGGCACGACCTCGGCCGCAGCCGCGCCCTCGCTCTGCACGAAGACCCGGAAGTCCTCCACGAAGCGCGCGTAGCCGTCCGAATCCAGCTCACGAAGGAGCAGCTCGCGGGCGTTGCCGCGCAGCCCGTGCCACGAGTCGATCAGCGGCTGGAGCGCCCTCTGCTCGGTCGCCGGCAGGTCCGCCCGGTAGGCCTCGAGCCCGTCCAGCAGGACGTCGAGGTCGCGCACGTCGCCGAGCCGGCCGGCGATTTCGCGCAGCCGGCGGCGCAGCCGCTTCGTGCGGTCCGCCCGGAAGCCGGTGCCGAAGATGCGCCACCCGGCGCGCATCCGCCTGGTGGCGACGCGCATCGCATGGAGCTCCTCGAGGTCGGTGCCCCCGCGCGTCCCCGCCTCGCGCGCCAGCATCCTGGCGAAGTGGAACCGGAGTGTCTTGCGGCCCGCCTCCGCCACGGTGTCGTCGCCGCTGACGCCGGGCGTCCTGGGCACGGCGATCTTCGGCGGCCTGGCTGTCCTGGTGGGCTCCGCCACCGGAGCGGCTCCGTCACCGGCCGCATCGGGAGCGTTCCGGATCGATGCGAGGGCACGCTCGAGCTTGGATGCCTGCCCCGCGACAAGGTCGGAGTCCTGCTCCAGCTCGGCGGCAACGGCAAGGAGCCGCGCCTCGTCGCCGCGCACCAGCTCGATCTCCAGCTCCACCCAGCGGTCGACGGTGGCGCCGCGGGCGACGACCGACACCTCGTCCAGGCTCAGCTCGAGCGTGGCCTGGTCGTCGCGCAGCCGGTGACGGCGGCGCACCTGGTGGATCGCGAGCAGCTCGATCAACGGCTCGTTGCCGGACAGCTCGAGGAGCAGGGCGCGCGCGTCGGATGCCGGCCATTCGCTCGGCTCGGCCGATGGATCCGCCGGGCCCTCCAGCTCCTGGCGGCGGTGCAGGCCCGCCCCGTCGCCTCGCCGCTCGGTCGACTTGAGCGACACGATCGTGCCCGCCGGCGTGGTCCGCAGTCGCGCCGCGAAGCCGCCCCGCGCGAGCGCCTCACCGGCCGTGTCGAGATAGCGGTCCTCGAACGCCACGCTGCGCGCCCGGCGAGTCGCGACCAGCCCGGCGATCTGGCTGGCCAGCAGGACGCGCTCGCCCGCCGCCAGCGTCCGCGGACGGTACTTCAGCTCCACCTCGATCGGGCGGGGAGGCCTCGAGCCGTCGCGGGAGTTCGTCGAGCCGTCGCGGGAGTTCGTCGAGCCGTCGCGGGACGACTCGGCTGCCTGCGCAGGGTCGGTCGCCTCGAAGGCGTCGGCCGTGCTGGGTCGATCGTCGCTCATGCGCGCGGGTCCAGCGATCCGGCACCCGAATGCGGCCGATGCGGCGCGGCCACCTGCCCGGACGCGAGGGCCCGGGCCTTCAGCACCTCGAAGGTGTCAATGGTTCCGGTCCGAGCTTCCAGGACCTCGGTCCGGCGCCAGACGGCGTCCGACCCCAGCTGCCACGAGCGACGGTCGTCGGCCAGCATCACCTCGATGATCTCCGCGAGCCGCGCGCGCGCCTCCGCGTCCTCCACCGGCACCACCGCCTCGACCCGGCGGTCGAGGTTGCGGTCCATGAGGTCCGCGCTGCCGATGTACCACTCGCGCTCCCCGCCGTTGGTGAATGCCCAGATCCGCGAGTGCTCGAGGAACTCGCCGATGATCGAGCGGGCCTGGATGTTGTCCGAGACGCCCTCGATGCCGGGCTGGAGCGAGCAGGCGCCACGCACGATGAGATCGATCGGAACGCCGGCTCTCGACGCACGGTAGAGCGCCTCGATGCAAGCGACGTCGACGATCGCGTTGACCTTGAGCACGATGCCCGACGGCCGGCCCGCTCCGGCATGCCCGATCTCGCGGTCGACCAGCTCCAGGAAGCGACTGCGCAGACTGTGGGGAGCCACGAGCAGGCGGCGGAACGTCCGCTGGCGTGACAGCCCGGTGAGCACGTTGAAGAGGTCGGTCACGTCCGCGCCAAGGTCCGTCCGGCAGGACAGGAGCCCCAGGTCGCTGTACAGCCGAGCCGTCCTCGCGTTGTAGTTGCCGGTCCCGATGTGCACGTAGCGCCGGAGGCCGCTGCCCTCCCTGCGGACGACCAGGGCGGTCTTCGAATGGGTCTTGAGACCCACCAGCCCGTACACGACGTGTGCGCCCGCGCGTTCCAGCTTGCGCGCCCAGACGATGTTGGCCTCCTCGTCGAAGCGGGCCTTGATCTCGACCAGGACGACCACCTGCTTGCCACGCTCGGCGGCCCTGATGAGGTCGTGCACGATCGGCGAGTCGCCCGACGTGCGGTAGAGCGTCTGCTTGATGGTGAGGACCTCGGGGTCGTCTGCGGCCTGCGCGATGAACCGCTCGACCGACGCGGCGAAGCTCTCGTACGGGTGATGCACGAGCAGGTCGCCTGCCCGGATGGCGGCGAAGACGTCGGCGGGCTCGTCCTCGTCCGGCGGGAGAAGGCGAGCGGGGGTCACCGATGCCCACGGCGCCTGCTTGAGGTCCGGCCGGTCGACCTCGAGCAGGGCGTGCAGCCCGGTCAGATCGAGCATGCCCCGGATCTCGAAGGCGTCCTCCTGGCGGAGCCCGATCCCGCGCAACAGGAGCTGCCGCGTGGCGGCGGGCATCGAGCGCTCGACCTCGAGACGGACAGCTTCCCCGAACCGGCGTCGCCGGAGCTCCTCCTCGATCGCCAGGAGCAGATCGTCCGCCTCGTCCTCCTCGATCGAGAAGTCGGCATTGCGGGTCACCCGGAAGAGGTGGTGCTCCAGGATCTCCATCCCCGAGAAGAGCGTGTCGAGGTTTGCCTCGATCACCTGGTCGATGAGGACGAACCGCTCGGGCTCGATCTCGATCAGGCGGGGCAGGATCTGGGGCACCTTCACCCGGGCGAAATGCTCCTCGCCCGTCTCCGGATCGCGCAGCCCGACAGCGATCGACAGGCTCAGCGTGGAGATGTACGGGAACGGGTGGCCGGGGTCCACCGCGAGCGGCGTGAGGACCGGAAAGATCTCGTCGAGGAACCGTTGCCGGAGCGCCGCGTGGTGCTCCGGGATGGCGGCGTAGTCGACGAGCTCGACCCCCTCGACCGCGAGCGCCGCGCGGACGTCGGCCGCGATCGCCGAATGCTCCTCGACGAGCTCGACCGAGCGGGCGCGGGCGGCGGCGAGCTGCTCGGCGGCGGTCTGGCCGTCCGGGGCTGTCTTCGTCGCGGCGGCCTGGACCTGCTGGCGGAGCCCGGCGATGCGGACCTGGAAGAACTCGTCCAGGTTGCCCGCAAAGATCGTCAGGAACTTGACTCGCTCCAGCAGCGGGTTCCGCTCGTCACGCGCCTCGTGGAGGACGCGGGCGTTGAACTCGAGCCACGACAGCTCGCGGTTCAGATACGGAAACGGTCGTTCCCGGCGCGGGCGCGTCCTCGGGCGGTCCTCCAGCGGCGTCGTCCGTTGCCCCTGGTCCGCCTGGGCCGGCGCGTCGGAGGTCGTGCCCGGTCGAACGGCGGTCATACGCTGGTGCCATCTCCCCTGGGAGCGCCGCGGCGGCGTCCGTCTGGACGCGATTCTGCCGGGGCGGGCGAGGATAGCACGGGCATATTTCCGATCGACCGCCCGCTCGGCGCTCGCGGTTTGCTGGCCGGTCAGTCTTCCGCCACGTAGCGCCGCTCACCGGTCCGGCTGTCGAGGAGCACCCGCATCCGGCGCTGCGACGTGGGGTCCACGAAGACCTCGCCGGTTGGTCGGAAGCGCGCCTCCAGCGTGCCCGCGGTCTCCCCGCCGCCCGGCCCCGACGGCTCGACCGACCGCTCGGCCGCCTCGGACCGGTAGCGGTGCCGTTCGAGCACCACCGCCAGCAGCAGGACGCTCCCGATCACGACGCTCCACAGCCCGGTCGGCGCCAGCGGGCCGCCGAGGCCCGCGGTGGCGAACCCGCCGACCACGAGAAGCGCGCCGACGACGAGCAGCAGGCCGCGGACGACGCCGGCAACGCCCACCCGCTACTCCAGGACGGTCCCGGCGCCGGCGCCGGCGTCCGCGACCACGGTGACCGCGGTGCCGTAGGCGACGATCTCCGACATCGTGCCCGCGAGCTCCGAGCTGTCGAAGCGCATCGAGATCACCGCGTTGGCGCCCATGAGCGTCGCGTTCTGCACGAGCCGGTCGATCGCCTGTCGGCGGGTGTCCTCGAGCAGTGACGTGTATTCCTTGATCTCGCCGCCGACGATCGAGCGCAGGCCCGCGGCGATGTTGCCGGCCATGCCCCGGCTCCGGACGACCAGGCCGAACGCCTGGCCCTTCGTCTCGGTCACGCGATGGCCTGCGATGTACGGCGTGGTGGCGACGATCATCAGGAACCCTCCTCGGGTGCGTGGGCCAGGTGGCCCGATGTTGGCGTGGGTTTGCCCGAGCTGGCGCGACGAGCGGTGCAGTCCCCGCAGGGACAGCGTTCGCGCAGCACGGCGAAGGTGTAGTACCCGGTGCGGTGGCCGTCGGCCCACGACGGCGCGATGGCGTAGCTGCCGATGAGATGCACGTCGACGAGCCGTGTCTGATCGGCCGTCAGCGTGGGGCGGGCATCCAGCCAGCCGGGCATGCCGGCTTCGCCCCGGCAGTACGCGCAGGGGCACAGCCAGCGGAGCGGGACCGCGTCGTACCTCGTCCGGTGGCCGTCCTGCCAGTCGAGCTCGAGCGTGCCCGCCGCCCGATCGGCATGGATGCGGACCGGCGTCGTGGCCGGGAGATCGGGCGTCACCGGGTCATTCTACGGGCGGAGTCCCGCCCGGCCCTGCACTGTCG
>Ga0136621_1000396_pt1 | contig 17047 bp, 9 predicted proteins | sample AntDryUQ445A2306_FD_104673 | JGI IMG/M metagenome (GOLD analysis project Ga0136621, IMG submission 104673) | Polar desert sand microbial communities from Dry Valleys, Antarctica - metaG UQ445A (23.06) | ecosystem: Environmental > Terrestrial > Soil > Desert | place: Antarctica: Dry Valley...
ATGGGTGACAGGGCGACTTGAAGACCTCAGGGTGGGCGGGACCAAAACCGCGTTAGCAGCCGCCACCGAACACTCAGTTCCGCCGGGTGTGGAGAATATGTTGGCGGACCAGTGGGTTCGCATGCGCGATCGGGTGGAGTCGATCTTGAATTCCCGCGCTGAAGAAGTGGGCCGGCAGCGCGAAGCCCGACTCGACAAGAGAAGAGACGCCGAAATCGAATCGATCCGATCAATTCTCTCTGCCCTCGAAGCTTCTATCGGAAAGGAACTGGGCGTGCTGGCAGAGGAGCCATCGGATGAACAGCTTCGATTCGAAGGATTCGACCAAGACGAGCGTCTCCAATATGAGCGCGACCTTGACGCACTTCGCCGTCGTGTTGAGGAGATACCAGATGAAATCGAACGAGAGGTCGAACGACTCTCACATCGATACCGAACCCGAGACGTACGGGTCTTCCCGGTTGCGGTCACGTTCCTCCTGCCCCCTGCTTTGGCCGGTGTCACATGAGCCGCCGACCGGCGGACCTCCATAGCGACTGGCTGCGACTCCTGGAGCCAGACGGGCCCTTTTTTACAGTCCAGGTCCTAAAGAAGGCATTCCCGCTCGGCCTTGATCGGATGTCGCCCCCGCTTCGCATCGAAGCCCGCGAGCGATGGATGGAGGCTCGGGACCTACCGGATCGCGCTGACTATGTGTGGTGGATGCTCGGTGTCGCCCTCGAGTGGGAGCCCCGGCTCCGGATAGACGACGAGTTCAGGGCCCGATTCCGACACGATGTGTTCGAGCACGGTCTCACGTTGGAACCAGACGCGGTTCTGGCAAATGACGAATCCGCCGAATCGGAAGCCAGGGTCCTAGTTGCCATTTGGCGGGCGGGGACGAATCCCGAGGGCCGAGTCAAGAACTCAGATTGGTCAGCTTCACCCATCCAGAGAATGGCTTTGTTGTGCCGGGCTACCGGGTGCCCTCTTGGTTTGGTTACCGACGGTGACCTCTTCACACTTGTGTGGGCACCCCGCAACGCAACGACGGGACACGGGACTTGGCGGGCCAGCATCTTCTCATCAGAACCTGCGATGTTGGACTCGCTTGGTAGCTTGCTTTCACTTCAACGCTTTTTCGGGATGAGCGAAAGCGACACGCCTGAGGCGATGCTGACGCGGTCGGCCGAGAACGAGTCAGAGATCACCAACACACTGGGAATGCAAGCGCGCCGTGCGGTCGAATTGCTAGTGAACGCCATCAGTCGTGGCGACCTTGAGCAGAACGGGCGCCTGCTCGGCGGAGTCACCGCGCACGACGTCTACGAAGCGGCGGTCACCGTTCTCATGCGCCTGGTAATCCTCCTGACCGCAGAGGAAAACGGGCTCCTTCCCGCCGGCGATGACTTCTACGCAGCCAATTACGCCATTTCCAGCCTCAAGGCTGATCTAGAGGATGCAGAGGCCCTGCTCAACCAAGAACTCGAACTGCGGTCGACTGCATGGCACAGGATGTTGGCCGTTACCCGAGCGGTATATGGCGGCGCCAATCATCACGACCTCAGAATTCCCGCTTACGGAAGCAGACTTTTCGACCCCGATCGCTTTCCATTCCTGGAGGGGAGACTGGCTGAAGAGACGCAAGGGACTCCGATCCCGATAGACGATCTGTCGATGCTCGGAATCATGCGGGCCCTTCAAGAGCTTCAAATCGGTAGCGAGCTTCGCAAATTGTCGTACAAGCACCTTGAAGTCGAACAGATCGGCCACGTGTACGAGGGTCTACTCGATCATTCAGCCGTTGCCGCCGACCGGATGATGTTGGGTCTTGTTGGAAAGAAGGGAAACGAGCCAGAGGTCGCACTCGAGGAGTTGGAGGGGGCTCGTCTTGACGGCAAGGCTTCGCTTTTGGCTTTTCTCCACCAATGCACCGGGAACACCGAACGCCAGCTTGCCAAGCTGCTTGATATCGACATCTCCGATAGCCTTCGACGCGGCCTACTTGTCGCCAGCAACAATGACTCAGCCCTCGTCGGGCGGCTTCTCCCGTTCGCGGGCCTGCTTCGCCAGGACCTTCGAGGTGTACCACTCGTATTCCCGCCCGGGGCCATGTTCGTAACGGAGACCAGCCACAAGCGTGACTCCGGGACCGCGTACACCACTCGGGAACTTGCTGAGGAAGTTGCACAGTATGCGCTAGAACCTCTTGTTTACGCACCCGGCCCGCTTGAGATCGGCGACCCCAGCGAATGGCGGCTCAAGTCGAGTACGGAAATTCTCGACCTCAAGGTCTGCGATCCAGCTGTGGGATCGGGGGCAGTTCTTGTGGCCGCCTGCCGTTACCTCGCTGACCGACTGGTCGAAGCGTGGGAACGTGAGGGAATAATTGACCAAGGAGCCCGCGATGCGGCTACCGCAGAGGACCCCAATGCCATTGATGTCCGAGTTGAAGCGCGCAGGGCTGTCGCCGAACGATGTCTGTACGCAGTCGACCGCGACCCGATGGCAGTGGAGATGGCCAAGCTCTCGCTATGGCTCGTGACGATGGCCAAAGAGCGTCCTTTCAGCTTCCTCGACCACTCCATAGTCTCAGGTGACAGCCTGCTCGGCATCACCGATATCCGCCAGCTCACCCACTTCCACATTGATCCCACGGAAGCTCAGCCGCAGCTGATGGCGGATGCGTCGATCATCACTTCGGCCGTCAAGCGTTCGACCGAGTTTCGTCTTCAGATCGAAGAGACACCAGTTCGGACGGTCGTCGATGCGCGACGCAAGCAAAATCTCTTGAACGAAGCACGCGAGCTGGTCGCTGACTTATCAGTTCTCGCTGACATCGTCATTGGCGCTGCTCTCGCAGGCGGAGCAGGTCGTGGGTCCGACGACACCCTAATGGCTTCCCTAGAGGATGCGCGCCTGCTTCTCGACCGCAGCGAGTCCGACGCAAGGGGACGACTGGAATCGAGAGCAAGGCGCCTGCTGAACACCGACCGACCGGATTCGGCGCCTCCAAGGTACGCCTTGCACTGGGCTCTGACATTCCCCGAAGTGCTGGGTCGAGACGAGAAGCCGGGCTTCGACGCCGTAGTCGGCAACCCACCTTTTCTGGGTGGGCAACGTATTAGTGGCGCAATGGGAACGAGGTTCCGAAACTTCCTCGTAAGTCACATCGCCGGTGGTCGACGTGGCTCAGCCGACCTCGTCGCGTACTTTTTCCTAAGGGCGGCTTCGATCGTCGCGCCAGAAGGTGTTTTAGGGTTCCTTGCAACTAACACAATCGCGCAGGGTGATACCCGAGAGGTCGGGCTCGATTGGCTGCTCGGAAATGGTTGGAGTATCCACCGAGCTGTAAAGTCAAGGCCCTGGCCTGGGGCAGCCACCCTCGAGATAGCCCAGCTCTGGATGACCAACCGATCAAGCATTTCCGATCCTTTGTTGGACGGTGAACTTGTGTCGGCTATAAGCGCGACATTGACTCGTAACAGCCGAGTCAGCGGAAATCCCCATCGCCTAACTATGAATGCGGGTCAGAGCTTCATTGGCTCGTATGTACTTGGTCTCGGGTTCGTCGTATCTCCTGACGAAGCTCGAGGTCTCATTGCTCGTAACCCTGGCAGTGCTCAGGTCCTGTTTCCATACCTGAACGGAGAAAACCTCAACACCTCTCCCATCCAACAGGCCAGCCGCTGGGTCATCAACTTTTTCGACTGGCCCGAGGAGAGAGCCGAAGAGTACGAGGATTGCTGGAGGATCATCGAGGAACGAGTGAGGCCCGAGCGGCGGCGCCTGAAGAGCAACGGAGACTTCCAGCTTCGGCGACCGCTCCCGCATAAGTGGTGGATATACGCCGAAAAAAGGCCAGCCCTCTATCGAACCATCGCCAACCTCGACCGAGTTTTGGTGATCACTCAGACGAGCAAGACCCTTCAACCTGCTTTGGTCCCGACTGGTCAAGTCTTTATGCACAAGTTGGTCGTCTTTGCCTACGACGACCACGGGCACTTCGGCTTGTTGTCGGGGTCGTTTCATTGGCATTGGGCAGTCCTTCGAGGCAGCACGATGCGCGTTGATCCTGTTTACACACCGAGCGACGTGTTCCTTACATTCCCTAAGTGTGAGATGACCGACGCACTCACTGACGCTGGCCAAATGCTTCATGAGCACCGGAGCGCGCTGATGGTGGCCAACAACGAGGGGCTGACTAAGACCTACAACCGGGTCCACGGTGACGATCGGAGCGTCGGGATCGATCACCTGCGCGAGCTACACGTCGACCTCGACCGTGCCGTCGCCGAGGCTTATGGCTGGGCTGACCTAGAGCTTGGCCACGGCCTTCATTGGACGAGCCAAGGCATCCGGTTCACAATCAGTCCTGTTGCCCAACAGGAAGTACTTGACCGACTGTTGGAACTGAATCACTTGCGCCATGCCGAGGAGGTCGCCGCGGGTCACACTTCAAGGAGTGCTCGTGTAATGAGTACGCGACCAATGCCGTCCCTGTTTCAGGGGGAGGACTTGTAACTGTGGAGTTCGACAAAGCCCCTGGAACGCCTCAATCGCTGCTGCCCTCCCACATCCGAGAGGATCTCGAGCGTCGTATCGTTGATGATTTGCTTGGGCCAGCCGAGGGTCCGGATGAGCGACTCGACCTCGGCTCTCGTCGAGTCCGCGACCGGTACATCGTGGGAATGCTCGCTCCTCGCAGCACGGTATGGGCCACACCGAACCTCACAGGCGATGAAGACGAAGTGGAGGAGCCCGACGGTTCCGAGATGGAGTCCCCGATTGTCAAGGCCGCAGCCAAGCCTGTCCTAATGCCTTCTTCGTTCGGGCTGTCGTTTGCGGTCGAGGCGGGTGTTGATCGCCTAGCGATCGATGTCTCCTGGGGAAGATATGTCAAGGAGCAAGAAGAGGACGAAGAGGCTTCACGCCGGGGCCTATGGCAAAGGATGCCTGTGGTCGACAGGCTCGAGGTTGCACTCGAACACAACGGCGAGATCGGCCCGATTCCAGTCCCTGCTCAATCCGAAGTGAGTGTCTCGGGACGAGTACGCCGCGCATCGTCAGGCACCGCCCTGGTCACCCTCTTTCTCGTCAACGGTCAGTCAAGTCCGACTCGCAATAAGGACTCAGCTTGGCTCTTTCAGGCTCAGATGCGGGTTCAGGCCCTTGATGGTGCTCCAGTATTCATTGGTCGCAATGAGGCGCTCGGTACGGACTTTGCCAACCTCAATCCAGCGGAAGCTCACGAGATGGCAATGCTCGACATGCAGTATCGAGACGTGCTCGAGTTCGCAATCGGACACGGGATCGGCACTCACACCGTGACGTCGCCGGATCCTCGGCGGGCTATTTCGATTGAGACGGTGGCAATCCCCCGGGCCGAAGTCCCTGCCACCGAGGCGCCCACTCCATCCGAGCGGCCGGAGCTTGCAGGGGTTGAATTCGATATGGCCGTGCTCGCGGCTGCCGAGGGCAGGGACCTTACCGACAAGCTACGCCCGCTTGCCCAAGGGTATGAGGATTGGCTTGGCACTTTGCGTCAACGGCTTTCAGTTCCGGCTGAGCGACTCGACGGTTTTGCCGATGCCGCCGAAGAAGCCCTATCGCAGGCGGCGTCCTTGGCTAAGGCCTTACGCGCGGGTGTCGAACTGATCTGCTTCGACCCGACCGCAGCCGAAGCATTCAGATTCGCTAACCGGGCGATGTGGCAGCAACGGGTTCGGACCGAGGCGATCGAGACGAGGCGCCGAAATCCCGACCTACCCCTTGAGGAAGCATTGGCTTGGGCCGAGGCTGATGCCTCACGCCATACCTGGCGTCCTTTCCAGCTTGCTTTTATTTGCCTCAACGCTCCCAGCCTGACCCAACTCGATCACAGCGAACGGTCGATTGACGACGCTGTTATTGATCTCTTGTTCTTTCCAACCGGCGGCGGCAAGACCGAGGCATACCTGGGATTGGTCGCTTACTGCTTCGCCATCCGACGTCTGCAGGGCGAGGTCAACGGTCACGATGGGTCCGATGGCGTAGCGGTCCTGATGCGTTACACCCTCCGGGCATTAACCGTCCAACAGTTCGAGAGGGCCGCTTCTCTCGTCTGCGCGTGCGAGACAATTCGAACCGAGGAACCGGAGAAATGGGGTCAGGTCCCATTCCGACTGGGCATGTGGGTGGGTTCCGGTGTCACACCAAACAAGCGGAGTGCTGTGAAGGAAGCGGTAAGCGCCGCTCGCATGGGGAGGCAAGTGCGGGACTCCAACCCATTGCAACTGACCTCCTGCCCGTGGTGTGGCTCGGAGTTGGACTTGAGCAAGGACGTTGACGGCGAGAATGTATGGGATCGAACCTTGGCCTACTGCTCAGATCCCCTTGGTAGATGCGTCTTCACCAAGAAACGATCCGGACATGAGGGAATCCCCGTAGTGACCGTGGACGAGGAGATCTATCGCCTTCTTCCTTCGTTCATCATCGCCACCGTTGACAAGTTCGCTCAACTCCCATGGAAAGGGCCACTGCGGATGCTTTTCGGCAGGGTTGAGCGACGCTGCGAACGACACGGCTACCGGTCGGAGGCCCTGGATAGGGAACTTTCTGAGCTTAAAGAGCCAAACCAGAACCACTCCGCGAAAGGGCCTGCTCCAGCGGCGCTTGCCAACGTCCCCTGCCTTCCGTTGCGGCCCCCGGATCTGATTATTCAAGACGAACTTCACCTGATAACTGGACCGTTGGGAACCATGGCCGGGCTATACGAAACAGCGATAGACCGGTTGGCGAGTTGGGATTTTGGTGGCCGGCGAGTTCGCCCGAAGGTTGTTGCATCAACGGCCACCATTAGGCGTGCGGCCCAGCAAGCCTATGGGGTTTTTGCCAGATCGCTCAGGGTCTTTCCGCCTCCGGTACTCGACGTTGGCGACTCGTTCTTTGCACGACAGGTGAAGGTCACTCCTCAGAATCCGGGGCGCGCCTACCTAGGGATCTGTGCGCATGGGCGGCGGTTGAAGGAGGTTGAGAATCGAGTTTTCGCAACCGTTATGGGCGCTGCGCAGGCCGTTTACGAAGAGCATGGGTCTGCTGCTGACCCATGGATGACCACTGTCGGATACTTCAACGCCATACGAGAACTTGCAGGGATGAAGCGACTCGCGGATGACGAACTCAAGAGGAGGCTCGAGCGCTCCGGTTCTTATCCAGGCCTCGCCTCTCGATACATCTGGCCAAACACCATCGAGGAGATGACCAGCCGGCGGACCTCGGCCGAGCTTCGCCCTCTGCTGGATCGCCTAAAGATCACCTTCGATCCGAGCCGCGGCGACGACAACGCAAGCCCTATCGACCTCATTCTCGCAACCAACATGATCTCTGTTGGGGTGGATGTTCCCCGCCTCGGCTTGATGGTGACGGTTGGTCAACCCAAATCCTCCGCCGAGTACATCCAGGCGACCAGCCGAGTAGGTCGCAGCCGAGGCGGGCCCGGTCTGGTCGTGGCGATTCATAACTGGGTAAGACCGCGGGACCTGTCCCACTATGAGGCCTTTGAGCACTTCCATGCCACCTATTACCGCCAGGTTGAACCCCTATCCGTGACGCCATTCGCCCCACGTGCTCTCGATCGAGGCTTGACCGCTGTACTTATCAGTCTTCTCAGGCACCTGCGTCTCGACTGGAACCCGCCATCGGGAGCTCAGACAATCGATAGGCATGATCCATTGATTGAGGAAGTGATCGACGAAATTGCCCGACGGGGAGCCGCGGTCGACGGTCATGCGGCCACGGAGCAACTGATTCGGAACGAACTTGATTCTCGCATGGACGCCCTGGCGAAGGAACAGAACCTCAAGAAACCTCACTTGACCTACGAGAAGTCGACAGCCACCGGTATCCCTCTTCTCCAAAAGCCGGAATCCGCTCCCTGGAGTATTTGGACCTGCCCGAACTCGTTACGCAACACGGAGCCGATGGCCAACCTGTTAATCGATCTTGTCGACCCGTCGGTGTCAACTGCGCCAAGGTTTCGACCGGCACCACCGAAGCAACCTGCTCAAACCGTGACGATCATCCCGGCTTCCGAGGACGAGCTTGATCTGGCCACGAACGAAGTGGCCGAATGAACAAAGCTAGAAAGAAGTGGTCTGCCGCCGACGCCAACCGTGTGGGTGCGATTCGGCCGAGCCAGATCATGTTCACATATGGGGTGGGCTCAATGATCGATTTGCCCGCCTTTACAGCTGTGGTCTCGGGACTCGAAAATTGGACCCACGAGCGCGAGACAATCACCGAACGCCGAGTTCTGGCCGCGGTCCAAGTTGTCCTGGGATCAACGGTCATTTCCCTCGAAACACCTCCCAGAGTCGAAGAAACCGGGGGTCCCCTCGGCGACTGGACGCGAGCAGGTGTTTCTGTGTTCCCATTTCCTCGTTGGTTTCGTTGCTCAAATCCCAACTGCAATCTTCTGACTCCCATCGACCTTGGTCTCTTCACCTTCGAAGGCGACTTCTTTGTCCCCCACAAGGCTCGGTTTGTGCATATCGGATGTGCGGGGGGTAGTAGCAAGAGGACCGCCCTCCCTGTGCGGTTTGTGCTGGCCTGCCCTAACGGCCATTTGGATGACTTTCACTGGCTTGACTTCTCCCATCCCGACCGTCCGTGCACGGGCGACCCTGTCTTGGAGCTGCGCGACACCGGCCTTGCTGCTCGGGCCACCGACCAGCGCGTCTCATGCAGGACTTGCGGTCAATCCAGGGGACTCACGGGGGCGTTCGGTCCTGGCGCCGACTCATCGCTGCCCATGTGTCGCGGCCGGCACCCACATTTGGCTATGTTCATGGACTGCGATCAGCGGGCCTTGGCCATGATTGTTGGCGCCACCAATGCCTGGTTCCCAATCATTCGAGATGCCATTTCAATTCCCGATCCCTTGGCTCCGCTCGATGCTGTGGTGAGCGACCTCTGGAGCGTATTCAGGGCGGTCGAGTCTGTGGAGGACCTCAAGGCCGCTCGAAAGTTCAACCCCGAGATAGACCGACGCCTGGTGTCATTCCAGGTGGGTGACGTCATGAATGCGGTGAGACGCCTAAGGGCCGCCCCTTTGCCGGCGTCGGACCCTGACGTCCTTGGCCCAGAATGGAAGGTATTCGTCTCGCGGCCTGTAGACATCGAAGAGCTTCGTACACGGCACTCGGGAATTCCGACCGGTCACTCTCGACGTCTCTCGGCGACCGTCATCGCAGAACGGATCCGGAAGGTAACTGCCCTCTGCGGATTTACACGGGTCGACAGCCTCGAGGACGACGATGAGCCTACGGAACTTGTGGTCCGGAGGGCGCCGCTAACACGAGGAACTACGACTTGGGTGCCCGCCGCCGAAAGCCGGGGTGAGGGCTTGCTCATCCGTATTGACGAGGCTGCCGTTGTGGCCTGGGAACAAGCAACCACCGGACATGGTCGGATCGACCGGCTCCGGGATTCGGTTATCGCCTGGCGAGTCCAACGAGGGTTGGTCCCGGATCGCGGTTTGCCGTCATCGCGTTTTCTCCTACTCCATTCACTTTCGCATGCGTTGATCCATCAGGTGGCGCTCGAATGCGGGTATGCGACGGCTTCGTTAGCCGAGCGGGTCTATTCACGGGCCCCTAACGAGGGTGACCCCATGGCGGGTGTGCTCATCTACACCGCCGCGCCCGACTCGGAGGGGACACTCGGAGGTCTGGTCGCTCTCGGCGAAGATGTAGTAATGGGTCGCATCCTCACCGAGGCATTGCAAAGGGCGTCGCTCTGCTCGTCCGACCCGTTTTGCTCCGAGCAGGAACCCGACGATGAACAGGGAACCGCCCTGCACGGCGCGGCCTGTCACACGTGCCTGTTTCTTCCCGAAACGTGTTGTAGCCACGCCAACCGATCACTCGACCGGTCGGTCTTGGTTCCTACCCTCGGATTGACGGATCTGGCCTACTTTCACCTGCCATGACCGATCCGCTTTTAGGCGCGATTCGGGCGGCTGCCGTCGATCTCCCGGCGGCACTGGGCGAGTCCCTGGCCCGAGCGATGGAGAAGGAGAATGCTCCTACGGCGGCCGCTCGGGGTCGGGCTGCCAATCAGAACCCTGGACCCAACTATCGACGTCATGTAGTCGCACTGTTCGACGCCTGGACATCCAGAACTGACCTATCGGGGCCGGGGGTGAGCCTGGCTATGAGGTCGGCATTGGATGCGGTCAAGGAGCTTCGAGACCTCCAGGAGGTGGAGATCGCTTGGACGGGACCCGCCACCGGATTGCTGGCCGCGAGATCTACCCGAGAGGTGCTCATTGAAGTGATACGGGCCGCTGAGCGATCGCTGATCTGCCTTAGCTTCGCCGCTTACAAGGCGGATGTTGTGCAGCGTGAGCTTGTCGCCGCAGCCGAGCGAGGCGTTGATGTGATGCTGATCCTCGAAACCGAAGCGGATTCAAAGGGAGGATTGGCTAAGGATGCTCGCGACGCGTTCGAAGTTCTCGAAGGCGTTGCATCGTTCTTTGTCTGGCCCGGCGAAAATCGCCCGTCGGTGGGATCTGGGACCGCTCGCTTTCATGCCAAGGCAGTCATTGCTGACCGATCGGTGGCTTTTGTGTCGAGCGCCAACCTCACAGGCGCTGCGATCGATTCGAATGTCGAGTTGGGTCTGCTTGTCAAGGGGGGACCCGTACCCGAGCAGCTCGAAACACAGATTCGGGAGCTGATTGCCGATGGTGTCCTGCGACGGGTCACCTGAGGTTGGCCCAATTCGTGAGCCACTCTCTGAGCTCATCGAATGCTCTGAGCTTTTCGAACCGACGCACGAAAAGGCCAGAGTCGTTAGCAAGGGAGACCTCGGGGTCAACAGCGACTGTCACTAACGCAGCTGCCCGGAGGAGCCCGGCGGCGTGCTCCGGTGTGACTGCTCGTCCGACTTCGGCGATTACCACCAATAGGTCGGGGCCTGGGAGGCGCGCCGCCGACTGGATCCCTGTGACATCAGGGCCTCGAATCGCGGTGATGGTCAGACCGGACGGTGAACCACCGTCGTAGGCGCCGCTTTCCATAACGTTGAAAAAGCCCTGCTCGGCCAGGACGAGCCTACAGGCGGAAGCAACTGTCGTAGTCCCGTGTCCGGCTCGCGCCCCACGGACCAGGACGGTGGCGGTGCACCCCATGGACGCATTGGTAGCGGAATTCCAGGGTCCTGCACAGGGCTTGACAATCGGACAAAGTCAACGAAGGCGCTAACCACGAGTGTCTACCGGCGGCGGCCGTTGCCACCGATGAGATTGGGAACTGGTAGAACCGGAATAACGACGCTCGGCAGTCCCATTCGGCTCGTCATCGACTGTACGAATTCGCGCCAATAAGGCCAAGCGTTAAACGTCGCGTTGAAGGTCGCGAACGCCACGACATCGGCCGAGGCAACTTCGATCGGCTCGTCGATGAGTGTCAGCTGCTCGTCAAATCGAGCTTCGTACTGGAGGACAAACGTCCCGACGATATGCAGGCCTTCGACCTGGCTGTCCCACTCGAGAAGGTCAGGGAGAGCAAAAGCCGAGTTTTGCCCGAACCGGGTGGACCACACACCACTACGGATTACCGCGGCTTGGCGGCGACCAGGTGCCCTCCACCGGCGTTGACCGCCCTAGTCGGCGGCTTGTCGAAAGGCCCTTGAGGCCGAGGCGGTTCACGTTCCCCTCATCGCCCGGATGCTCGAACGCGGCACCGAGGACAAGACCGTGAACCCACCATCGGAGGCGACGGTGGTCAGCGCCCGCTTCGCCCGCGACCCATCCCATTTCGCCACCGAAGCCTCGAAGCGAGGAGGTGTCGCATGAGCATTCCCACCCCCACCATCGGCTCCGAGCTCAAAGCCCTGTTGCGTCAGGTGAAGCTAGGACAGTGCCTCGAAACTCTCCCCGAACGTCTCGCCCTCGCCCACACCAACTCACTTCCTCACGCCGAGTTCTTGGAGCTGGTGCTGGCCGACGAGGTTCAGAGGAGGGAGTCGACCTCAGCCGGGCGACGGGCCAAAGCCGCCCACCTCGATCCTGACATGACCTTGGAACGGTGGGACCCAGACACCAACGTCTCCTACGACCGGTCCACCTGGAACGAACTCTGCTCGCTGCGGTTTGTCGAAGCCGGCCACAACGCCCTGATCATGGGCCCGGTCGGGGTAGGGAAGACCTACCTCGCCACCGCTCTCGGCCACGCCGCGGTCAGACGCCGCTACAGCGTCCACTTCGAACGCACCGACGTGCTCCTCAAACGGCTGCGGGCCTCCCGGCTCGATAACAGCCACCCCATCGAGATGCGCAAACTGATCCGAGTCGACCTGCTGCTCCTAGACGACTTCTGCCTCCAGCCCTTCGACGCAACCGACACCGCCGACCTCTACGAACTGATCGTGGAACGGCACCGAACCGCCTCCACCGTCGTCACCAGCAACCGAGAACCGATCGAATGGATCGCCCTCATGGCCGACCCGCTCCTCGCCCAATCCGCCATCGATCGGCTGCAATCGGCCTCCTACGAATTGGTCCTCGAAGGGGAGTCGTATCGGCGCCACCAGAAACCGAAAGTCACCACCACGGCGACAGAGCCAACAGCAAGAAGAAGACGTCGCCCTTGACTACCAACCATCCCCACGCCATCATCCCAGCGCCGACTGGTCACCCCAAGAGTTGGACCCAACCCACTGGCGGAGGGGTGGTCCCATCAACCTGGCGGACGACAGGGCGTCACCGGAACGGCTGCCTGACCCTGATTGCCCTTGATTCCGGCTCGTTGCATACACGGCGCAGGTCATCAACGTCTGGTTTCATCGCTCATCACCAGAATCGACCCTGGATGTGTCGATAGCGGACGGATTCGTCCACCCGGTGTGAGGGCTCATACTCGGGGTTCGCCCGATATCGGGCATTTAGGAGCCGCATTTCGACGGCAGTGCGTCGGTCGACTCGCTGGCTTGCCACAGAAGCGACGGTCGGGACCGAATCCGATTCTGACCCACCCGGCATTCCCCGCGACGTCCGTAACCTTGGACGTGGAGGTGCAACCGCGATGGTCGCGTGGATCATCCAGTACGACGCGATGCTGAGCGAAAGCACGCGCGACCCGTGCGCGAGGGTTGGTGGGTAGTGGCAATGACTTCCTTGCCAGGCGGCGCCGCGGACAAGGCAGGGAACCAGTACGAACACTGGTGGACCGCGTTACGCATCACCGATGTGCTCGAGGGTCGCGCCGCCCGCATCCGGCTCGAGCCTCTCGGGGAGGGAGGGCTGGGCGTCGAGTTCGAGGTCGACCAGGAGGACATCACTTGGGCGGAGCAGGTCAAGGAAGCTTCGTCGGGCGGTGCTTGGACGTTGAAGCGGCTTGAGCGCCAGGGCGTCCTCAGCGCGATCAAGGCTCAGGGGTTGGCCGGCAGGGCGTTCCGGTTTGTGGCGTCCACCTCAGCGCCCCAGCTCGCCGACCTCTCCAACAGAGCTCGAAAGGCCGAGATCTTCGCCGAGTTCACGGGAGTGCTCACCGATGCGCTCACCGCTGATCTACAGAATTTGTCCGTTACTTGGGACGTCACGACCGAGAAGGCATGGACGCTACTTAGGCGGGTTCATGTCGCGCATCACACCGTCGAGTCCATGCGAACCATTGCGAACACGACCTTCAAGCTGATTTTTGCGGATGACGCCGACGTGGTCATTGCCGAGCTGCGGCGCTTCTGCGACGACCACATGCATGAGAGCCTAACCGCGCCCAAATCTGGTCTCACCTCGAATCGAAGGGCTTCCGGCGAAGGCTGCTGGTCGGCGACGAGAGTGTGGTCGGTGGCCTACATCGCACGGTCGACCGACACCGGCGTCGAGTGTCCCAGTCGGCGCCACACGTCGGACTAGTTGCGCGGGGCGACACGGCCGACCTGCTCGACCGTCTACGGGCCGACGACGGCCGCCAGATCTTGGTGCTCGACGGCCGGGCGGGCTTCGGTAAGTCGACCGTCGCCTCAGAGGTCGCCACAGCGCTCGAGGCCGACGGCTGGTTCGTCGCGGTCGCACGAATGGACGGTGTCGACGCGGCGACAAACACTTCTGACAAGCTCGGCGTCGCCATGGGGCTCGCCGAGTCGCCCATCGTGCTCCTCGCCGGTGTCGCTAACGGCTCACCGGCGTTGCTCGTGCTCGATCAGCTCGACGCGGTCAGCACCTACAGCGGCCGTATGGCCGATTCCTTCGACGCCGTCGATGAGATCCTTAGTGAGATCTCGCGGGCCTCCAACGTGAAGGTCCTACTGGTCGTTCGTACGGTCGACCTCGAAGCGGACTCCCGCCTCCGCCGCCTCGTCGCCACCCCCGATCGAGTCGAGCGCTACACCGTTGGCCAACTCGGCGCGGAGGACGTCAAGAGCCTGCTGGTCGCCGGTGGAATGCCGGTCCCTCCAACGGATTCGACCCGCGAGCTGCTGCGCACCCCACTTCACTTCGCGGTGTTCACCCGTCTGTCCGACGCGGCCCGGATGCTCATGTACCGGACCCTGCAGGATCTGTACGACCAATACACCGAGCAAGTTCGCCGCGGCATCGAGGGTCGCACCGGCCACCTCGATTGGAGCGGGATCACCGGCGCGCTTGTCGGCTACATGAGCGACAACGAGGTCCTCACAGCTCCGGCTCGTGTGTTAGATCGAGCCGCCCTGGCCGAATTGGGCGCCCTCGAGTCCGAGGCGGTCATCGTTCGCGACGACACTGGAATCGCCTTCTTCCACGAGTCCTACTTCGACTATCTCTTCGCTAGAGCCTTTGTCGACTCCGGTGGCGACCTTCACGCTTTCCTCGTGACTTCCGGTCAATACCTGTTCCGGCGAGGGCAGACACGCCAGGTCCTTGAGCATCTCGCCGCGACCGACCTGCTGCGCTTCCGTGAGGTCGTCGAGCAGCTGCTCAGCTCCACCAACATCCGATCGCACCTCAAGGAAGTTGTCGTCAGTGTCCTCGCCCAGCTCGATCCGATCGGGGACGACTGGGAGGCGATCGATCACCTCGCCTGGAGCGGAACACCGATCGCATCGAAGCTCATAGCACTTCTTAGCCGCCCTGGCTGGTTCGACGCTGCCGATTCCTTCGGTCACTGGGAGGACTGGCTCACCGACCCCGATCGAGTCGCTCTGGCGTTCCACCAGCTGGCCTTCGCCGCCCGCGAACGACCGGTTCGAATCGAACAACTCCTCCGGCCCTACATCGGCGCATCAGAGGACTGGCGGCTCCGGCTGCGCTTCCTGATCGTGTGGTCGATCAAACCGGAGTTGACTGATTTCGCCGTCGAGCTGGTGGAGCGCGGCCAGCTCGATGATGCCCGAGGACCGATCGCAAGCAACAGCGATTTCTGGTCGATCATCTATGGCCTCGAACGCGACGACCCCGCTGCTGCGGCGCGACTCATCGGCGCCTACCTGCGCCGTGGTCTCACGCGCGCCCAGGCGGACGGCTCCGCCGATCCCTTCACCACCGAGCACCTCTCGTCGCGCTCGCCGAGCGGTTCGGTGATCGGCCAAAGTGCGGAGGCAGCACCGGCAGCATTCGTGGAACACGTATTGCCATTCGTGATCGAAGTCGCCCTCGCCGACCAGCATCCACGTGAGAACTTGCTGCCTGCCGGCCAACGCTGGGGTTACCGCCACCGATCCACCAGCTACGGCGTCGATGACGCGGTCTTCGGGGGTATCGACCATGCGCTTCGCAAGCTCGCCGGCAAGGACCCTGATCGGTCCGACAAATACTTGAAGCCGCTTCGAGAGGCTGACAGCGACGAACTCCGGTTTCTCGCTTGCCGAGCCCTCGCCACCCGGGGCGCACCCGACGACGCCATCGAGTGGCTACTCGCCGACGATCGCAACCTGGCGCTCGGATGGTCTGATAGCCCACACTGGGCGAGCCGCGAGCTCATCGAGGCATGCTCGCCATTCTGCTCTAACGACCTGTTCGACCTTCTGGAGGAGACCATCCTCAGCTATGCGACGACCTGGGAGACCCGTCAATCCCGTGGCCATCCCCAGTACGTGTTGCTCTCCGCGATGGACAAGCTGAGATTGTCGGAAGAGGCTCGCCTCCGGCTCGGAGAACTTGAGCGCCGCTTCCCTCACCAGCTGCCTCAACCCCCGCAGACGATCATGGCGCATTTCGTCGGGTCACCCATCGGCGATGACCCGTCCAAGCTCATGTCGGACGACGACTGGTTACGCGCTCTCAGAAAGCACTCGAAGGACGAGACCGAGTGGCGCGGGATCGTGCCCGTGGGCGGTGCTCCCGAACTCGCCGCGGTGCTCGGTCGGCGAGCGAAGGAGGAACCTGAACGGTTCGCGAACCTCTCGCTCCGTATGGGCTTAGACATCCCCGCGACGGCCATCGACAACGTCATCCGGAACATCGCAGGCGCCGTCGAAGTCGACCTTCTCACCGACGTCTGTGAGCACGCGAACCGCCTTCACGGCGCAGCGGTCGGGCGCACGATCTGCAGCGCCGCACAAAAGATGGGCGCGGCGAACGGCCGCATCGTTGCGCTTATCGAGTTCTACGCCGACGACCGCGATCCCGACCACGAGTCAGCTCGGACCGAAGCGAACTCTGGTCAGCCGTATTACGGCGGCGACCTGTACAGCGCCGGCATCAACTCAACGCGCGGCGAGGCAGCGCTCGCAGCCGCCTCCATCCTGTTCGCCACCGATGACCATCTAGACCGCCTGATGCCCGTCGTAGAAAAGCTGGCAACCGACGACATCCTCGCGGTCCGAGTGTGCGCCGCCGAGGGCCTGATCGCACTGTTGAATCATGCGCCGGATCGGGCGCTCACAGCCGCCGAGCGGCTCTTCGATACTTCGATCGACGTCCATGATGCCCCCACCACAGAGCGCCTCCTCGTCTACGCCATTCTTCGTGACCCAGGCCGGTTCGCAGCCACACTCGGATGGGTGCTCGCTGGACCGGATCCCGTCGCCAAGCGGGCCGGGCGGGCTTGGGCGGTCGCGATGCTCCGAGACATGCTCCCGCCGACGGCACCCCTCGATGTAAGAG